>JAABUL010000130.1_pt1 | contig 151095 bp, 145 predicted proteins | sample 5559151 | NCBI WGS metagenome assembly JAABUL01 (sample SAMN10711876, study PRJNA513368) | rock metagenome | isolation source: Antarctica rocks | place: Antarctica: Victoria Land, Pudding Butte sud | reverse complement strand
AGCTGACTATGACTGTCACTTTGCTGAGATTCATACGAAGATTTAGTTCTGATACAATGACTTCTAGAAAGACAGTCTCTTCTACATTGAATTTGCACTTTCGAATATTCATCTGCAGTTCAGCTTCACGTAGTCGACTCAATACTAGTTTGACGTGATCTCTATGTTTCTTTCTCATTTTGCTATAGATGAGAATGTCATCTAGATAGACTTGACAAAAGTCGTTCAGAAAGTCTCATAAAACATCATTCATATATTGCTGAAAGAAGATCAATTTGTTAGTCAGTTTGAATGATAGCATCTTGTATTTATATGCTTCTAAAGCAGTGATAAAAGTGATGTAATTCTCGCTATCAAGATGCATTCGAAGTTTGTTGAATGCTGATATGATGTTCAATCTAGTCAGATGCTTGCAATTCACTATTTTATCAATGATCTCGTTTATCAGCGATAGAGAATATCTATTTCTTTTGAAAATGACATTTAGCTTTTGATAGTTCACGCAGAATCGAAGATCTTCATTTGCTTTGAGAGCGAATAGAATGAGAAAGAAATAGAAGATCTGACTAGAAGTGATGAATTTCTTTGACAGATTCTCATTTAAGTACTTCTTTACTTTCAGAAGTTTGACAAAGAACATTTGATAGACTCGACAGTGAAAAAGCATTGAATCACTGATGAGCTCGATTTTATGATCATAGAAGCGATGAGAGAATAGTTTATTTGATTGAGCTCGATCAAAAACATCTAGAAACTCATGATATTTTGATGACAGCTTTGCTTTAATATCTTTCAAATTCTGAGTCATTTCATTGATTAAAGAGACGTTTAAAGCGTTCAAATCATTCTGAGTATTGTACGTGATTTCTTTATTGATGTTCGTCATGAATAGAGCAAAGACTTCAATCTTGTTCTTCTTTGAACGATTCAACAGCGTTTTGAATGAAGCTGCATTTATGCTTTGAATCGAGAATGACTCTTTTCAAACGAATCATTTGAGCATTATAGAGATCTTAGTCTGAGTGATTGAAGAAGACGAAGTTGACTGCAATCAACTTGAATGCTTTGAATTGAGAGAGATCGAAAAAATCGAAATAGAAGTATTCAATTGATTTGAAAAAACAATGACGTCGTTTCACATATTCAATAATATTTCGTTTTTGTTCATTCAAAGCTTACTCAATATGACTTCATGATGATCAATATCAGCTATCAGCATTGATACAGTCAATTTCTTATGACTTTTGATGATGAGATTGAATAGAATTTTATGAGTGATGATCTTCTTAGATATCTTTTCATCATAATCTTTTATTAGCTTCTCTTTTGTCAATGATATAGGTTGAATTTTCAGTTTCTTGCATACTTTATCGACTAGATTAGAATGTATGATCATGTAGACGACTGAATCACTGTCTATTAGAAAACAAAGGCTGAAAGATCGATTCTGAGAAATGAGATAAGCATCAATTAAAAACGACTTTTCAAAGTAATTTTCTTTCGGTAGAATTTCGTCTAGTTTGCACAAAGATATAATCTCTACTTCTTTGATGACTTTTGAAGAGATGACTAGTTTTTTGAATCGAAATTCAAATTGAAATCAAAGCGATCATATTCATTGTTCACTGCATTAATTCTAGTAGGTTGATCGAAGCACTCTTTAAAGCTATGATCTGATTTATGACATATGAAACAGCTTTCGACTAGAATGTCTGCTTCTTTGATGTTAGTTAAAATCGCGCTGCGCGACTTTAGCTGATCAGACTTCAAATGATCAACTGACTGAGTGACAACAGTTGCTCTATGAAAGATAGTCTTAGAAAGATCATTGATGCGTTTGATCTTGTTCTTGATCTCTCGAATGACTCGCTGATCATTATTCAAATGAATCAGGTAGAAACGAATTTCTTTTAAAGAATCAGATTGAACTAGTTGATCTACTCAAATGAATCGAAGATGAAGATGTATTTTATCTTTCAGATCAGCGATCAGTTGCTTCTTGTAATAGTCTAGATAGAAAGATAGATGTTGAAACTGAGTATAGAATTTACTGAATTTCTTAAATTCTTGAATCAAGTTGTAGTATTTTCTACGAAAGTTGACTTTCTTATTCGAATCATTGAACAACTGAGCTAGCTCTTTCAAAAGATCGTCGATGATCTTATAAAGATTGACACAGTCACGTTCGCGTCTAGCTTGAGTGATCTCAGCTGCGTCATTGAATAATCTAGAATGTATATAGCTCAATTTGACTCGTTCATTAGAAAAGAGATCAATGTTGATCTCTAGTTTATTCTAAATTTTTCCGTACCAGTTCTTTCAAGTAGAGTTCTTTTCATCAGTAAACAGCGAAGAATCAGGTATTTTTTGAGACCTAGAACGCTCAGAGTAGATGAAATCAGAAGAAGTGTTTTCTTTAGCTTAAAGTCTAGTCTTCAACTCTTTGATTTCGTCTTCTTGTTGTTTATCTAACTTGTAGAGTTGATCTGTTTCTTCATCAAAAACTAGACTTCGAGTCTTTCAGATTTCATAGAACACGAGAGGTATTACTGTTTCAGCGAATGATTCATCATCTTCATGAATGAATGATGCAGCACTTGATGATTTCGTTCGTGGTTTCAATGAATCAGCATCAGAGGTTTGAGAGAAACGATTTCGAAATTCTTCGAAACGCTCTTCAGTGAGCGAACGACTAAGCATGATGAGGTTTGTTTTGAAAGAGAATCAAACGAATGACGATGCTTGACGATTGAAGAAGAAAGATGTATAGAGTGATGTTTAATCTTCAACAAAGAAGATGAGATTTGTTTGTTGATTGATTTGATTGATTCTCTAGCAAACAACGAAGATTCTTTATCATTGAATCTATCAATTGATTTGATTCTTGAGCAATTCACGAAGATTCTTTATCGTGATTCTTGTAATCGAATGAACTTTGCGTACTTAATGAGCGATAAGTAGTCTAGCAATTCAAACAGCCTCGTCGTTGATTCTATTCAACTCTCTAGTGTTGTTCTATCTTTCGATTATCATCGATCATCAGGTAAATGAATTTCTTTAGACTTGTTCTGTCTAGACAAGTATGTTGAATGAGTAATGAGATCAGTATCATGTGATTAACGAATTCTTAATATAATGTCAGAATCGTGCCTAAATGAGTCAATCAGCGAAAGTCAGAATTGAATAGTGCTTGATCTTTAGAGATAGCTATAACTGAATATTAAGAATACAGAAGAAGATGAGTACAAAAGCTTCTATTTAAGTAATATTCAGAGACTGTGCTAAGCTTGAAGAAGATGTGTTTGTGACACAAGTAGAATGTGATGTAGAAAGAAAGATGATGTTGAACAAAGAGATGTTGATGAAAGAAAATAGAGACTGAGTCAGATCTGAGCTAAAGACACTGACTAGCTTTATTCAGCCTTGATATGCTCGTAACAAACGTCAAACATCAGGCGAGCAAAGTTGTGAACTCATCTCAAAATTCAAAACTCATCTCATAAATGTTAACTTGATGTTCATTGTAGTTAGTAATGTAAATTGTAGTACAATCTTTAGATCAATCTACACTGTGTAAAAGCATTGTTCTAGTATTGAGTGACACATTGAATATGAGTGACAGCATGAAATGAGTGATGAGACATCGTGACTATGAACTACACAGTGAGTACAAACGACATGAAGCAGAATACACATATCAGTATGACTGCAGCGTGAATATGAGTGACAAGCAGAAGAATACAAGAAGCAGAATATAAATATGAGTAATATTGAGACTAAGATGACGCGATCTCATAGTTACAGACAACACAGTGACTATGAGTGACACAGAGCAGAATACACATATCAGTGTGATTGCAGCGTGAGTATGAGTGACAAGCAGCAGAATACAAGAAGCAGAACACAAGAAGTAAAATACAAGAAGCAGAACTATCATGATGAATTAACTCATAGAAATTAGATTAAAGACTAAAGTTAAAGACTGAGTTGAAAATCAAATCTGAGTTAGCTTTGAAACTTTATGACTCTGTCAAGACATCATTTAGACTACGTCATATCTTCAACTTAATATGTCATGAGTTATGTCATGTTCAACTTGACAATGCTTGACAAACTCTTTATAGTTGATTGATTTTCTCAAGTTATCGAAAGCTTCTTAATAATTAGCTTTATCATAATATATATTCATTCTGTGTCTGCTTAGAATATCACATTGTCATATCATTCTTATAAATCTCATTTATTCATTTAGTAAACTCAATTATTACAGTTCTAATTATTTTAAACTTTTCTTAAAGATGAGAATTTGATATTCAAGCATGATAACAGTAACATGATTGCAACAAAGTTGAAATAATGATATTTTAATCTTGTATAACATCATATTAAAAAACAAATGTTGCATAACTGAATCAGAAAGCAAAGAAGTAAAGAATGAACTTTCTCTTGATATTGATGAACAGTTGACATGAGCAATGCTTCAATGTAATGAACTGCAAAAGAAATAAAAGCTAACAGCTATTCAATCAAAGATTGAGATTTTGCAAGTTGTTGAAACAATGAAAAAAAGTCATCAAGCTTTCACTTAAATTCTCATGAAGAATTTGAATGATTTATGCATCGTCTTCATAGTGTCGACGATGATGAAATGAAGTCATCATGAAGTCATCTTGCAGAAGCGAAGACTTTCAATATCTTTGAAGAAGTATCATGATAAAATCATAAAAGAACATAGAGAGTGAATTCGTGACATTGAAATCTCATTTCAAAATATCTCTTGACATTTTAAAAGTAATGAGAAAAAGATTTTGTATTGCATGATTTATCTGAAGAGTGAATCAAAGAAACTTTGATTTGATCATGAAGAGACTATGTTTGCAACTCAGCAAATGTGATTCAATTTTATCAACTTTCTTTTAAATTTAATTGAAGACTTGATGAATTAAGATATAGACATGACTCAGCAGTATGTGAATGCATTGCAACGTTCAGATTAAATGATACGAACGTTTGCAGCTTATTTGAGCACTCTGAAACATCAACTTTCATTGTATAGTAATGAGCATAAGTGAACTCATCTATTCATCAAGTTGAGATCTGAGCTGCGCATGATCATTACTAATGTGCAGTTGATTTTTATCACATGAAATGCATTAATCAATCTTGTTGCTTGATTGAAAACAAATTTGCGAAAAAAACACATCTTGTCGTTGAAACAATCTCAAGACGAAAACTTGTATGATTAAGATTAGACTGATCATCAAGTCAAGTATTGAGTTGACATTTTGAATCTGAATTGATCTCAAATCAAGTTGTTCATATTTTCAACTTGATTTGAGTTGAGTTGAGCATATTTTCAATTCAATTCGACATGATCTGAGTAGCAGTTGAATCAACTTAACTCAACTTGTCAAGAACTTAAGCTTAATGTCAAGAGAGTTAAGAATAAAAACATAGAACAACATGTTTGCTTGTTGTTTTCTTGCAATAAATTGCATTATCTTTTTGCATTACTCATTGCTCTATATATTATCTTCAAGCTATTCATCACTACTGTTGTTGCGTTGCAAATACAAATCATTCTACAATACGACAGAATGTTTAGTTCGCTGACAACTTTCAATCTGTTCAATCAAAGATTTATAAAACTTTCACATTATTTCAAAAAGAAGAAGATTAAACAAGAAGTGATGAATAAAATTCATCAGAATTTCTCACAGCTCAAGATAAGAAAGAATAGTGAGTATGTTCAATGAACTTTGAATACAGATGACTCTTTTCTATGATGATGATCTCAAATCTCTGTTGTTGAAAGTATTTAAAACAAGATTCAAAAAAAGATAGTTAATTCGCTCTGATTCAAAAAAGTTAAAGATGATAAGCAATTTGATATATGAGATTGCTTTATACAGTTGACTTCGATAATTGAAAAATTGCTCAAAATCTCATGCACAATCTGCAATAAGATTATGAATCATTTTACAACTTTTGATAGTTTTAACATGTCTACTATGAAAAAGCATCTTGAATCAAACTTTTGCACAGTGACAGAATGAAAATGCAAACACTTGCAATCATAAATTGAACTGACTTTTGAATGAGTAAGTCATATCTGATAATGCAAATTAATAATGCAAAATTGACAAATTATTAGAAGAAAAGTCATATCAAGTTAATCTTTGTTTTCAATCAAAAGAATTAAGAAGATTAATTATGCAAGATTTTTGTTGACTTGAATTTACTCTTTTGAATCGTTGATAATGAGCAATTTTGAAAGCTGCTACACATGCTTCGTTCAGATTTGCAGACTGTGCATTGCATAAAGATGATAACTATGATTCTTTCTCACTATAAGAATATTTATGATCAGATCAGAATGAATTTTAAAGAGTTACAACATGTCTTTATTGCTTTGAACGTGTAATCTAGTTCTCAAAGAGTAGCGTACTTGAAAGTGTTGATATACTGAGTCAATATTAAATTTCAGTTTCGTGAACATTTTATTGAATTTACGTCTCTCAATATTAATCATATCAATCATCAATTGATGATGAAGCTAATAAAAATTCTGAGAAACTACGCTATTAAGAACAAGCTTTTCAAGATTGTTATTAATAATGCAAGCAATAATAGTATCTTGAAAGAGAAACTTGAAAAGATCATGAGTCATTGTAAGTTTCAATGAGACAGAACACAGAATTTCATTAATTGCTTGACTTACATTATTAATCTTATGACTCAAGATTTTATTTAAGCTTTTGAATCAAAGACAATAGTTGATAACATTATTGCTCAATTAAAGAATGAGCAAGTGCAAGATATTGAGACAAGCAGAGAATTATCTGTTGTGATCAAAAAGATATTGCTTCAAATGATAATGCAAAAAAGTAATGCATTTATTAATCATGAAATTAGATTTGTGCTTTGATGATAGCTGTCAACAACTTTTTTCAGTGATTGATTTGCTTCAAAGCTTTTCAAGAGCAGAATGACAAAAGATCTAGAAAACTGATACAAGATATTTGCATTTGTTGAAATTCTATGTACTTGATGCTTCATCAAGCATATCAACTACGTGAATTTGTTGATCTTTAAACAGAGAAATACTGCAAAAATTTCAAGATCGCAAAAATCAAACTTGATGAAAGCGAGTGATTCATGATTTTGCTTGTTGACAATCTATTAAATTTCTTCTATGAATGCACTTTAGTAATATCATGAACAATTAATGCAGATATTCACTTGAGATTTCAAATATTTAATGCACTTTTCAATCATTTTGAGCAGATTGAAAAGAATATAAGAAGAAATACTTGCTCATCAAGTGCTGTTATAGTAAAGACTTGCAAAAAAGTCTCAATCAAACTTGCAAAGTATTATGTCAAGATTGAAAACAGCAATGAAACAATATATAATCTTGCAAATATTTTAAATTCTACAATGAAGCTAGATCTTTACAAGACTTGAGACAACAAAGACAATGAAGATACAGATCATGATAAAGAGTCTGTTTACTACAAGATCAAGTATAAGACAGAGTTCAAAGAGTATTTTCATCATTACTATGAAGATTCAGCTGTTGATTTGAGAGCAGAAGCACAAAGAGCAAAAAGTGATGCTAATAAGATAATGCATTATGATAATGCATTTAATCATTTACTAATGATCTTATAATTTGTTGCAACTGTTAGAAAATCATTGCTTTGACAATCTCAATGTGCTTATTCTTTTCAAGATGAAGATGATTAATATCTTCGCACTGATGTTATAAATGAAAAATGTTTAACATGATAATTTTGAAAATGTTAGAGATCTGTCTAAAGTGAGTCAGATAGAAATGTCATTTAACTAGAAGATAAATGCTAAGAAAGAAAGATAGTTACAGAAAAGAAGCTGACTACATATGTGTGTTTCTCAGTTGACGCTAGACTTAATAGAAACTAGTCAAGATGACGAAGCAAGAATAAATCTGACAAGACTAGAAAACTGAGTTTGACAAGACTAGAATCGTGACATTACTTTCTTTCTTTGATGATTCATGTTTGCATGAATGTATTTTCTGCTTGACTTGATTGATTGCTCAATCATGATTTCACAGACTCAGATCTGTTAAATCGTGATTAATTGAGATTAGCATGATTTGTTCAAGTATTGAATATGAAAATCATCAACGATCTTCTGAGCGTTCATAAATTCGTCGTCATCAGCGTTGTATCAATTGAGATCATTGTCATAGTCATTTCATTTGACTCTATACTGAAGTCATCTTCGATATCAATGAGAATTCAATATATCATTGATTTCTCACTCGTCTTCGTCATTTATCACTATTGAATCTGAGAATTCATTCTTTTGATCAGACAAGAAATCATTGACAACAGAGCGAAGCAGATCAGAATGAAATACATCATGAACATGCATAGACTCTGATAATTTCAGTTTATATGAAGAGTCAATGAGATCTAAATTGATGAAAGAATCGAGCATTTTGTCATTTAGCTTCTTGAAAGATTTCACTGTAATGATGTTTCTTTCATTCAGAAACATTTTTGATTCAATCTTGTAATCAACTTCTTTTCTATGCTTATTGACTTGTTTCATCATTTGTTTTCGTGTTTTGACTAGCGACTCGTGAGCAAACTTCAGTGTTTTGTTCATATGTTCAAATATATTCTTGACTTTAGTCATCTGCAAGCGTTCACGAAAACTTTCATATTTGATAACATCGAGTTCAAAGCTTATATGAGAATGAAAGTCTTTGTTTAGAAAGAAAGAGATCGAGAAGATGACTGAGAACAGAGCATTATTGTTGATGAACTCAATCATGAGTAGTAGCTTAGCTCAGTCATTCTGCATGTATGAACAGAAGAATCAAAGATACCTTTCAACGTTCTGATTGACTCGTTCACTTTGATTGTTGATCTGAGAGTGATAAACTGTGAAGAGTTGAAGGTTAATGTCTAGTCTTTTGCAAAGCGACTTTCATAGAATAAAGGTAAATTGAGAGTCTCGATTTGAAACAATGAAATCGAGTAAATCGTGTATTCAATATATTCACTGAAGCATTAGCTCAGCTGTCTTTTCTGCTGTGATTTTCTCGTCATCAGTAAAGCAAGAAATATAATGTTGTTTCTTTGTCAGTTTACATATCACTGTTAGTATGACGTTTTTGCCTTTCAAAGAAGATAAGTCGATGACGAAATTCATGACTATGTTCTTTCATCACTGTTCAAATATGAGTAGAGAATGTAGTAGTTCATTGAATTTATCTTAAGAAGTCTTTGATTGCTAATAAATGTAGCAGTTTCAAATATATCAATTTATTGTCTTTTGCATTGAAGATCAATAGTAGTATCTTCTTATGATCTTCATCGTTCTGAGAATTTCAAGATGATCAATAGAAGATTGATCATGAACTTCTTGAATTAACTTCATTTGAAGATGCTCATTGAAGAAAACTCATAGAAGATCATCTCGATATAGTATTTTGTTCTGAACTCGACAATCTCTTAATTTAGTATCTTCGTATTGAGCTTCATCTTTTAATACAACTTCATGAAGTAGAATACAATTCTTGTTAATTCTGTTAGCTTCTAGAATCAATTGATAAATTGATTCATCATTCTTTTTCTCTTCTAGATCAGCGATTTTCATTCAATTCAACATGAGAATTGTAGTTCGCTGATAGCAACATTATTCATTCTTAAGACTTCTAGAAACTGAATTGACTTAATGAGTCAATGCATCGACTTTGATGTTTTATTTGTCTGAGCGATACATGATTTTGAAGTTGAAGTCAACAAGCTTTTGTACTCAGCGCATTTAATGTCTACTTAGCTCTTTATCTTTCATTAATGACGTTAAAGCTTGATGATCAATGAACATCTTGATGAGTAACTCAGTCAATTTCAGCTCAGATCATTAATGCTTGAAGACACGAATGATTGCTAATAGTTTCTTATCATAGATTTCGTAATTGCACTCAGCAAGACTCAGATTCTTGCTGTAGTAAATCATTGAATGCAATGTTTCTTCGTCATCATACTGAGAAAGTATATCATCATTGACGTAGTTGAATGAGTCTGTTTCAAGAATAGTCTTTCTATTCTGATCAAAATGACGAAGAATAGAGACTTCAGTCATTCGTTTCTTCATATGGTCAAAGATTGTTTGACAAGCTTGATTTCATTCAAATATCATCTCTTTTTGAGTTAGTTGAATCAAAGAATGAACAATCTTCGAAAAGTTCTTTATAAAGCGTCGATAGAAATTGCAGAAGTCAACGAAGAACTGCATCTGAGTGAGGTTTGTAGAAGTAGATCATTCAACTACTGCTTGTACTTTTCTGAAGTTCATCTTTAGTTCTTCAATGAATAGCAATAGTTTCAGAAAGAAAGTCTTCTGAACATGAAACTTGCATTTGTTTATATTCATCTGAAGATCAGTCTTTCGTAGTTTATGTAGAATTAATCATACGTGTCACTTATGTTTCTTCAGTGTTTTGCTGTAGATGATAATGTCATCTAGGTAGATCTGACAAAACTGATGAAGATAGTCAAATAGCACGTCGTTCATATAGTGTTGATAGAAAGTCGAGTCGTTGATTAATTCAAAAGACATCACGTGATATTTGTAGAAATCAAAAGAGATGATAAAGATAGTCAAATCTTCGCTATCTGAGTGCATGCGTAGTTTGTTGAACGTGACAATGATGTTTAATTGAATCAGATACTTGCTTTCTTGTATATGAACGAAAGTCTCGTCTATTAATGACAAAGAATAGCGATTTCGTTTGATCAAAGCATTGAGCTTTCTGTAATCAACGCAGAAACGCAAGCTATCATCTTTCTTTTCAATAAATAGTATGAGCGAAGCGTATGAAGCTGAGCTAGAAGATATGAAACCTTTATTCAGATGCTTGATCAAATAATTCTTCATCTTTTGAAGCTTGTAGTTAGACATATGATAGAGACGACTTCAAGAAGATGTTTTCTTGTCGATCAACTCAATTTTATGATCGTAGAGACGGTGAGAAGATAGTTGATCAGTCATCGCTCAATCAAACACGTCTAGATAGTCATGATATTTCGAAGAAAGCTTAGCTTTGACTTCTTTCAAGATCTCTTCGTGTGAAAGCTCTTGTAGATTTACATCTTCGAGTTTATTTCTAGCTGTTTTTAGAAGTCGATCGATTTTCGTGATGATGATCACGAAAGTAGTCACATTCAACCGTTTGACTAGTGATTTATATGTTGCAGTCTTTATCATTGCTATGTTCATTGAATTGAAAGACGAAGATTTGACTGAATTAAATGATTTCACAATTTTACTGAATGAAGATGACTTCTCGCTGAGTTGAATGATGACAGAAGAAATAAATCTCTTTAGTATTTGAGTAGAGATTGAACTCTTCTGTTCTATTGCGATTTTCTTGCTCGAAAGAACAGTTGAATAAGCTTTGATAAAAGCTTTGATATGAGCTTCGAAACTAGAAAATTGAAGACGATCATCATTCATATCAATAGTCATCTCGATCTTGTTCATTCATGTTTTTTCAAGAATCATCTGATGTTGATCTAATCGAGTGATTAGCATAAAGACGAAACGTTTCATATGATCTTGAACAGTTAGATTCAAATAAATTGCATGAATAATGAGCTTTTTTGCATAATGATCATCGAATCTTCTTATTGATTTGAGCTTGATTAAAGATAAAAATTCGATTTGCAAATGATCACAAACATTCTGCGCGATTAATTCATCAATGAATGAATAGTCAGCTGCTTCAGTGTCAATCAATGACTTTAATGAGTAACTAATTTCATTGCTAGATAGTACACATTCAGTAGTCAAAGGTTTCAAAGCAAAAAGATTATCTGAGCTGCTCATTGTTGAAGAAATTAACACATCTTTCATCACGTCTTTGATGAAAGTCACTAGTTTTTTATCTCATTCTTCAATTTCTCTGTAAATAATTTCTTCTCTTCTTTCGGCATGACGATCTCATTAAGGCGAGAGATGAATGCATGAGATGTCAAAGTACTAGTCTTCAGCTGAGAACAGTTCTTTGAAAGATGACTCGATGCTTTGCAGTTGAAGCAGATGATTGACATTCTTGATTATTCAAATTCAAGGGTGAAAAAAGTAGCAAGTTGAACATAGCTAGTAGTCAAGGCTGAAGCTGATGTCAATGAAGAAACAAAACGTTTTTTGAAGCTGTTATTAATTTGACTGTTCGCTGCTCATCACGTAGCTGATAATTGACTCATTGTTTGTTATTCACATCTTGAAGAAAGATCTTGAGCTTATCAAGCGAGCTAAACTTTATGAAGCAAACTGATAACGCGTTTTGAAGACGATTGTTGATTTTATTCTGAATGTCGTTCATTAAAATGATATCATCATAGTTCAGAAAGCTGAATATTCTAGTAAATTCTGAATAGAAAGAGCTGAAGAACTTGTTGAGCTGCTTCAGAGCAACGTATTTGCAACGACACTTTCGAATCAAATTCTGATCTTCGTAAATTTCTTTCAGATGTTTCAGTAGCTCTGATAATGATTGATAGAATGAGAAAGCATCAACACGATGCTTTGCATAGATTTGCTGATCAGCATCATCTTCTAGTCTGAAAATCACATAGACAATATGAATCTTTTCAGTAAAGTAATGATTTGCATTAACATTGAGCTTGTCAGCTATTTTGATGTTTCATGTCTCTTAGATAGAGTCATCTGTGTTACGACCCTAGCTACGCACCTACGTTGGTAGCTATGTTGATGGCTATCGCCGATCGCTCGCCGCTAGGCTATAGAGTTGTTCCGAGGCCAACTCTATTCAGGGTTAGCTTATGTTCCCCTGAGCCATATAGATAGTCGACTCTGCTCTCCCAGATACTTTCCTTCCTTAGCATTTATATACTCGTTACATTACACCCATATGACTCGCTCTATGCTGGCCCCTAACAATCTGTTTCAATGAAGATGAGTGAGTTTGAAAGCTTGATGAACTTGTGATGATCATTCTCGTTATCAGATAGAGTAGAAGATTCTCGTTGAGAGCGAGCTTCAAAAGTCAAGCTTTGTTTAACTTCAGAATGACGAATTGAAATGAAAGTCGTAGAAGCTTCTTTCTGATTGACTCGTTGCTCAGCTGACTGAGTATCTTGACGAAGCATAAATCAATCAGCTTGACGTTGTTTCGCTCTGAAGTTCAATCGCTCGTCTTGTAGCTGATTGATCTTTTTCTCTAGCTCATCATTTTTATCAAAAGTGACTTCTAGTTGTTTCGCTCTCTTTTTGTGATTGTCTTGTATGAGAAGTCAGTGTTCATTGAGTTGTAAAGTCAAGTCTTACTGACTTCGAAGCTCGTTCAGCATATTAATGACTTCGTCAAGTTGATTGCTGACTCAATGAAATAGTTGTTCTTCAATGTTTATGTTTCATGCAATGACAGCTTTCTCAGCTTCAACTGAAGCATCAATGAGTAGAAGTGAAACTCTTCTATTGATAGTGCTTCTAAGCAGACGAGTTGTTCAAGACTCAACTGACTCAACGTTGCATGTCATGATGAGAGAAGGTAGAAGTTGCTGTTTTTTGATGAGTGAAAATTCAAAGAATTTCTTGTGAATTTCAGGTAATAATTGAGTGCTTTATTCAAAGAATCTCTTGCAAATAGAATAATGAAAATGAGTGTAGAATCAAAGAATTTCTTGCAATCTAAAATGATGATGCAAATTTGAAGAATCTCTTGCAAATTTTCCTTACTGAATAGATTGTTTTGTATCATCTATTCATTGATAGCAGAGTAGTTAATGAGCATTTATCTAATGTTAGAAGTCTGTCTAAAGCGAGTCAGATAGAGATGTCATTTAACTAGAAGATAAATGCTAAGAAAGAAAGATAGCTATAGAAAAGAAGCTGACTACATATGTATGTTTCTCAGCCGACGCTAGACTCAATAGAGACTAGTTAAGATGACGAAGTGAGAATAAATCTGACAAGACTAGAAGATTGAGTCTGACAAGGCTAGAATCGTGACAGAAAAAACAATGCTTTGAATTTTTCTAGATTGACGCAAATAACTAAAGATGTTCTTTCATGCTCAATATTCTTAATAAATATTGAGCGAACTTTCAGTCTTGCTAAAAGAGTATGTCAATGAAATCGATCACAGATGAGTTCAAAAACGATGAAACAAATAATGTTGATGAAGTATTACAATCAAACTATGAATTTGAATTCAGACGAGACTATTACTGAACTCTGAGATATTTATCACAGAAAGAAGAATGATGATCAAAAGATCAATGAGTCTGCTGATTCATTTTAAGTATCTTTGAAGACTGTTCTGATGCAGATTTATTCATAAATTTGCAATATTGCTTCATTTATTAAAAGTCTTGCATTTAAAGCAAGTACTTATTAGAAGTATAATTGAGTCAATGCACAAGAATAATGCACAAGAATAATGCGAATGTAATTTTAAGAATTACACTGTTTATATAATTGATAAAGACAGACATTTTCTAGTCTGTCTTGAAAAACATGACATCAAGATTCATTATGAGATTCTTCATAAATCTCATATTTATATCTTAAATGATGATGCATTTAACATGAATTGTCATCAAGTTAATGTTTGCATAGAGCAAAATGTCAATGAAAATTCTACAACAAGAGTGATAATGTGAAAGAGTAATGCACTTACTTTTGATAAAGAAAATCATAAAGTTTTCAATGATTTTGTTAGAGGTCAGCATAGAGCGAGTCATATGAGTGTAATGTAACGAGTATATAAATGCTAAGAAAGAAAAGTATTTAGAAGAGCAGAGTCGACTATTTATATAACTCAGAGAAACATAAGCTAACTCTGAATAGAGTTGACCTCGAAACAACTTTATAGCCTAGCGACGAGCGATCGACGATAGTCATCAACATAGCTATCAACGTAGATGCGTAGCTAGAGTCGTAACATTACTTCTTCTCTTCAACAATTCATGTTCGCATGAATGTGTTTCTTAGCTCTATGTAGAATCGAAATGTCTATTGTAGCAGGCTCACTATGCGAGGTAGAATGATGTCATTGTAGCAGACTCACTAGTTGCACATGAACGTTTGATCAGGTTCACTGATGAGTAGAGCGATGTGAGTAGATAGATCATCACGTTGACGAAAGATGCCTTTGTAGCAGACTCACTATTTGCACATGATTGAATTGACGAATCGATTCACTGATAGATAGAGCGATGAGAGCGAGTAGATCATTGCATTGAGAATTTCATTGTAGCAGACTCACTAGTTGCACGTGAACGAGTCGGCAAACCGATTCACTGATAGATAGAGCGATGTGAGTAGATGAGTCATTGCATTGACGAAAGATGTCATTGAAGCAGACTCACTAGTCGACTTGCTCATTGAAGAGATCAATCATCGACTTGTCATTGTAGCAGACTCACTGAGAAGTTTTGATATAGAAACAAGCTCATGAGTTTGTTGAGGTTCGATACATGAACAAGCTCATAAATTTGCTTGTTATCGAAGATGATCGTGTCATTGAAGCAGACTCACTAGTTGCATGTGAACATTTGACCAGGTTCACTGATAGGTAGAACGATGTGAGCGAATAGATCATTGCATTGAGAATAGATGTCATTGTAGCAGACTCACTAGTTGCATGTGAATGAGTAGCAGAATCGATTCACTGATGAGTAGAATGATGAGAGTGAGTAGATCATTGCATTGAGAATGTCATTGAAGCAGACTCACTGAGATTTGCTTCTCGAGGTAGAGACTTCACGCAGTTCTAGACTGATCTCTTTGATTGTTCAACAAATTCGAAGAATCTCTTGCGAATCTGAATGAACGATTAATTCGCTGATCTTTGATCTAGTCGAATGGTTTCAATCGTTTGTTTATACTCGCTGATCAGCGCACGAGTGAAGAAAGGTGAGTGCTGCTGCACGAACGCAAGTCGCTAGATCAAAGTCGATAGAGAGTTGAAGAACTACTAGCAGAAGCACTTGAAGAAATCGATGCAGATTATTTCACTTCGTCTGTAACGAAGAAGCATTTATATAATGTTAGAGATCAGCATAGAGCGAGTCATATGAGTGTAATGTAACGAGTATATAAATGCTAAGAAAGAAAAGTATCTAGAAGAGCAGAGTCGACTATCTATATGACTCAGAGAAACATAAGCTAATTCTGAATAGAGTTGACCTTGAAACAACTCTATAGTCTAGCGATGAGCGATCGACGATAGTCATCAACATAGCTATCAACGTAGATGTGTAGCTAGAATCGTAACAGATTTCTTGAAGAGCATTCAAGACAGAGCGTTGAATGCGAAAATCATATTGTAGCATGTTCGCTCAAGCATAATCATGCATAATCTTTCTAATCAGTCTTTCGAAGATCATTTTGAGAATGAGATTTTCTGCAATCTTCTGATATTTTCGAATTTCACGCAGCGCAACAGTGTCTGATTTGTAGCGTCTTTTCTGTTGCAAAGCATTAGTATGTCAGTAGATAATGCATTACTCATGTGCATTATCTTTTTAGTAGTAATAATAAATTTAAAGACTGAAGTTTCTTTGATAGCATAATAATCAGTTGAATGCATCGAGCTCTTAAACATCTTACATGCTGATGCATATGTTAAAAATAAACTTGTTAGCAATAAACAAGTCATATTGCATTATCAGTATGCATTATCAATAACATTCTTGCTGCATGTTATTGTTTATCAAGAATGATTGATTTAATTTATGTAAACTTGATTTTTGAAAGTATTATTTTTGAAAGTATTATTTATTGAAGCGTTGATTACTAAAACGATTCAAGAAAATATGATAGAAGAAGTGATTGAAAAATCAGAAAAGAAATTGAAGAAAATATTAAATAAGTATTAAGAAATAAGTGTTAAGAATAATAATTAAATTTTTCTCGTTGCACTCAAACTCATCTCACTTGATAAGTTTTTTTCTTACTTTTCAAAATTCTTTATCTGTTCATATTTTATTGAACTACTCAAATTTCATTAATACTATTGCATTAATCAAATGCATCATCAAGAGAACAATGTTGACTTTAACAGATACTTTTCACTCTGTTTGACAGTTCAGAAATAATTCTTTGTGAAAATTAATTCATCTCACTTGATGTTATACTTCTTACTTTTTCAAATTCTCTACAAGTTCATATTCTATCAAACTACTCAAATCTCATTGATACTGTTGCATTACTCAAATGCATTATCAAGAGAACAATGCTGACTCTAACAAATAATGTTCACTTTATTTGTAAATTCAAAGTTTATTGCAAGTTGAAATCATGATGAAAATTGATTCAATGAGATCAAAAAACATTACAAGTGACAGAACAATAATCATGTAATCATATTTAAATAACTACATAAACTAAGACAATTCAATGTTTGACAAGAAGTGAATGAGATCAACAAAGCAATGATGAAAAACAATGTAAGAGATGAGATAAAACAAGAGTGAAAGAACAAAAATATTCATGATAATGCATCTCAGTAATGCAATACTAGATAAAGTGCTGATTTATTTATAGTTGAATGCTTTGAATTGAAAATCAGATGCAAAGCGAATGCTGAGATTATCATTGAGACAATAAAGCTTTTTGATATAACTGCTGCAACACAAAATGTGAATATTACTGCAAAGAAAATTGCTTTAAAAGCAACGAAGATATGCATTATTTATATGCATTATCTCTCAGTTGTAAAAACTAATATCAATTTTAGAAGACAACAGATGAGCTGAACGTAAGCGAAGAAATATTAAAATTTATGATTTCTATAGTTCACTTAATTCAATAAAAAATTCTTCATTATGATGATTTAAAGAAGTTAAAGCAGATTGATGATACTAATTCTATGACAGCTTTTCAGAATTTTACAACAGAATTCATCACTTTCTCAACTGTCAAAGAATGAGAAATTTAGAATTCAATACATGCAATAAATTCTAATTTAAATGATCTCATCATAGTAGAAAACGATGATGCAAAGATGCATTATGAAGCAAAGAAGAATGAGAAGAAACTACAACATGATGAATATGAGATTATCAGTAGTGAGAAGAAAGAGAATAATGAAAGTGAAAAGAAAATAATAAAGCTGTTCAACTAGCGAACAGCGCTTATCTTACTTTCTAAATTCTAAGCATAATTCATAATCTTATAAATTCATAGTGCATTATCTTTTTGCATTATCATGAAGAGTGTTCAATAGAAAGTCATGATGAAAATCATGAAGTCTTCATGATGAAGACTATTCAATCAAGCTATTTACATCTATCTAATATCTTGTTGAGTCAAATCAAATTGTCAAATTAAGTTGTCAAGTCAAGCTTTTCAACTCAACTTAAGTTCTTAAGTTCAACTTCTCAACTCGATCTGACACTTTTTCAAAAAAATTTCAACTTAACTCGACACTTTTCAAATCGAGTACTCAACTCAAACTTAAGTACTCAACTTGACGCGATCAGTCTAATCAAGATAAAGTCAACAAGAAGACTCATTCAAAGTGAAAGAAATCTCATCAATTAACTAAACTTGACTCTTCATCAAAGATAAACTCACACGCTTCATCATGTTATAGCAAGAATTTGTTCAACATAATGTGTTACATGTGCAATTAAAAGAATCATTACTTTACTGATTGTAAAGATGAAAAAATCAAGAATAAATTAAAAGAATTTGATGCAAATCAAGTATTCATTGATTCAATGTTACATATGAGTTGTTTCAAGATTTCAAAAAAAGATAAACTCTTGATGAATGTTTCAAATCATCAAGGGAAAAACAAGAAGTTCTCTTTGTAAAGATTCTTATATATAAAGAGCATGTAATTCAGAAAGATCAGAAGACAGAAATGAAGATTTACATGAATATCAACATCGAGATGAACGTGATTAGTCAATATTTCATCATCAAGCAAGATATGTCATTACTGAACGTTAATCTTTCAAGATTTATCTGAATGAATGATCAGAATGTTTGTTGTTATGACGTCTATAAGATGTGTTATTGACTGAGAAACAGCTGAAACATAGAGAAAAAAGATATAAGTATCTTCTATGCTATTGACAAGAAAGAATCTTTTCTGATATTGAGTATGTTGAGTATGCAATTCAAGTGTATTTAAATAAACATGATTGCAAAAACATGTCAAAATCATGTCTAAATGATACAATCAATAAAGATCAGAGTTGATAGTGCTTGATCTTTAGAAATAGCTATAATTGAATATTAAGAATACAGAAGAAAATTGATACAAAAGCTTCTATTTATGTAATGTTCAGAAACTGTGCTAGACTTGAAAGAAATGTGTTTGTGACATGAAAAGAATGTGATGTTGATGAACAAGATGTTGATGAAAGAAAAGAATGTTGAGAAAGAAAAAGAATGTTGAATCATAGTTGAGTCAAATCTGAGTCAGATCTAGATCAGATCTCAACTAGATCATTAACTAGTTCTAATCAGTCTTATCAATCTTAATACGCTCGTAACATTACTTTTCTCTTCGAAAATTCATGTTCACATGAATGTAGTTCATTTGCTCGCTTTTTGTTGATAGTTATTTCGATATTTTAGCGCGATTTGTTTGAATATAACTTATGAAATTTATTCAAAACTTTCTCTGAGTCATCGAATTTTCCTTTATCAACATAGTATCATTTATTATCTTTATTTAGATCTGTTCATCTGACTTTGTACTGTATTTGACCTCAATAGCGTCTGAAGTTCAATATATTATTTATCTCTTAATGTTCATCGTCTTTGATAGTGATTAATTTGAGTAATTCTGAATGCTGTTCTGATAGAAAATCTTCTGAATACAATTGCAGTAGCTTTGAGCTGAACATCGAATGCAGATGCTTCATGCTGACTGATAGACAAAGATGATAGAAGACACTCACTTTGACAGTGATTTGATAGAGATTTAGCTGTTTATCTTTCAAATCTTTGCAGAGTCTCATTGTCTTGACGTTTCTGAAAGATAGTCAAACTCAGTCATCTACTTCATATGTGACGTTTCGTTTATGTTTATTGATCTGAACTTCGATGATCAGCTTCGTCTTTTTCAATTGTTGACGATTGAAGTTCAGTAGTTCTTTCATTCAAATGACAATATCATCTGCTTTTCTAGCTTCAAGTCGTTCATGAGTTGTTTCATAGTTCATCATATTTGAATCGAAACTCATTCAAGAATGAAATTCTTTATTGAAGTAGAAGAAGATCATTGAAGTGATCAAGAAGATATTTGAATTGTTGCTGAATTTCATCATAGATATTCATTTAATTCAGTTATCTTGCATGTAATTGCAGTAGATTCTAAGTTCGCGTTCAACGTCTTAATTGACTCGTTTCGATTGATCATCAATCTCAGAATGATAGACTGTGAATAGACTAGCTGTGATTCTCAGTCGCTTGCAAAGACTATTTCACATAGTTGATATGAATTGAAAGTCTCTGTTCAAAACAATAGAACTGAGTAGATCATGCAGTTGATAAACGTTTCATAGCATGATTCAAATCGTTTCTTCGACTGAGATGTTATTGTCTTCTCAATGATAGAGAACATAGTGATGTTCTTTGATGAGATGATATATGATTGTGCAAATGACGTTATAGTCTTCTGACAAAGATAGTTCAGTAATGAAGTTCATAGTTATATCTTTTCAGCGTTTCTGTGAAATCAAAAGAGAATGATGAAGTTCATTGATGCTATTTCTAGAAGCTTTGCTTCGCTGACAAGCATGACAGTTTCAAATGTATCATTGAATAGTAGCTCAATGATCTGATCAATAGTAGAAACGCTGAACTAGATTGATGATTCGTTTATTGTTGAGATGAGAGATTGAAGATTGATCATGCACTTCTTGTAGTAATTTCGTGTGCATGTTCTCAGAGATTTACAGTAGGTCTTTTCTATTTAAAACGTCGTCAATGATCTTGCAGTTCTTCAGTTTAGTGATATGAAATTTGAGCTTGTTTTCGTTCATAGCTTGTCTATATTCGCTGCAGAACTCATCTGTTTGATTGATCATTCATACTCGTTGATAGAGATTTGCTTTCGATTCAATAAATAGAACATCGACTTTATCAAGAGTCAGAATAGTCTGAAAACAATCTTCAAGACACTGAGCTGATTCAGAGACGTTTGTTAGAGACATTCTGATTAAAGCATCGACTTTAGTGTTCATTTTGCCTGATTTAAAGATGATTTAAAAGTTGAACTTCGATAGAATGTTCAGATAGTTGACTTGTCATTGACTCAACTGTTTGTTTTTCATGAAGATCTTCAAAGTCTGATGATCGATGAACATCTGAATGAGTAGTTCAGTGCATTTCAGCTTGAATCATCAGTGTTCGAAGCATCGAATAATGACTAGCAATTTCTTGTCATAGATGTGATAATTGATTTCAGCGAGAATCATGCTTTTACTGTAGAAAATCATCGAATGAAGAACTTTCTTGTCATCATACTGAGATAGTATTTCATCTTTTACATAGTTTGAAGCATTAATCTTCAGAATAGCTTATCATTTAAGATCGAAGTGACGAAGTATTAAGATTGAGCTGACTTGTTTCTTTAAATTATCAAAGACTTGAACACAGATCTTGTTTCAAACAAAAGATGTATTCTTTCTAGTCAGCTGAGTGAATGATTTAACTAGTTTCAAGAAGTTCTTAATGAAATGACGATAGAAGTTAACAAATTTCACGAAGCTCTGAATTTCTTTTAGATTGATCAAAGTGATTCAGCTGACTATGACTGTTACTTTGCTGAAATTCATACGAAGATTTAGTTCTGATATGATGACTTCTAGAAAGACAGTCTCTTTCACATTGAATTTACACTTTCGAATATTCATCTGCAGTTCAGCTTTGCGTAGTTGACTCAATACTAGTTTGACGTGATCTTTATGTTTCTTTCTCATTTTGCTATAAATGAGAATGTCATCTAGATAGACTTGGCAAAAGTCGTTCAGAAAGTCTCATAGAACATCATTCATATATTGCTAAAAGAAGATCGATTCATTAGTCAGTTTGAATGATAGCATCTTGTATTTATATGCTTCTAAAGCAGTGATAAAAATGATGTAATTCTCATTATTGAAGTGCATTTGAAGTTTGTTGAATGCTGATATGATGTTTAATCTAGTCAGATGCTTGCAACTCACTATTTTATCAATGATCTCATTTATCAGCAATAAAGAATATTTATTTCTTTTGAAAATGACATTTAGCTTTCAATAGTTCACGCAGAATTGAAGATTTTCATTTACTTTGAGAGCGAATAAAACAGGAAAGAAATAGAGAATCTGACTAGAAGTGATGAATCTCTTCAACAGATTCTCGTTTAAGTACTTCTTTACTTTCAGAAGTTTGACAAAGAACATTTGATAGACTCGACAGCGAGAAAGCATTGAATCATTAATGAGCTCAATTTTATGATCGTAGAAGTGATGAGAAGATAGTTTATTCAATTGAGCTCGATCAAAAACATTTAGAAACTCATGATATTTTAATGACAGCTTCGCTTTAATATCTTTCAAATTCTGAGTCATTTCATTGATTGAAGAGACGTTTAAAACGTTCAAATCGCACTGAGTATTGTACGTGATTTTTCTATTGATGTTCATCATGAATAGAGCAAAGACTTTGATCTTGTTCTTCTTTGAATGATTCAACAGTGTTTTGAATGAAGCTGCGTTTATGCTTCAAATCGAGAATGACTCTTTTCAAATGAGTCGTTTGAGCATCATAAAGATCTTAGTCTGAATGATTGAAGAGAACGAAGATGATTGCAATCAACTTAAGTGCTTTGAATTGAGAGAAATTGAAAAAATCGAAATAAAAGTATTTAATTAATTCGGAAAAACAATGACGTTGTTTCACATATTCAGTAATATTTCGTTTTTATTCATTCAGAGCTTACTGAATATTAATGATGATCAATATTGACTATCAACATTGATACAGTTAATTTCTTATGACTTTCAATGATGAGATTGAATAAAATTTTATGAGTGATGATCTTCTTAAATATCTTTTCATCATAATCTCTTATTAGCTTCTCTTTTGCCAGTGATATAAATTGAATTCTCAGTTTCTCGCATACTTTATTGACTAAATTAGAATGTATGATTGTGTAGATAACTGAATCACTGTCTATTAAAGAACGAAGGCTGAAAGATCAATTCTGAGAAATAAGATAAACATAAATTAAAAACGACTTTTCAAAGTAATTTTCTTTCGATAGAATTTCGTCTAGTTTGCACAAAAATATAATCTCTATTTCTTCAATGACTAGTTTTTTGAATCGAAATTCAAATCAAAATCGAAGCAATCATATTCATTGTTCACTGCATTGATTCTAGTAGATTGATCGAGACACTCTTTAGAGCTATGACCTGATTTATGATATATGAAACAGCTTTCGACTAGAATGTCTGCTTCTTTGACGTTAGTTAAAATCGCGTCGCGCGACTTTAGCTGATCAGACTTTAAGTGATTAACTGACTGAGTGACAATAGTCGCTTTATGAAAGATAGTCTTAGAAAGATCATTGACGCGTTTGATCTTGTTCTTGATCTCTTGAATGACTTGCTGATCATTATTCAAATGAATCAGATAGAAATGAATTTCTTTTAAAAAATCAGATTGAACTAGTTGATTTACTCAAACGAATCAAAGATGAGAGTGTATTTTATCTTTCAAATCAGCGATCAGTTACTTCTTGTGATAGTCTAGATAAAAAGATAGACGTTGAAACTGAGTATAGAATTCACTGAATTTCTTGAATTCTTGAATCAAGTTGTAGTATTCTTTATGAAAGTTGACTTTCTTATTTGAATCATCGAACAACTGAGCTAGCTCTTTCAAAAGATCGTCAACGATTCTATAAAGATTGACATAGTCATGTTCACATCTAGCTTGAGTGATCTCAGCTGTATCATCAAATAATCTAGAATGTATATAGCTCAATTTAACTCGTTCATTAGAAAAGAGATCGACGTTGATCTCTAGTTTATTCTGAATTTTTCCGTATCAATTCTCTCAAGTAGAGTTTTTTTCATCAGTAAACAGCGAAGAATCAGGTATTTTTTGAGATCTAGAACGCTCAGAGTAGATGAAATCAGAAGAAGTGTTTTCTTTAGCTTGAAGTTTAGTCTTCAACTCTTTGATTTCGTCTTCTTGTTGTTTATTTAACTTGTAGAGTTGATTTGTTTCTTCATCAAGAACTAGACTTCGAGTCTTTCAGATTTCATAGAACACAAAGAGTATTATTGTTTCAGCGAATGATTCGTCATCTTCATGAATGAATGACGCAGCACTTGATGATTTCGTTCGTGATTTCAATGAATCAGCATCAGAGATTTGAAAGAAACGATTTCGAAATTCTTCAGAACGCTCTTCAGTAGACGAATGACTAGACATGATGAGATTTGTTTGAAAGAGAATTGAACAAATGATGATGCTTGATGATTGAAAAAGAAAGACGTATGAGATGATGTTTAATCTTCAACAAAGAAAATGAGATTTGTTTGTTGATTGATTAATTGATTCTCTAGCAAACAACGAAGATTCTTTATTGTTGAATCTATCGATCGATTTGATTCTTGAGCAATTCACGAAGATTCTTTATCATGATTCTTGTAATCAGATGAACTCTGCATACTTAATGAGTGATAAGTAGTTTAGCAATTCAAACAATCTTGTCGTTAATTTTATTCAACTCTCTAGTGTTGTTCTATCTTTCAATTGTCGTTAATCATCAGGTAAATAAATTTCTTTAGACTCGTTCTGTCTAGACGAGTATGTTGAATGAGTAATGAGATCAGTATCATGTGATTAACGAATTCTTAATATAATGTCAGAATCGTGCCTAAATAATACAATCAATGAAGATCAGAGTTGATAGTGCTTGATCTTTAGAAATAGCTATAATTGAATATTAAGAATACAGAAGAAAATTGATACAAAAGCTTCTATTTATGTAATGTTCAGAAACTGTGCTAGACTTGAAAGAAATGTGTTTGTGACATAAAAAGAATGTGATGTTGATGAACAAGATGTTGATGAAAGAAAAGAATGTTGAGAAAGAAAAAGAATGTTGAATCATAGTTGAGTCAAATCTGAGTCAGATTTAGATCAGATCTCGACTAAATCATTGACTAGTTCTAATCAGTCTTATCAGTCTTGATACGCTTATAACAGAACATGATGTTTCAATGTGAATGAGCACGCATTTGAGTTGTTCTTCGCACAAGTATTTGCGAAAGCTCTACAAGATGAGTCTACTGTGTATGCTTTTGTCATGATCAACGTTGTCAAAGAGTCGATCGTTGAACATTAAGTGAAAGCAATGAATAATGTGACGAGTCATATCACAAACGCGCTTGAAACACAAACTTTACTCGTTGAATTGAAAGAGTATGAAGATGTATTCTTGATAGAAAGTGCAAACAAACTGTCTTTGCATGAAAATCACGATCATGCAATCGAAATCACTGCAAAGTCATCATATGAATCGTTGTATAATTTGTTGAACACAGAGTTAGCGACTCTGAGACAGTATTTAAACGATGTCTTAGTGAAAGAATGAATTAAGCACTTCGTCAGCTTGATTGATGCGTCTATTTTATTCATTCTCAAAAAGAACAATAGTCTTCATTTATGCATGAACTATTAAGATCTGAATAAGATCACTGTCAAAAATCGTCATTCACTGTCTTTAATTAGTGAAACTTTAGACAGACTCAATAAAGTCAAGCAGTTCACTAAATTAAATCTGAAGAACGTTTATCATCGTCTCAGAATTCAACGTGAAGACGAGTGAAAGATGATGTTTTGTACTCGTTATGATCACTTCAAATATATGATCATGTTGTATGATTTAATCAATGCATCTGTCATCTTTCAAACTTATATTAATAAGATTTTGACAGAGCTTTTAAATGACTTTTATGTTGTTTATCTGAATGACATTCTAATCTTCTTCATAGAGAAGACTGATCACGTAGATCACGTGAAGCAGATTCTGAAAAGACTAAGAAAGTTCAAGCTATATGCTAGCTTAAAGAAGTGTGCATTCTTCATTACTAAAGTGAACTTTCTAGAATTTATCATATTCACAGAGAGTGTTTCGATGAATCTAAGTAGAGTAAACATCATCAAAACGTGACTCAGATTGAAGATGTATTGAGAAATACAAGTTTTTCTGAGATTCATCAATTTCTATTGACGTTTTATACATCACTACTCTCAGATAGCAGAGTCTTTAACAGAACTGCTGAGAGATAGTGTAAAAGATGTAAACGAAGCGAAACAAGCTTTTAATCAGCTTCGTGATGTCTTTATGAGAGTGTCTATATGAAGACACTTTGACTCAGAGCAACATATATGCATCGAGATCAACGCGTTCAATTATGCAGTCGCGAGTATTTTGTCTCAGTCAAATGACGAAGATCAGTGACATTTAATTGCATTCTGATTCAGAATGATGATAGACGTCAAAAAAAACTATAAGACATATGATCAGAAGTGTTGCAAGTGTGTCTTATTACTCTGAGTTAATCTAACATAAATTATGTCAAACTATCATAGACTAGTACAGAGTTGATGTTGACACGCTAGTGATTTAGCGCGTCTTTGTAAGTATAAGACTCTTGATGTATTTCATTTTCTTTCTTCTTTAGCTTTGAACTTCTAGTTAAAATACATTCATATGATTCGCTTTATGCAAACTTATAACATTAGTTCAAAGCTCATTAATCTTGCTATTAATGTGTAGATGATATAAAAACAAGTTACACAATCAAAATCAGAAGTTGAATTCAGAAATTTTGACAGCAGAATCAAAACTTAAGCTCAGAAAGCTTAATAGAAATCAGAAATTTCTAAAGAAGAATCTTGATTTAAAATCAGAAATTTCGATAGAATCAAAATCAAAGAACATGAATGCATTGTTCTTGACTAACTTTTTATTGAGCTCATCATCAGAAATCAGAAATTTTAGCAGTACTTAAACTCAGAATGTTCGATAAAGTACTAGTCATTGCTTGAACTCAGAAAGTTTAATAAAGTAACATCAGAACTCTTTGATCAGCAATTTTCTATTCATACAATGATTAGAAGCACAGAATCAGAATCAGTGAGCATTGCTCACTACAACTTTCAAAATGTTAGAAGAGAATCACTTCTATCACAGAATCAAGCAGCATCAGAGAAAGAGAAAGACATGAATGCAATGTTGAATACAGAAGAAAAGAACATAAATGCATTTGTTATGATTCTAGCTACGCATCTATGTTGATAGCTATGTTGATGACTATGTTGATGACTATCGTTGATCGCTCGTCGCTAGACTATAAAATTGTTTCAAGGTCAATTCTATTCAGAATTAGCTTATGTTCTTCTGAATCATATAGATAGTTGACTCTTTTCTTCTAGATACTTTTCTTTCTTAGCATTTATATACTCATTACATTACACTCATATGACTCGCTTTATGCTGATTTCTAACATTATATAAATGCTTCTTCATTACAGGCGAAGTGAAATAATCTGCATCGATTCTCAAGTGCTTCTGTTGACTTTTCAATTCACTATCAACATTTGATCTAGTCAACTTGCAATCATCAGCAGCACTCATCTTTCTTCTTTCATGAGCTGATTCAGCGAGAATAAACAAAAAATTCAAACTCGTGCGCTGATCAGCGAGTATAAACAAACGATTGAAATCATTCAACTAGATCAAAGATCAGTGAATTAATCGTTCATTCAGATTTGCAAGAAATTCTTCGAATTTGTTGAATAATCAAATGAGATCAGTCTATGACTGCATGAAGTCTTTATCTCAAAGAGCAATTAAAAAGATCAGTCAAGAACTGCATGAAGTCTCTATCTCAATGAGCAAATCTCAACAGTGAGTTTGCTTCAATGACACTCATCATCAATGCAATGACTCATCTACTTTCATCGTTCTACTCATCAATGAATTGATTCGTCTACTCATTCATGTGCAACTAGTGAGTCTGCTACAATGACATGATAATGTCTTCAGCAACAAGCAAATCTTTGAGCTTGTTTTTATATTGAAATCTCAGTGAGTCTGCTTCAACGACATTCTCAATGCAATGATCTACTCATTCTCATCATTCTATCTATCAGTGAATCTGACTCATCATCGAGTTCACATGCAACTAGTGAGTCTGCTTCAATGACATCTTTCGTCAATGCAATGATTCAGCTACTTACATTGCTTTATCAATCAGTGAATTGATCTGTTGACTTGTTCGCATGCAAATAGTGAGTCTGCTTCAATGACATCTTTCGTCAACATGATGATCTATCTACTCACATCGCTTTATCTATCAGTGAATCTGATCAAATGTTCATGTGCAACTAGTGAGTCTGCTTCAATGACATGATCAATGTGATGATCTACTCACTCTCATTGCTCTACTCATCAGTGAACCTGATCATACGTTCATATGCAACTAGTGAGTCTGCTACAATGACATCATTCTATCTTGCATAGTGAGTCTGCTACAATAGACATTTTGATTCTACACAAGGCTATGAAAATACATTCATGTGAACATGAATCGTTGAAGAAGAGAAGTAATGTTACGATTCTAACTATGCATCTATATTGATAGCTATGTTGATGACTATGTTGATGACTATCATCGATCACTCGTCACTAGACTATAGAGTTGTTTCAAGATCAACTTTATTCAGAGTTAGCTTATGTTCTTCTGAGTCATATAGATAGTCAACTCTTTTCTTCTAGATACTTTTCTTTCTTAGCATTTATATACTCGTTACATTACATTCATATGACTCGCTCTATGCTGATCTCTAACATAATCAGTGACTCAAGCTGCTTGCTCTGTCTTTAGCACATTGACTACTCGACTCACGTCATCAGTTTCTTCATGAAAGAAACTCAGAAGATTGAATCTCGATTTTATTCAGAAAGAGTTGTTTAAGAAAAAACTCCACTTCAAATGCAAGAAGTCAAAACATAAAACATATGATTGTTTTAAAATGACTTAAGTGCACAAGATTATTACGAATTTGAAAAATGATTTATCTTCATCAAAGTAGTAACTGAGAGCAACATACTCATATTTTGTTTTATCAGCATGTTTGATGATTCATTTGATTTCAAGTCATTCACTGTTGATGTCATTTTAAGTAGTTTAGAAAAGATATTCAGATTTCTCGTTCTGATAAATATTAAAGTCATTGACATGACTTTCATTAATGAATCTTTGTCATGATGTCAGATCATCAACTTGATTTGAAACATAAATTATCAATATCTTAAATAATCTTGATTCATTGAATCTGTTTTGCAGTTCAATGAATCAAGTCATTAATTTAGTCATCATCATCTTAATTTAGTCTCAGCAATTCTGTTTTGATCATTTCAATCATATGCATAAACTTCTGCAATCTTAAATCAATAAAACTACTGTTTAGTCTTGATTCTGCTCAATTCATGTATATAGAAGTTGAATTTTCGCTTTTTTCTTTCACTCTTTGTCTTTCATCTTGTACATTATTTGATATATTGTCTTGTATCTAGATTCTATCAAAGTAATAATAATATCAGTCTTTTATATTAATAATATTTATAGTTTAGCTCAGTCTTTGACATTACGAAAGATCTACACTTTCTGCAACATTTTCATACATTGAAATCTCGTTTAATTATTCTTTCGTTTAAATGAAGTCATTTTACAATTTCTTGATCAATGATGAGTGTACTGTCAAACAGTTCACTCAAAGTATGATTGAAAATTCAGTTGAGATCTTTCATGTAATGCAAGAGCTTCAAAATCAAGTTTGATAACATGATGTTATCACTTTGTTCTCATTCATCATTCTCAGTTCTTCAGTTTATATAAAGTTGAATTCTCAGTTTCTTATAATAATAGCTCAGATTGTTGCACAAATCTTGAATAATCAATCTTCTTTCATTGTTCATTTCTTTACAAACTCTGTCGCTGTTTTCATCGCTTTTAAATTCGAGAAGCTTCTTGACATATCTGAATATGAAAGAAACAAAGATCAATTGAATACATGAAAGCAGAGTCTGATACAGCGCATGAACGTGAATGATGATTGTTATTTCTCTCATTGAGTCAAAATCGTTTATGTTGAGTCACAACTCATCATAAATAAGAAGATTCACAATCTAATAAGTCAATATCGAGTCAATAATCTTTGTATCATTTTCATCTTTGCAGATTGACAACATAAGTTGCATCATTGTTGTGACAATTCTTTCAAGACAAAAGATGCTCATTTATATCTTCGTGAAACTTTGAAGCAAGGCATGAATAGCTTTGTTGACTACTACAATCTCTTCTATCAAAAGAAAGAACATTCTTTGATGAAAGATTTTTCATTGATTGACTATCTGAAGCACAATGTCAATTATTTCACTTAAGTTGTCATTTTCTTCTGACAAAATCTCAATGAAACTTGATCATTCATCTTTCATCAATGAGTTCAAGCATTTTTTGACATTGATGAAGAGCTTCAGCAACTTAAGCATCATTAATCTTACTTCGTTTTCATCATTGTTTTGTTCATTAAAGTCAAGAATGTCTCTGCATTGACTAGTAATTCTTTGAGTTCAAAGATCATCACTTTTGTGACTGTTGTTTTGACAGTATCTTCGTCTCTTTCTCTCTTGTTTCTCGATGAGTCAATGAATTTAAGCTTCATCATTATCATTGTTCAAGATAAGACTCTGATCATTTCTGAGATCAAGAAAATTTGCAACAAGTGAAAGCTGTGCTACTATTGCAAGTTGCAACATTTGAGCAAAATCACTAAAGAATGCTCAAATAAGAAGCTTTTTACTCTGCATATCATGAATGTTTACGACAGTGATGTCATCAGTATAGATGAAAAAGTCTTGCTGTTCATGAAAAAAGTTTAGTCTTTAAGCTAAGTTATGCTCAGAGATCTGTATACATATCATCTTGTCTACTAGTTTCAATCTTTTCACTCTCACTTCAATCATATAAAAAGTTTTCTGCTAAATCTGTTTTGAAACTTTTTGAATTTGATTCAACATTCAAAGATAGTCACATGATAGTATTTTGTATTTTACATTAAGCTCAATCTAAAGTTCTCGTTCTCACTCTGATTGATAGTGAAATCTTTGCTTATGTCTTTATGAATAAATTCTTCGCGCAACAACATCATCTTTTCTTGCATCAATTAACTCACTCTTGCAAACTTCAAGAATTTGATGATCAAGTCGCTTTAATTGATGACATTACTCATGTTATTGAAATTACAATGATTCTTAATGAACACATCAAAAGACTATTCTTTTATATCATTAAATTAAGTCAATATTTTATCATCATGAATTTATCATGACTTCATCATCACATCATTGATGTCAATTTTGAGCATAATATTCTCATCTTGTTTTTCTTCTTTTGTTTTAATTATTGTTGCTCATTTTTCGTCAAAATCTATGATGTTAGAGATCAGCATAGAGCGAGTTATATGAGTGTAATGTAATGAGTATATAAATGCTAAGAAAGAAAAGTATCTAGAAGAGAAGAGTCAACTATTTATATGACTCAGAAGAACATAAGCTAACTCTGAATAGAGTTGACTTCAAAACAAGTTTATGCTCTAGTGATGAGCGATCAACAATAGCTCTCAAAATAGTCATCAACATAGTCATCAACATAGTCATCAATGAAGATGCGTAGCTAGAATCATAACATATGATCTTAATCAACAAGAAGAAAATTTCTCGTTCAAAGTTAACAAAGTAACTTTTTCTCAGTCTTGCTCTTAATTCATTCACAAGAAGCAACTCAGTTCACAAATCATTCACAAGAAGCAATTCAGTTTACAGATTACTCACAAAAAGCAATTCAGTTTACAAATTGCTCACAAGAAGTAATTCAGCATTCAGTTTGCTTGCAAGAAGCAATTTAATCTTTCATTCACTTGAAAGAAGCAACTCAGTTTTCAGTTCGCTCACAAGAAGCAATTCAGTTCTCAATTCACTTGCAAAAAGTAACTCAGTTTCTCATTTGCTCACAAAAAGCAATATAATTCTTCGTTCGCTCATGAGAAGTCAACTAATACTCAACTCATTCACAAGAAACAAACTTCGTTCAATCTTGTCTCTCATCTGAAACAAGAAGCTTTTAATTGTATTCTTCAAGTCATTCAAAAAGAATACTCATCAAAAATCAAGTGTTGAAATTCTTTTCTCTTTAGAACTTTTGTTGTTCTTTAAGCAGATCAATTCAATTGATCTTTTATACAACTTGACATAGTTGAGTTGAAAGTTCAAAGCTTTGATCATGCTGCTTGTGTTAAAAACATTAAAGTGTTTAGCATCACTTTAAAGAAAATTGATATTTTCTTGAATCTTGAGTTAATCTTGTCTTCTAGTTCAGATTCTGATGAGTTAAAATTAGACTGATTGTGTTGAGTTGAGTACTTGAGTTCAAGTCGAGTACTTGACTCGTCAAGACTCGATTTAAGTCAGAATTCTTGACTCAAGTATTTGAGTTGAATTGAGATGTTTGATTCAAGTATTCAAGTTGAGTCAGAGAGTTGAAATCGAGTATTGATTTGAAATTTTCGACTTAACTTGTCAAGACATGAAGATAGATAGATAGATATTCTATTATGACTTTCTATTATGACTCTCTATCATAGCTTTTCTTCATGACTTCTCTTCATGACTTTTCTTCATGACTTTTCTTCATGACTTTCTATCAAACAATCTTCATAGTTTCTCGTCATGACTTTCTATCATAGCTTTCTATCATAGCTTTCTATCAAAGCTTTCTATCAAATGATCTTCATGTTTTTCTTCATGTTTTCTTCATGTTTCTCTTTATGTTTTTCTTCATGTTTCTCTTTATGACTTTCTACCAAAAAGATAATGCAAAAAGGTAATGCAAAGGCGAAAAACCGGAAAAATTTCTATATTTAGCTCTCTTGACGTCATATTCGATTTCTTGACGAGTCGAGTCGAAAACTTGAATCAAGTATTGACTCAAGATCAATATTAAATTGAGTCAAAATGTTGAAATCAAGTATTTGAGTTGAATCAGAAGATTGATATCAAGTACTTGAGTTGAGTCAGAAGATTGATATTGAAACTTGACTTAATGATCAGTCTAGTTAAAATCGCGTCATGCAACTTTGATTGTTTATTCAAAGAATAGTTCAACTCTTGCTCAGTTCTTGTCTCATTCTCAAGACAGTATGTATGTATGATTTGATTTGATTTGAATTCATACATTCTTGTGACATTGATTTAGATTCAATTCATGAGAGAAACTATGCTATGTATATCAAATGAACAAAACTCTTTGAGAGAGAAAATCGCTCATCAACTACACAACGACTTTGCATCATTGAAACAATAAAACTGACACTGTGTTATCAATAATGAATCTATAGCTTCTATTCAGCATGTGATGCTCAAGTAAACTCTTACAAATGTCTGTGCTGTTTGTTGTAATGCATTGTCTTTGCTCTGCTCTTCATTGATGATATTTTATACAATGATGTTTCAATTCGATTTTTGATTCAAAGATGAAAGACGTTTCTTTGCATTCGTGATGCTTGTAATTGTAACGTAGAACTATGTTCTTTTGCTCAATGATTGTCATTGATTGAGCAGAGAAATGTGTGATGAAAGAGAGACATGCACGATGAGAAGATAGAGTGTGATTGTATTGAATAACTCTTTTCTTCTTTTAATTTGACTTATGTCACGTAGATGTTGAATAGATTGTTAGTATAAATGTGCAGTTGCAATCGTTCAATGCTTAGCTGATCAATAGTAGAGATGCATTCTGATTGCTCTCATGCACTCTCGATTTTTCACGTAGATAGATGTATGACTTGACATCAAGTAAAAAAGATGAGTTCAAGCTCTTTCAGTATATCAGCGTGATCAACAAGTCACTACTTCTTCAAGCACATGTAGTCACAAACTCAAGACTCATCATTTGATTCATTTATTCTACCTAATATCTTTTCATCAATTACTCAACAGTACTGTTGATGTGATGAAGACATTTTAATATTGATGCAGTCAACGAGTTGCAAATTCTTCAATCACTTGTAATCATGACTCTCAGACTCTTCATCTGAATCAACTATTCTACTAATAGTATCTTTTCATCTCTTACTGACATCGACATGTCATTAATTCTCTTCATAGATTGATTGTGACTGTTAGAAGAGAGTGTTGTCGCATGAGTGAAAACTTTGCATGATGACTTTTCTGATCACGCAACGTTCTAACATCATTTAAATTGTGTTGAATTGAGATCTCTTGACTCTTCTGACTTCTATTTGAAACAGAATAGAATCAAAAGATTCATAGTCAACATCATGTACAGATGAATCTCATTGTCAGTCACAGTATGTATGATAAAAATCATTGTCTGAATCTTCATCAAATGAAAAAGAAATTTCATTTAACTGCATTCATGACACAAGAAGATCTTGAAGTCTATTGACAAAGTAAGAACGTTGATTCAATCACAATTCTATTGTTCAAATATTTCAAGTTTTTAAACGTCTTTTTCAAGAAGAACATCGATATTTTGTCTTTGCATTGAGCTCATGATCATGTCATACATCTTAAAAAAGATGCTCAATTCTCAATCTTTGCTTTGTACAACATGAGTCGTGATGAAATTCTAGAACTTCATTGTTATCTGAATGAGAATCTGAGCAAAGATTTCATTCAAGTCAATTGCTTTCAGACAATCATCTTTGTTCTCTTCATCAAGAAACTTGAAGAAAAACTTTGCTTCTGAGTGAACTATCAAGATTTAAACGCTATCACAGTCAAGAATCAATATTCTCTGTCTCTGATCTCAGAAACGCTGAATCATTTAAGTTGAGCTAAAATCTTTATCAAGCTGAATATCATCTCTGCATTCAATTGACTTCGAATCAAAGAAGAAGATGAAGCTCTCATCGTCTTTCACACTCGATTTGAATTATTCAAGTATCTAGTCATACTTTTCAATTTATGTAATGAGCTTGTCTCATTTCAGAAGTATATCAACAATACTCTTTGCAAACATTTAAATAAGTTTTATACAGCTTATTTGAATGACATTCTGATTTATTTCAATAATGAACTTGAGCACAAGATTCATGTCAAGCTCATTTTATAAAAGCTGCAAGAAGCAAATCTTTAGATGAATATAATCAAATACAAGTTTCATGTCACTTAAGTCTTGTATCTAAAATTGATAATCATCATTGAAAAGATCAAGATGAATTCTTTTAAGATAAACATCATTGTCAACTGACTCATCTTGATCAACGTTAAAGACGTTCAAAGTTTTCTAGATTTCGCGAACTTCTATAAAAGATTCATTTATAACTATAGTAGAATAGCTATCTTGCTCACTCATCTCATCAGAAAAGATGTACTCTTTGTCTGATCTCAGAAATGTCAGATTGCATTCAACATTCTTAAGAAAGTCTTCACTTTCAAGATTATTCTTCATCATTATAATTTAGATCACAAGACTGTGATAGAAATCAATGCTTTAAACTATGTGTTCAAAGACATTCTTTTTCAGTATGATGAGAACGAGATTCTTCATTTAATCTCTTACTTTTTAAAAAAGCATAACTCAGTCAATTGTAACTATGAGATCTACGATAAAGAACTCATGATCATTGTTTGTGCTTTCAAGAAATGATGATCAGAGCTTGAAGACTTTATCTATTCTATCAAGATGATCACGAATCACAAAAATCTTAAGTATTTCATGTCAACTAAGCAGTTGAGTTATCATCAAGCTCATTGAAGCGAGTTTCTGTCTAGATTCAACTATCACATCGCTTATCATCTCAACAAGATCAATGATAAGTTGAATGTTTTAACATGTTGCTCAGAAAATCTTTCTAAAGAGAAGAATACATTCGATTCTTGACATCAATATCAACATCAGACAATTCTGAAAACTTATGTTTTAGATCTTGATATTGTTGAGAATCTCACTCTTGATGTCTTCAACATCAAAGTCATGAAGTCTCAGTCACAAATCATCACTTTAAATTCAGTTCAGTTACATTTATTCTCAATTATCTCAGCATTCTTACAAATTTTAGCTTTCATGAATCTAGAAATTGAAGAATTCAACGTTGAAAATGTCAAGTTTCAGCTAGATCAAGACATTTTGAATCTTGATGAAGATTCTGCTGACACTCTCACTCAAACATTGTGAAAGCAAGTCAAAATCAATGATAAATTTGCAGTTCAGATAATTGAAGCACTTTGTAATGAAACATGACATCACAACAAGATTTCTCTAATTGAGTGTGAAGAACATGAGAATTATCTGTACTTTCAAGAAAGAAAGTATGTGCTCAACTCAGATAAACTACGTCTTCGTATCATTCAGCTCGCTCATGATAGTATCATTGATAATCACTCAAAAAGAGCAAAAAGCTATGAACTGATCAGTCAAGTTTACTGATGATTAAACATTTATAAGTATGTTCAACACTTTGTATGAAACTGTCACATGTACACACATTTCAAGCTCTTTAGACAATGAATTCAAGAATGATTGCATTTTCTTTCAGTTCTTGAACATTGTTGATGTGATGTCTTCATGAACTATGTAAATTCTTTATCGCTCAGTATCTTCATGAATATCACATATAAATATGTTCTAATCTTTGTTGATCATTTTATCAAAATGAGACATTTAGTTCTCATCACTTCTATGAAAGTTGAAGAAGTTATCAACTGCTTTTATGCTTATGTTTGAAAACATCATGATTTATTCAAGTTCTTCATGTCTGATTGAAATACACAATTCATCTTTGATGTTTGAAAGCATATGTGTAAAATGTTGAAGATAGATGCTAAGTTATCAATAATGTATCACTCTGAAATCGATGATCAAATTGAAAGAATCAATGCTGTTATGAAGCATTATCTTCAAGTCTTCGTCAACTACATGCAGAATGATTGAGCTAAGTGACTTTCTGAAGTCAAATTCATCGTCAATAATGCATCATCATTAATCACTTTAACATCATTCTTCTTGATCAATTTAAGTCAGAACTTATGTCTAAATTTCAAGTTTTTTGAATCTTTGCTTAAGAATCTTACGTTTTAAGCTCAAAATAAGTTAATCAATGTTAAAAAGTTCATCAAGAAGATGAAGAAACTAACTGAGCATTTATGTGATGAGATGCTTATAGCTCAAATCATCTACGAATTCAATGTTAATCTCTCTCATTGTTCTTGTTTTAAATACTTCGTTGAAGATGAAGTCTGATTGAATGCTTGCAATCTCAGCATCGCTTGCTTCACTGTCAAGTTAAACAATCATAATGTTGATTTCTTCAAGATTAAGCATGTTTTCAAGAACAATTCTCTGATCATTGAGTTAGATTTTTCAGCATTCATGAAGATTCATTCAATCTTTCATGTCATTCTTCTGAATCATATCACAAGTGATTTTCTTTCAAGTCAACGTCAGAAATCTTAAGAACTCATTGTCATCAAGAATGATGAAAGATTCTGATATGTAAACAGCATATTAAACTTCAAGCGTGATAGATGTTACAACTCATTTCTGCTTAAGTATTACATCAATTGAGAAGATTACTTTTCTACTTGAGAGTCTTTTCATCTTTTGAATAATTGTGAGCAAGCACTTAATAAATATCATCTCATCAACTCTGTTGTCAAAGAATCACATGTACTGTCATGTGTGATGTTTTAATGTCAATGTCAAGAACTTTAAGTTCAATCTTCATCATCTTAACTCAGCTCAAATTTGACTCAGATTTTGTCTAAATTTGACTCAAACATCTTGTTTAAATCTGATTTAGATGTGATTCAAATGTATTTTAGTTTTGTTTGTACATTATTATATTAAACTGCATTTCATCTTTTTCTTGCTCAGATTTAACTCAGATCTTGTCTAGATCTGACTCAAACATCTTGTTTAAATCTGACTCAAATGTGATTCAGATGTGTTTTAATTTCATCTGTGCATCATCATATTAAAATGCATTTTGTCTCATTTCGCTCTTCAGACATCTTGCTCAGATCTGATTTAAATGTGACTCAGATTTATTCTAGTTTCATCTGTGCTTCATCACATTAAAATGCGTTTACATCAATTCTCATCTCATTTCAGTCTTAGTCTTCAATTCTTTCTCATTTTATCTTGTTTTTTCTCATTGTTTTGCAGAAACTCAGTCTTGAAGAGAAAAGTTACTGTCATGATATCAAATCATTAATTGTCAATATTTTAAATAATCTTGATTCATTGAATCTATTTTGCAGTTCAATGAATCAAGTCATCAATCTAATCATCATCATTTTAATTTAGTTTCAGCAATTCTGTTTTGATTATCTCAGTCATATGCATGAACTTCTGCAGTCTTAAATCAATAAAACTATTGTTCAGTCTTGATTCTGCTCAATTCATGTATATAAAAGTTGAGTTTTCGCTCTTTTCTTTTGCTTTTTGTCTTTCATCTTGTACATTATCTGATGTATTATCTTGTATTTAAATTTTATCAAAGTAATAATAATATCAGTCTTTTATATTGATAGTATTTATAGTTTAGCTCAGTTTCTGACAATCTTTGATGTCAAAGCTATGTAAACACTTTGATATTCAATTAATATCGTTGTTGAAATCAAAGTTGATTCAATCGTATGATGAAATCTTTGATTGAAAGTCAATTACACACGCTCTGTATACATTAATCATGATATAAGAACACAAGAATGAAATGATGTTTTTATTAATAACTCGTCTAGATCAGCACAAGATAATCATTGAAAATCTTTGATTGAAAAGAAATCAAATTTTGATAAATTCTGCAAATGATTAATTAATATCATTATTAAAGATTTAAACATCAAAATCTGTTGTTTCAAAAGTAAGCAATCAATCAGCATTTTACAGATTTGAGTTAAGCAAGATCTGCAAAATGAAGTGAAAGAACTTGAACTTAATTGTTACGTTAACTATCATCTTGAAGCGATTCACGAATCAGAAACTAGTGAATCAGTTCATTAAATCTGTTCAATTTATTGAATCATTACTTTTAGTGAAGTCAAGCACTTAAGTTAATCTCAATCAATCTCGACTCATTCAATCATCAGAGAAAAAAGAGCTCATCAATATTGTCATGATTAAAGTCGCTGCATATCAAACTCTAATCAAGAATAAGAAGATCAAGATCTTCTTCTTGATCATTAGTGAAATCAACAAAGTGCTTAGCTCAGTTGAAGATTTCGTGAAACTAAATGAAGTGATCTTTGTCATGTCACTGAGTGAACTGAAGAAGAAGCTTTCAATAATCTATCATGACTTTCTAGATATCTTCGATAGAGAAAAAACAACGCAGTTGTCTCTGCATCAATCATATGATCACAAGATTGAATTAAAAGATGAGAGTCAATCTTTTAAAAGTTAATTGTACTTCATATTGAGTTACAAATTGCAGAAGATCAAGAAGTATCTAGAAGAGAACTTGAAGAAGAAGTTTATTACACTCAGCAAAGCTTTCTTCGCTTTATTAATACTATTTGTTGAAAAGAAAGATGATAATTTTCGCTTTTATGTGAATTATCGAAAACTGAATGCTTTGATCAAAAGAAATCGTTATTCAATACTCTTGATAGACGAAGTACTTGCTTGAATTCAAGACAGTAAGTAGATCTGTCGTTGAGTTCAAATTACTCAACTCAACTTAAGTTGAGTTTCAGAATTGAGTTGAGTTGAGAAAGATCAACTCAACTCAATCGAGTTAAGTCAGACTCTTAACTCAACTCAATCAACTTGACGAATTGACTTGAACTTGATGACATGTCTAGACATTTTAATTATTTGAAATAAGTACTAGTAGAATGAAATTATGAATTTTTAAAATGTGTGTGTATGAATGATCTTTATTTACATGTTGAAAAGAAATTTATATGTATGTAGAGAAATGTCTTCGACTCTTCTATCATTGACTCAGATCTCAGTCACTGTTTCTAACTAAACTGCTTGAGAAATGCGTAAGCAATTTCATGAAAACAGTAGATTGCAAAATAAATTGCAAAATGAATTGCAAAACTATTTATGTGAACTTTCTATTGATGTCTTCTTGTCTTCTTTGCTCAAACAATGCATTCAATTTAGCTTTACTCTTAAATGATGATTTCTTCTTGAAATTAGTCATTTCAAAGCTACGTTTACGTGTTGAAACAGAACTTGACTTCAAAGAAGAAGTCATCTTGCGCTGTTCTTTTTTCACTGCTAAAGATGACGACTTAGATTTTTCGTTCAATTTAGAGACTGCAACGAATTTCATCAAATTTCTTTGATTCACAATCTTTCATAATGATTGATCATCTTTCTTCAATCTGTTTCTCTCAGTCAAGTATGATGTAACTCGATCAAAATGAGCAGACGCTGAAAATCGAGCATTTGAAAGTGAAGTTGTTGTAGATCTTGCTGTATTGAATAACGTAAACAACGTGAGTTCTTCAAAGTTTGAGAATCTAGATTGCGAAGATGTTATGAAAAGATTGATATTAATTGAATCATCATTCTTCAGTTCTGATACTGTTAATTAAATGTTTGATGATGAAAAATATAACATTACTTATCATGCTCATTATCATCAACATCATCATCTGATGCATCGCTGATATACTCTAAATCTTCATTAATGTTGATGATGAAGATTAAATCTTTGTTCTTTTCTTGTTTCTGTGCATCGAAAGCTCTTTTCTTCTTGATAAGCTCATGAGACTCAAACTCTGATTTCAACTTCAGAGCATTCACATGCTTAATCATCATGATATTTGATATGATGTTGGCAACAAGAAAGCTGCAATGATAAGATAATACGTCTCATTTCAAATTGAAAGTTCATTCAACATCTGTCAAGATAACTGAAATTGCTAAAATATCTTGAGTCATTCTGCTTAGATTAACAAAGTCTCTGAGATAATTTCTTCAGAACTTAATGAGATCAATGTCTTGAACAATGTTTAAAGATTATTAGAATTTGATATTTCAAAATATATAACTGCAAAATTGATTGCAAAATTGATTGCAAAGAAATTATGAGATAACATTAATTGTGCAATGAACGAAATAAAGAGAAGAAAAACTTACTTTGTTTCAGATATCATTTCGCTTCGTTAGTTGAAACAAGTGATAATGAATTGTAACGTCTGAAATTTCGTCTAGCAACTATATCTGCGATGAAAGATGATTGTTGCAAGACTTTTTCTTAAAGTTGATCTTGCAATGTAGTTGAGTCGAGAGCGTAGTGTTTAGCATAATAATTTATAAACTCTCGTTTGTATTTTTGTTTATAGTCGTCGTCTTGTCATGTAGATTGATTGTATAAACCTAGTTTCTAATGAGAATCTATAATATTTTCGAGATTGTACATTAGCTCTCAATCATGACTGACATTCGCGTAATATTTGAGTAATTTGATTCAAGCTTGCGTTAAAACTTTCAAAAGCAAATGCTTTCAAGAACGTTGTTTTCTCTTCAGAGCTGTCATGTGATTTTTAATATGAAAGAACAAAACATCATAAATAATGTAAATTGAATTGATGCTGAGTTCGCGATTACGTTTAAGTAAATCAGTGAATATCGCGAATGATTTGAGTAGTTCTACAAGATATCGAACATGTTTTCATTCTTCACTATTGAAAGATAGCTTTTGAAGAGTTATATTTTTGTTTTTGTGAGTAGAAATATAACTCTTGATGAAGTCTTGAAGACAAAGTGCTTTCAAAAGCATAAAACAGATGAAATTTCAGCGAATTTTAATGTCTTGTATCATCTTGAGACGAAGTTCGAAATTACGTTGAGTCTTGTAAAAGTTCTCTATTCTCTGAGAACTTACGTTCATATAAACAGCAAGCTTTCAAATTTAATTAAAGATTATTATAATGTCATGAATAAGAGTTTACTCTGTATTTCTGATCATGATTGCAAAATCGATTGCAAAATCGATTGTAAATATTGAAAGAATAAAGTGAACAGTATTACATATGATGAAATCTATCTAGATTATGAAGAGAAATCACAGACTGCTTTATTTATATACTGTCACGCATGACAAAGTTGCAACGCGCGACTTTATTTCTGACGCTAGTCTAGAAAAAGCTGCTAGAAACAAGTCTGACTGAATTCAGACTGAATTCAGAGCTATTGCAATAAGCTGCTAGAAACAAGTCTGTCATTGCACTTCTCAACACTCTCACTTGATGCTTGCAAGTCTCTCAGCTTTCACTGCTTTTCAGTTTCAGTTGTTCAATGAATCTCTTGAAGTTCTGTCAAGATAGTGACTTGATTAATTCATCTGCTATCATATTTTGACTAGAAACGAAGTTCACTGAAATTTGATTCTTCTTGTGCAGATTTTGAATATGATGATAAGCAACATCAATGTGCTTCAATCTTTCGTGAATATGAGCATTCTTAATCAGCATAAAAGATGCTTGATTATCTCTCTTGAGCTGTGTCAGTGAGATAGATTGATGAGTAATCTTCTCAAGAATATCAACGTGACTGTAACTGATATTCAGATACTTTGTCAGATTCATGTTCTTAAGCACTTGACTGATTCATAAATCTTTCTTGATGCAGATTAATAAAGTCATGTACTCTGTCTCAATGATCGATGTGACAACGAACTTTTGCTTTCAACTCATTCAGAAGACTGATTCTTTATTAAGCATGTAAATGTAGACGAGAATCGACTTGCAATCTAGTTTGTCTGAGACGTAGTCTGAGTCAGAGTATTCTACTAACTTCATGCTTTCACTGACTTTGTACGTGATGTCTAGATTAATGATGAAACGAACGTATCACATCAACTTCTTCAAAGCATGTTCATGATGTTCTGCAAAATTGCTGAAATATTGACTTAGTTGATTGAAAGCAAAAGCAATGTCGAAACGAGTGTGAATTGCAGCATACATGAGACTTTCAATGACTTGTTGATACTCATGCTGATTGATTCTCATGTTTTCAAGTTCAGCTGAGCGAAGAGCATCATATTCATTCATTGAAAGATCTGTTGCCTTGTGCTTGTCTTGCCTCATGTTGAGTCTTTCAAGAATGTCATGAAGATAATGAGTTTGATTCATTCATAAGATTCATGTCTTTCTGTTGCAAGTGATTTGAATGTCAAGAATCTTCTTCATTTTTCTCAGATTCTTGACTTTGAAAACACATTGAAACTCATGCTTAAATCATTTAATGTTGCTCAATGATTTGAAAATGATGACTATGTCGTTAATGTATAGTAGCAACATGATTTCTTTTGACTCATGAATCAAAAGACATGAGTCTGCAACGCATTGAACGAAGTTGAGTTCAGACAGCACTATTACACAGCAATCATGTCAATCTTGTGCAGCTTGCTTGAGATCATAAAGACTTTGAAGAACTCTCAGAGCATAGTTGAGTCTGACTTTCACTTCTGATGAAGAGAACATGTAAATGATTTTTTTGAGAAACGATTCAATAAATGCATTGTTTACATCAACTTGATGAAGTTCAAGATTCTTCATTGTTGCAATGATTAGAAAGACTTGCAGAGTGTCAAACTTGACAGTTGACGCGAAAGTATTCTCATAGTCAACTTCATGAATTTGAGAGAAATCTCTGACTATCAGTCTTGTTTTCAGTCTGTCAAGAGAATTGTTAACGTGCATCTTTGACTTGAAAACTCATTTGTTTGTCATGATGTTGATCTTTTTGAGTGACACTTCTTCTTGTCAGATCTCATTGATGACTAGCATCACAAGTTCTGCGTTGATTGCTTCTTTTCAAAGTTTCTTTCAAACTGAATTCTGCACTGCGTCTTTGTAAGTATTCAACGTGAGAATTCTTATTACTTTAGAAGAGTCAGATTCATTGATGTTGAATAATGCTTATGACATGCTTGCATCAGAATTGCTCTCATCGTCGTCAACTTTCTCTGTGACGAATCAGATCATCATAGCTCGTGAGATCTTGAATGTACGTTCTTTCAGTTGTTGATTTTCGCTGTCTCTTTTTCTCTTTGAAATGACTACATGCAGAAATGTTTGAGCTGCTGACTTAAACATGCTTGATGCAAAGACTTTTTGAGTGATCTGAACATTCATGTGAGCTTCACGCTCATCTGATGTATGTGACGTGATCTTAGAATTGAGTGCATTCAAGTTGATTGTGATAATCTTCAGTGCATCAGTTGATTCAGATGAAACATCAATCATGAAAGTGTCAGATTTTAAAACGTTAGTTGAAACGTTATTCTTTGATGATTTTCTCACAGATCTTCACTCTGAAAGAATGTTGAATGTCTGCTTGCAAAGTTGCAAGTTCATGTCTTCATTCTTTTCATCTTCAGCGAACTTGACAGCATGATTCTTGATGACTCAATCAAGATCTGAGACTCAAAGATGATATTGCTTGTTGATATTTTTCACATATCTCATGAAGATGTCAAGTCTGTTTCTGTTCATGAATTTGTCTCATTTATCTTTGATTGACAATGACTTGAGATCAACGTATGAGTAACATTTGCATTCTCATACTCATACATGATCAATTGAGAGCTTGATTTCGATGAATGTCTTTTTCAAGATCGTGAGAACTTCGTCAATCAAGAGTTTCATGATGATTTGATTTTGCAAATAGACATCTGTTTTCGCAGCTTCTGCTCAGAACTCAATGAGAAGTTTAGCATTCTTGATCATGACTTGCATCAAGTTTTTTGTGATGTGTATAATTCTTTCGACTACTTCATTTTGAATCAACATGTGTGAAACAGCGTATTGAGAAGCAATGTCAACTGATGAGCATCAGTCATTCAAAATGACTTTAAGTTTCGTGACGTTGTCACTGCGTACTAAGAGAAGTTTGACATCGCTGTAAAGCTTTATGCTGAGTTTTCATTTTTGCAGAGCATCTGATGCATTGAATTGTTGCTTCAAAGAAATGCATTAAGTCTTTCTGAAGTGATTGTCAACTATCTCTAGAAAGTACGACTCGTTATCAAGAAATGATGATAGTGATTCACAGATGTTTATGAAAATGAAAGTCAAGATACTTGTCTTTTGATCGCTGACATTGTGCTCTCATTTGTTGATGAACTTGATGAGCGCACATATTTCACACACATTCTTGTGACTGTCGTTGATGAAAATAGATTTTTTCAGAGTGATGATTTTATGAAGTTGATGAAGCTTTGCTGATTCAAGATGAGCAAAACAACGATGTCACAATTTGTACAATTTGAAGCTTTTGTCATTTACGAAACTAAGTTGATCGTGATCAACTTCGATCTCGTTCTCATGATGAATCACATCAATGTGAGACGTGAAGTGATCTAGATTCATTGAATCATCGAGATTCATTGAACTATGCATCGCTGAAAATGCTGATGAGACGTCACGCTGCATAGCTGATAGTAATGCAAATTCATCAAGATCATTTGCAATTCTCTTTACTATGTAAATGTCTTTGCATTCTAGAATCTCAATCATCTGCTTTTCTCACTTGTCATGCATGTACAGATTTTTATCATCAAAACTTTCTTGCAGATCTTTCTCACACATTCTTCTTTCAAAAAGAAGATTCATCTCAAACTTAGAAACATGAAGAACAGAAGACAGCTTGACTGAGTTTTCGTGATGATCTTGCATAACTGCTGTGTCACAATGATTGATATACAATTTTTCTTCTTCAACTTTGATGATGTGTCTCTTAATGCAAACTAGAAAATCACTAAAAAGTTGAAGTTGATCAGTCATGTGTGAGAAAACATCAGAATCTGCAACTCAGTTGAATTCAGAAATCTTACTGACAATGTTCTTTGACAAAGCTGCAATATTCTCGCTTTTCTCATTCTCATCTTTCTCATTGTTGTCAGAGATTTCAGAGTCGTCGCTTTTTGCATTGTAGACTCTGTGTTTCTTGTGCTTGCTTTTCAGAAACTCAGTGAGAGTTTGAAGATCATCAGCGCTCTTGTGCTTTGTTTTGTCTTTGTTTTTGCGTTTCTTCACAAGCTTTTGAGCTGCAAACAGATGAGAGCAATCGACTAGATGATGTTTATCTTCACAGAGAAAACATTTTAGAAATCGTTGTGATTAATAATGATGCAATTAATCATTGTTGAAGCTTGAAAGACTTTTGCAACAATGACTGATTTTGCGTTTGTTCTGCTCATGATCAGTGCGCTCACGTTCGTTTTTTCGCTTGACTCATAGCGCAGTCTCTGTTGTCTTCAATTGTGCTTTCTTCTCTTGTAGCTTTTGAAGTTTCTTCTTGACGTTTAACTTATTTTGCACATCAATGATGTCTTGAATGACTGTGTATTCATCTGACAGCGATTGAAGTAAGGTCTGAAAGCGACGTTCTGACTTGAATAAATCGCTTATGTCTTTCTGTGTTGCAACAATCTTTCGAGTCAACTTGACAAGATGTGTTCATGTCTTTTCAATGAAGATATTCATTGACATTCTGTAATCAATGAAGTTTGTCAGATATTGTCTTTCAGTGATTTGTAGCTTCTCTTTGTATTTATAGCTCAGAGCATCTCAAACCTCTTTTGCTGACATCTTGTCTGCAGTGTGTTCTTGATCATCAATGATGATGCAGATGATCAGTCAGTAATGAGCTTTCGTGTTGATCTTTTGACTTTCAAAGTCAAGAGATTGAATTTCGCTGATGATGCTGATGACGTTGTCAAGTGTGTTTGAGTCAGACTTGTCTTCAATAACGAATCACAAGTCTTTTTCAATGAGTCATCTCTTCATAAGAGAAAATTATTGATCGCAGTTCTTGCAAGTGAGAATGAGAACAGATTGTTGTTTGACGAAGAAGTTGTTGAAGTTCATGATGTGCAATGTAGACTCAGCTTGTTGTTAGAATCAAAGAAAAAAAAATAAAGATATTAGATAAATTGACGAGTGAAGTGAAAAGAATTTAATCTCGTCAGTGATGATGAAGATTTATGCGTTCTTCAACGCGATCAAGTGTGTTTATTTATTCGCTCTTTTGAGAACTTGTAGTAGATTATTGACTTGATGTGAGTGCTTATTTACCTTCTCATGAGATGCGTAGTAAGCTGTTGAATTTCACTGAACTTCTCTAAGTCAGTGTACTTATTTGTCTTCTTGTGAGATGCATAGTAAGTGATCGCTGATTGCTTGTTTGAATAAATCTCATATCGAGTTGCTGAGCATCAAATGCTTAAAGTGTTTCAATCTAATTACGTTGAAAGCTTCTTGCTAATTGAACTCATAATCTATTGAAAGAATAAAGTAAACAGTATTACATATGATGAAATCTATCTAGATTATGAAGAGAAATCACAGACTGCTCTATTTATATACTGTCACGCATGACAAAGTTGCAATGTGCGACTTTATCTCTGACGCTAGTTTAGAGAGAGCTGCTAGAAACAAGTCTGACTGAATTCAGACTGAATTCAGAGCTATTGCAATAAGCTGCTAGAAACAAGTCTGTCATTGCACTTCTCAACAGTAAAAATAATTGCAAAGTAAAGTAACATGATAAATAAAAATTATTAATTATCTTGAACAATGTTCGAAATAGACTTTCTTGTACAGACATGCTTTGAAAACTAATCTTGAATATTCAATATTTCTTCTTATTCTTGTTCTCTGAACTTAACATCAACAATTTTAGTAACTGTTTAACAGCTAACTGAATTACGTGTGCTAAACATGATAAATGTGAAGTAACTGAGAACATTTGCAAAGTCTCGTTTAATGTCGTCATCATAACGTCGTTATTGCTGACGTTGTTCATGATGATAGTCATAACTCGATCTTGAATATCAAGTTCTTGCAATATTCGTTCAGTAATACTGCTTAGATTGCTATCAGTATACTTGTCTTCAATTTGTTCAAAGTTCAACAAGACTTTATGATATTTTCAGAACTCAATGTAGTAAAATCTTATGATGACTAGAAAAGATAATCTATTAGAACTAGTTCATTCATCTAAACTAATGAAGATTTTAGAATTTGTTAATAAATTCTTGAGTATGTTGACTTGAACAACAGTCGCTTGATTCTTGAGAGAGATCGTAAGTTTGATTCTGTGTGACAGAGTAATGCTCAATCATGTCATTTCAAATGCTCATCGAAATTAAAGATTGTCAATAGCAACATGAAAAATATTCAAAGCAACGAAAGTCTTTTGAAGTTGTAATGCAAAGACTTCTGAAGTATATTCTTGATGAAAAGTGCAATGCTGTGATTTGTTAATCTTTTGCAATCTCTTTTGCAATCTCTTTTGCAATCTTTTTTGCAATATGCAACTAAGAAGCAACTTATTAAAGCTTTAACTTTAACAAAGTTATGAATGTCTGCAACTTTCGTGATCTTAGTTGCTAAGTTTGTGCATCTATCATAATCTTTGCTATTCAGATGATGTTTCATGATGCTGTTATCAATGCTTCTATTGTTAGAATGCTCATAGACATGCAAACACAGACAACAAATGAGTTTAAGTCTTTTGCTTTCAACTAAAGCTGTCTGATAGAAGTTATTTCATATCTCATCTGTTCATGACTGTGAGATTCACTTTGAATGATGATAGTCTGATACTTTTCGTTCTACTTGCATTGCATATTGAGTTTGCTTTCATCAATTCTGAAATATATGTTGATATTCTTGCTCATGATCGTATAACACATATCATTTATCATGTAATGACTGCAGTTCAAAGAGCACAATAGAAGTAACATTAGAAGAAGAAGATTGAGCACTATCATGCTCGCTGTTGTTAAGATTCTCTGAAGATATATTTATAAAACTGAATAAACTGTTCATACTTGCTTGCAATTTCAATGTTCTCATTTGAAAGAATGACATGATAAGCAAGTTAAACAAGAAAGAGACTGCAAAAAAAGTTGCAAAAAGAGTTGCAAAAAGAGTTGCAAAAAGAATCAAAAACAAGTTTGATCTTTCAAGCATTATTAAGCTTAAAGTTTGAAGATCAATGCAAATCATGCATCACTGTTGACTTGTGACTGATTGATTCTTATCTTTTAAATTAACTGTTAATTATTCTAAAAACTAGCACATTTTAATAGATTTCAAACATCATGATTGACTAAGAAGCTTATTACAAATACAAGGAAATAATTATACAGAGATGAACTGAAGTATGAAATAATCATTGCACAAAATTATGCGAAAAGAATGTTTAATTCTTCTGTTCACTTCTACTATTTAATTATTACATGAAAGTATGATGTGATGCTGCATGCAATAAATGATTCTATTTATCAGCTTGTGACTGTGAAACTAGCTAGATCATTGATTTAGAAATGCTTGATTTCTAAGATATAAATATTAAAAGAATCAAAAAGATTACTTGACTTCTTAATTTTGAATATTACTTTTCAGATTTCATATGTCAATTTGTGTGAAATATTTGATGTTCATTCATACTTGTTGTAGTCAAAATTTGTCAATCAATTCTCAGTCTGATCTGATAGCACAATTTACTTGCATGACTTGTTCTTAATTGTCTTTCTTTTCAATCATACTACACGTCATAGAGTTTTCTCAGACGTGATGAATGATTCTCGAAAGCACTTTGATGTCAATTTGCAATCTTGAGAAATATGATAATTTCTGAAGAAGACTTGATGATACTGATCACTCTCTGCTTTTCTATATGTCACAATGTTAGTATAAATATTGAAATACAAGTCGCGAAATTAATTGCAAAATTGATTGCAACATTAAGAACAAAATCAAAAGCAAAATCAAGAGCAAAATCAAGAGCAAAATCAAGAGCAAAATCAAAAGCAAAATCAAAAGCAAAATTCAAATAGTAAAAGAAATAATAATCATGTTGTAAACAAAATTACAAAAAGAACTGTCAAAAACTTACACAATAAGATGATGTGCTACGTTTTTTCAGAAATTCTGAAACTGTCGAAGAATCTTCACTGTCAATGCTTCTCTGATGACATTCAAGTCATTCATCATCTCTTCATTTGTTAGAGGTCTGTCTAGAGCGAGTCAGATAGAGGTGTCATTTAACTAGAAGATAAATGCTAAGAAAGAAAGATAGCTACAGAAAAGAAGCTGACTACATATGTGTGTTTCTCAGCCGACGCTAGACTCAATAGAAACTAGTCAAGATGACGAAGCGAGAATAGATCTGACAAGGCTAGAAGACTGAGTCTGACAAGGCTAAAATCATGACATCATTCATCATCATCTTGAGCTTTTCTTTCAGAAGCAAGTCATTCATCTGATATTATTCTTTCGTCTGAATGTCATTGATATCAGAGAGTTTCTCTCATTGAGAATTCTTCACACTTGTATTGAAACAAGTGCTTAGTACTGAAGAATCTTGATTGAGACTTGCAACATCAAGATGCACTCTTACATGATTCATTGTATTTTCTTTCGCAATTCTATGAATTTATTAATATTTGATTGCAAAAAAAATTGCAAAAAATATCATTGATTTCATTTGCTATTTACATGCGCAGTTAACAAGAACTCATAATCATCATTTGATGCTTATAAATAAACATTCGATTTTTTGAATTGCTTGATTCAGTAGAAATGAATGTTTCTATCTCTGTTCTTGACATCTTCTATTTCTTTTTCATCACTCGTCATTCTTTCAACTCAACTTCTAGTCTTTTTAAAATGAGAATTATTGAAATAATTATCATTTATCTTATGCTTGTTAGTATTACAAGTGTGTCGAGATTGAATAGAGTTTTCTAGTCAACAAGCTCTAGAGGTTTTGACTCATGTTGAACCTCTAGTCTCAACACTCTATTCTAGCGCTTTTGATATTCGAGCAAACCTGCTTCGCTTTCTTTGTTTTGCCCTACTATAGATACAGCTCGAAACTCTCTTTGATTTCTTCTGTATTTTTAATATTCTAGTTATAGCTATCTCTATTGATCAAACATTTTATTCAGCTACGCACTATCTCGTTGCAGTGTGATTAGATTCTAGGCACGATCTCAACATTATATTAAGAATTCATTTATCACATGATATCGATTTCATTACTCATTCAAGCTACTTGACGAACAATGAAACGAGTATAAAGAAATTTGTTTTACCTGATGATCGATGCAATCGAAAGACAGAACAACATCAGAGAGTCAATAGAATCAACGACAAGACTGTTTGAATTGCTAGAGAATCTACCGCTCATTAAGTACGCACAGTTCACTCAATTAAGAGAATCATGATAAAGAATCTTCGTGAATTGCTCTAGAATCAACCTATTCTCGTGAAGCAGACGAGTGAAAATAAGCTGTTTAACTCATTTCTTTTCCTCTTCGCTTCGAATCAAGCTCATGAATCAGGCGAGTCAAAACAATCTGTGCCGTCAGATCAAATTAGTGAGTCTGCTACTACAAATGACGTTCTCATAGTGAGTCTGCTACAATGACACTCTTCGTCAATGCAATGATCTACCTACTCTCATCGCTCTATCTATCAGTGAATCAATCTACCTCACGTTCACGTGCAACTAGTGAGCCTGCTTCAATGATCATTCTATTTCACATAGTGAGTCTGCTACAATAGACATTTGACGAGTTGGTTTGAATCAATAGAAAGATTGATAGAAAGACAGGCATCAAGACTCTACGTCAGTGCTATAAACTACACTACAAGTCATAGAAACATGACTTTTAAAGAGAAGAAGATAATGTTACGAGTGTGTCGAGATTGAATAGAGTTTTCTAGTCAACAAGTTCTAGAGATTTTGACTCATGTTGAATCTTTAGTCTCAACACTCTATTCTAGCGCTTTTGATACTCAAGCAAATCTGCTTCGCCCTCTTTGTTTTGCTCTACTATAGATACAGCTTGAAACTTTCTTTGATTTCTTCTGTATTCTTAATATTCTAGTTATAGCTATCTCTATTGATCAAACATTCTATTCAGCTACGCACTATCTCGCTGCAGTGTGATTAGATTCTAGGCATGATTTCAACAGTTAGTTGATGTCATTGCAATGATGATATAGAGTAGTAGTGAAAGTGTAAACGTAATATTTTAGTAATCTAGATGATGATTGTAAGTTAAAATAGTGAAGTTTAATTGCAATAATGAAATATGAACTTTAAACTTCAATATCTTAATTTAAGATTTTAAGATTTAGATCATCAACATTAATTCAGTCATGTAATCATCAACTTTTTTTCTTCTTTGTAACAATCATTTTCAAACAACAACATACTGCAATCATGATCACAACAACTCAGTAAGTTATGTATCAGCTTCACGAGTTTATAGAAGATTGCAAAACTGATTGCAATACAGAAATAATGAGCTTAACATTAATAATAAAATGTTATTCAGCATTTTTGATTTTGCAACTGACGAGATTTTGAACTCGATTTTGAATTTAAATGAACTCTTCAACTTGCATAAATTTATGTACATATTTCGTTTCTTATTACTCTTGAATTGATTGCAAAACTGATTGCAAAGTAGAAATATTATTGCAGCGAATTTTAAATTCAAGCTTACAAGATCAAATCTTGATCACAAGTCAAACAATAGATCGCGATTGTCAAGCAGCTCAGAATCATCATTGTCAAGCGCATCATCATCATTCTCATCATCATCATTCTCATCATCACTTAGTAAAAAATCTCATAACAAGCAATTTGTCAAAAAAATGTCTTGAAAACAGTCAATAGTGAAGTCAAGAACTGATGATAGAAAGATGAAGTTCATCAAAGTAAGTTTGAGACTTACTAGATTGCAAAAAGAATTGCAAAAGTAATTTCAAAGACGCTGATCATATGTTAGAATGTTCAACTCATTGAGTCAGTCTGTGTTATCAATGTCATCATAAAAAGTGATCTTATCAAGCTCAAGAAAATGCGAAAATATCACAAAGAAACTGTGATACTTCGTGAAATTCGTTGATATCAAAGAACAATCAACTTACTTATTTCAAAGCTGTTGTTTCAGCGTGTGATTCGCGAAGTGTGTCATGAATTGATTGAAGTCAATCTTCGCTTTCAATCAAAAGCTATAGAGACATTGCAGAAGATGATGAAAACGTGACTGATTGCAATGTATGAAGATTAGTTTCATGATCAATTTTGCAATCAATTTTGCAATTAATTTTGCGATTCAAATACTGATTACTTAACAGACATCAATCTTTGCGCAATTCATGCAAAGCATGTAATCATTCAAACGAAGAATATGAGATTGATTTTTCATCTTATGAGCGAAAAGTTTACATTTGAAGCTTGTTCAAATTACATGATGAAGTAAATAATCATGTTACTATGCAATCAAAATGCAACGTTGTCGCAAGACAAATAGATAGTAAATACAATTTTTGCACTGTCACACTGTTAGTGATACTATTGCTTTCACGCATAATTCAAGTTAATTCTTATCGCTTTTGTCAATAACTTTAGTTTTTTTTTCCTTGAATGTAAAGTCAATTGATTAATTACTTGTATGCATGAGATTTCAGCGCAAACGAGATTTTCGCGCACGCTAACTAAAACTATTTATATTGATGTCATTTTAGCACGTTAAATTCTAACTATTTGTTGCTAATCTTTCTAGATTAAAGTGCGCGAAAACTCAGTTTGCGCGAAAATCTCATGCATACAAGTAATTATTCTATTTTTAGAAATTGAGTTCAAATTCAGTTTGCATGAAAATTCTGTGCATATGAGTAAGTATACTATTTTTAGAAATCAAGTTCAAGCAACTCAACTCAATCTTGAATTGAGCTTGAGTTGAGAAAAATCAATTCAATCTCAACTTGAACTCAGAATTGAGTTGAGTTGATTCTTCTCAACTCAACTCAATTCTAATTCAACGACAAATCTAGCAGTAAGTATCTGACTCAACTCAACATTATCATCACGTTTAATAAACTGCATATGAGTTCAGAAAGTAAGAATTTAACTACTTTTGTTACTTTCTTTGATATTTACAAGTATAGAGTAATGCTCTTTAAATTAATCAATGAACTTACGTTTCTTCAGCATTATATCAACGATGTATTGTTTGACTGTCTGCACAAGTTTTGTCAGACATACTTGAATGATATTCTCATCTATAATAAAATCTTGAAAGAACATAAAACTCATGTGAAAGAAGTGTTAAACAAGTTTCGTGAAGTCGATCTGCAGATAAACATTAACAAGTATGAATTTAAGATTCAGAAAATCTCGTTTCTTGAACTATTGATATTCATCAATGATCTGCGAATGAATTTTTGAAAAGTAGATGTGATTTGAAGCTGAAAAGTGTTGCAATCATTGACTCATGTGCAGATCTTCATTGACTTCTGCAATTTCTATCGATGATTCATAAAGAACTTCTCAAAGATCATTTAACTTATGATAAAGCTGACTTGAAAAGATTACTTCTTTGAATGAACAGAGATTTGTCAGATGATCTTTGAAGAACTGAAGTAACAAGTGATGACAGCTTTCATTCTGAAGCATTTCAACTTAATCAGAGAAGCTATTCTGAAAACTGACTTCTTAAACTATGTCAACGACGAAGTATTGTCTCAATATAATGATGAAGACATTCTACATTCAGTGATTTTCTACAGCAAGAACATAATTCTTGCAGAATGCAACTACAAGATTTATGACAAGAAACTGCTGATCATTATTCATTGCTTGAAGCATTGATGCTCTGAATTGAAATGTACAGATATTTTGATCAAGATTTTTATCAATCATCTGAATTTGAAGTACTTCATGATGATCAAAGAACTGATCAGACAACAAACTAAATGAGTTGAGAAGTTATTTGAATATAACTTCAAGATCATATATCAGTCAGAAAAACAGAATCTGAAAGTCGATGTGCTGATCAGAATGTCAGATGTCAAGTTGATTAAAGCAAATGATGATTGAAAGTTATATCAGCATCAGATGCTATTGTCAGAAAGCAAGTTTGAATTGCAGTTAATAAAAGTTGATCAAGAAGATGATCAGAAAGCTGATCAAGATCTGACTCAGATCTTGCTCAGATCTGACTCAAAATCTGACTCAGATTCAAAACTTGAATTAAAAGTTAATTAAAATTCAATTGAAGAGATGATTTCTATTCAGAATCAAATTATAGTTGAAAATCAAATGAATCAACTGTGCTTTGATATTCAAATAATCATGAAACAGAACAGAAGAACTTATCAAGATATTGATCTAGACAATTGCAAAGTACTTGATGAAGTACTTTGAAAAGATGATAGACTATGAGTTTCTCAGTCAATGATCACTTGATTAATAAGAGAAGCACATGATCTTTTGATTAATGATCATTCTGACATGAATTGAACGTTGAACTTGCTGAGATAATCATATTGCTGATTGAAGATGAGAATGATAATCAAGCATTACATTTGAAACTGTTACGTTTATCGTAGATCAAAAGCATCAAGAGATCGAATTAATGAATTACTGAAGTCATTACTCATACTTGAGCAGCAATGACAGAACATATCATTAGACTTCATTATTAATATATCAGAAAGTGATGAAAACAACGCGATTCTGACAGTCATAAATTGATTGTTTAAGAAACAACATTATATATCGTGTTAATCAGATGATGAAGAAATCTTTGCAGAATAAACAGTCAAGCTACTGTTGATATGAGTTTTCAGAACTCATGAACTATCAAGATCAATAGTGTTCAATCGTGATTCACAATTCATATCAATGAAAGAATCATCATTTTCAATGAAAACTGCTTTGCACTACGTCTTTTTAATTAGATATCGTTGATTGCAAAATTTGTGTTATTTTTTAGAATTTATTGAGAGCTTCATCAAATTTAGTGACAAATTTTCTAAAAGTGCAAAATAAGAAACAGATTTGTAAAATCAATCTCACTGCTTTTTTGATGCTTCACATGTAGTATATTCAATGCTTCATATGTAATGTATTCAGTGCTTCATATGTGATATATTCAGTGCTTCATATATAGTATATTCAGTGCTTCATATGTAATCTACTCAGTGCTTCATATGTGATATATTCAGTGCTTCAGATGTGATCTATTCAGTGCTTCATATGTGCTTTATTCAGTGCTTCATATGTGATTTACTTAGTGCTTCATATGTGATGTATTCAGTGCTTCATATGTGATATATTCAGTGCTTCATATGTAATCTACTTAGTACTTCATATATGATGTATTCAGTGCTTCATATGTGATATATTCAGTGCTTCATATGTAATCTACTTAGTGCTTCATATATGACGTATTCAGTGCTTCATATGTAATGTATTCAGTGCTTCATATGTGATATATTCAGTGCTTCATATGTGATGTATTCAGTGTTTCATATGTGATTTATTCAATGCTTCATATGTGATTTATTCAGTGCTTCATATGTGCTCTATTCAATGCTTCATATGTGATCTACTTAGTGCTTCATATGTGACGTATTCAGTGCTTCATATGTGATATATTCAATGCTTCATATGTGATCTACTTAGTGCTTCATATGTGACGTATTCAGTGCTTCATATGTGATATATTCAGTGCTTCATATGTGATTTACTCAGTGCTTCATATGTGACGTATTCAATGCTTCATATGTGATATATTCAGTGCTTTATATGTGATATATTCAATGCTTCATGTGATTTACTCAGTGCTTCATATGTGATATACTCAGTGCTTCATATGTGATATACTCAGTGCTTCATATGTGATCTACTCAGTGCTTCATATGTGACGTATTCAGTGCTTCATATGTAATATACTCAGTGCTTCATGAGTAATTTATTCAGTGCTTCATATGTGATCTATCGAAAGTCAATGAGAAAGTTAATGAGATGTAGAGAATTCGTTATCATTATTTCAAGCTCTTCTTCATAACAATTCAATAGAACGTTGAATAGAAAGTTTGATAAAGAGTTTAATAGAAAGTTTGATATCGAGTCATGAAGAATGCTTTCTATCAAGCTAATTAGCATGTACGAAGCATACAGTATGTACAGATAAGCTTGATAAAGAGTTTGATAAAGAGTTTGATAAAGAGTTTGATAGAAAGTTCAATAAAGAGTTTGATAGAAAGTTCAATAAAGCGTTTGATAAAGAGTTTGATAGAGAGTTTGATAGAAAGTTTGGTAGAAAGTTTAATAAAGCTTTTGATAGAAAGTTTGATAGAAAGTTTGATAGAGCTTTTGATAGAAAGTTTGGTAGAAAGTTTGGTAGAAAGTTTGGTAGAAAGTTTGGTAGAAAGTTAGGTAGAAAGTTTGATAGAGAGTTTGATAGAAAATTCAATAGAATGTTTGATAAAGAGTTTAATATCGAGTCATGAAGAGTGCTGTCTATCGAGCTAATTAGCATGTGCTATGAAGCATGTACGAAGCATACAGTATGTACGAATAAACAGGTAAATTGATAAACAAAGATGAACAAAGATTCAAAACACACGTTGAATTAGACTTAAAGAATTCATAAATGAGATGATTATAAGCACAGCGAGTACAGATGCGTTGAGACATGAAAAAAAATTGTAAAAAGAGATAAAGATTGAGATAAATCGCGTACAATGTAAATAATGTAGATGCAGATAAGTAATGAAAGCAATGCAGATATTCTATGTACGAAATGAAAATTTTCAGTTTGATCAGATGATTTTCAATCATCTAATGCAACAACTTCAATGAACTGAAAAAATCAGAATGATAGTTGAAGCAAAAGAAAAAGAAATGATGATAGTTTAAATGGGAAAAAACGACTTGCACAAGTCAACGCAGCGAAAAAACATAGTGCAAAGTCGAAAAAGTTTTGATGTTGAGTCACATGATGAAACTCTTGACAATTAACAATCAGAATAAGTCGCTATTTCAGTACTATATAGATTGTCTGAAAGTCTTTATGCCTGAGACTTGACATCAAGATGAAACTATTCACAGACTATCATTCGCAAACAGATGATTAAACAGAAAGAGCAAATCAGAATGTGAAATGATATTTACGAAGCTATTGCTTGTATATGCAAGATGATTGATTTATCTGATTATCTATGACTGAATTCATCAATAACAATACTATTTTATCATCAATTGAACAGTCAGCGTTCTTTCTGAATAAGAGCTTTCATTCTTGTATGAACTTTGATTTGAATTCAACTGAATATAAGATCACTCAAGCTAGAATTGAAGCAAGCAAAGTGAAGAATATATTCAAACACATGAAATGATCACTAGCATTAATCAAGCAAGCATTAGCAAGAGTCAGAGTCACAATGAAGAAACAGATAAATAAGCATTGAAAAGAAATGATTTACAAGATAGATGACATGATGTTTCTGAACTCAAGAAACATCATGATCTCAAGATCATTAAAGAAACTAGATGATAAGATGCTAGAACTTTTCAAGATTCTAATCAAGATTAAACATGCATATCAACTGAAACTGTCATTGACTATGAAGATTCATTTGAAGTTTGCATCAAATCTGCTGCAACTAAATTTGAAAGACGCTTTAAAAGAACAATGAAATGAATCGTCTGATTTTATAGTGATTGAAGACGAAGATGAATGAAAAGTGAAGAATATATTGAACTTCAGACACTACGAATGAGACAAACAACTACAATATCATGTCAATTGAAAAGAATACAACGTTGATCTACATTAATACAACGTTGATGAAAGTGAATTTGAAGATTGCTTGAAAGTCATCAATGACTTTCATGAACATTATTTAAACAAGTCAAGATAGAAATTGACTCAAGAAAGATCAACTGAACTGCAGCAATGAGAACATTGCTAGATGAAGAAGAAGAGTAATGTTGCAAGCATGTCTTGTTACTCTGAATTAGTTTAACATAGATCATGTCAGACTATCATAAACTAGTACAGAGCTGATGTTGACACGTTAGTGATTTAACGCGTCTTCGTGAGTATAAGACTCTTGACGTGTTTCATCTTCTTTCTTCTTTAGCTTTGAACTTTTAGTTAAAATACACTCATATGATTTGCTCTATGCAGATTCATAACAAGAAGCTTTTAGTCATAGTAGCGATGTTTAAACACTGACGACACTATGTGAAAGACAGTTATCATACTGTTGAAGTTCTGACTGATCATAATAATCTAAAGAGTTTTATGAACATTCAAGAGCTAAACGAAAGACAAGTCAAATGAGTCATGAGATTGTTGATCTGCAACTTTGAAATAGCACTAGACTGATCGCGTTGAGTTGAATACTTGAGTTCGAGTTGAGTACTTGACTCGTCAAGACTCGATTTGAGTCAGAATTCTTGACTCAAGTATTTGAGTCAAATCAAGATGTTTAACTTAAGTATTCAAGTTGAGTCAGAGAGTTGAAATCGAGTATCGACTCGAAATTCTCGACTCGACTCGTCAAAACATGAAGATAGATAGATAGATATTCTATTATGACTTTCTATTATGACTCTCTATCATAGCTTTTCTTCATGACTTCTCTTCATGACTCTTCTTCATGACTTTTCTTCATGACTTTCTATCAAACAGCCTTCATAGTTTCTCGTCATGACTCTTTATCATAGCTTTCTACCATAGTTTTCTATCAAAGCTTTCTATCAAACGATCTTCATGTTTCTCTTCATGTTTTCTTCATGTTTCTCTTTATGTTTCTCTTTATGTTTCTCTTTATGACTTTCTATCAAAAAGATAATGCAAAAAGGTAATGCAAAGACGAAAAACCGGAAAAATTTCTATATTTAACTTTCTTGACGTCATATTTGATTTCTTGACAAGTTGAATCAAGAACTCGAATCAAGTATCGACTTGAGATCAATATCAGGTCGAATTAGAATGTTGAAACCGAGTATTTAAGTTGAGTCAGAAGATTGATATCAAGTACTTGAGTTGAGTCAGAAGATTGATATTGAAACTTGACTCAACGATCAGTCTAAATAGCACATAGATCAGAGAAGACAAACTCAATTGATGCATCATCAAGATGATTTGACTATAAGAGTGAAAACATCTCTGCAAATCATTTGCTGCTCACTCTGCAGCGAAAGCTGACTAGAGTATAAAGCTTAAATAGCTTTATATTCGTAATGATCAGAGAACTATACTGTATACAAGTGATTAACGATGTCGAGAAGATGTTTGTTCACAGTATAAGTAAAAACAGATATTCAGCAAAACATGTTGAAAGCAGACTGCAAGATGAAACTCATTGATGAACACAAGTGATTAACGATGTTGAGAAGATGTTTATTCACAATGTCAGTGAACGAAGATATTCAGCGAAACATGTCAAAAGCAGATTGCAAGATGAAATTTATTGTACATAAGTGATTAATGAAGTCAAGAAGATGTTTGTTCACAATGTCAATGAAAACACAAGTACATGTTCAGCAATGCATGTCAGAAGTATGCTGCTGAGAATCATGATTCTAGCAATGCAAGAAATGCATCTAGACGAAGTACATTTCTCAAGAAGTAGAATTTCTCAATTCAAATCAACAACTTTGAGAAGCACAGATGTTGAAACGTCGACTTATAGAGATTGCAACGTAGCTGAGAAACAGCTTAATTCTGTTGCTGAAACTGTTGATTGCAGACAACTCATTTCACATGCAATTGTCAAAGTATTGATAATTCATGAAACAATATATGACTTCAGTAGTAAATTTGTAGTCAAACTCATCAAGATCTTACAGCAAGAAAATGAATTTACTGTGAGATTAAGAGCAAACGAAACGACAAGTATATGAAAGAGTGATGTTGAAGCTTGAACATTAAATAGTCAAGAAATGATAAAGTACAATGAATTGTTGTATGTTTCAGAAGATCTTTCTGTCAGAGAAGAGCTATTGAAACGTCATCATGATGACTCGTTAGCAAGACATTTTGATGCTGACAAGATCAGCGAGCTATTAGATTGCAAATATTACTGGAAAAATATGATCAAGAATGTCAAAGAGTATATAAATACTTGTGACATTTGTCAGAGAGTAAAGATGAAACGTCATCTATCATATGATGAGTTAAAATCATTATCTCGATTCACAAATTCATGAAAAGAAATCACTATGAATTTCATAACAGATCTGTCGTCTAGTAAATGAAAAGAAGTCATGTATGACTTGATTCTCATGATAGTCGATCATTACATGAAGATGACGCGTTATCTGTCTATAAAGAAGACTTTGACTGTTGTAAAGTTAACAAAGTTGTTCTTTGAGAAGATTGCTCTAAAATATGAAATATCAAATGATATAATTATTAATAAAGATAGTTTATTTATCAGTGCGTTCTGATCAAAGATCTGCTATCATGTTAAGATCAAATGATGACTAAGCATTGTTTTTCATTCGCAAACAGATGATTAAACAGAATAATAAAATCAAACACTGAAACATTATTTATGAGTATATTGTTCAGAAAAGCAAGATAACTGAGCTATGCTTTTACTCATAGTTGAGTTCATGTATCATCAGACAAAGCACTCTTCGTTGAGCTGTAGTCTCTTTAAAGTCATGTATGATTATGAGTTAATCTTTGACATACACATCAAGAATGATGCTATGAAAGAAAAAGTGTCAGCAGCAAAAGAACGTGTTGAAATGCTGCAAGATGTGTGAAACACGTTGACGTAACAATGATAAAACATGATCGATGCTCAGACAAAGTATTATAATCAAAAACATAAGTCTAAGTTCTTTAATGTTGATGATTTAATCATGCTATCAGCAAAAAACCTGAAGCAGAAGAAGTCAAGCAAGAAGTTATTAAATAAGATGATAAAGCTCTTTCATATACAGAAATTCATAAATAAGCAGACATATTATCTTGATTTTTCAATTATCTATAAAGTTCATTCTGTCTTTCATGTATTTCTTTTAAAGTCATATAATCGTAGGCTAAATGATGATTTTATACTCGATTATCTCGTACTTGAGCTTATTGATGATGAGTAAGAATGAGAGGTAGAAAAGATTTTACAGAAGTGAAAAAGAAAGAAAATCTTATATTATAAGATACAATGAAAAGAATATTTTATTGAATATAATTAATGAATATTGAGCGAAGATATGAAAGATGTCTTGAAGCTTATAGAAGCTTTCAAAACAAGGCTGAAACGTGAGCGAAAAGCATAATCACTCACTTTCAAGCATAAACTCATTATTAGAAAAGAAGAATCACTGTATTATGATAGTTTCGTTCTCTAATGAGATGATCACATATGTAAATCAACAGACAGAAGAAAAAAGCGCAAAGATGCTTAAATGCACTCAACAAGAAATCGTAATCATCACGACACAATAAACATCATGCAATCATCATTTTATCAAACATCTCTTACATGAGACAAGATTGCAAACTTCTTCTTTTTTCTCATTGTCAGATTTACATTAAGACGTGATGACAGAGATTTGAAAGATGACAAATTGTGCTAAAATATATCAGAACAATTAAAAATGCTGACAAAATGATATATAATCAAGATTAAATGTATCACAAAGCGCTTTACATTCAGAATTTCTCTGACAATGTCATTGATAATCATCATCTCTTTGAAAATGAGCTTTTGAATCTTTAGAGACTTAAGTTTATGAGTCTCTTTAAGATGATTCTTTACACAAGTCATTATCAATTTCTTGTAAAGAATTTTCTGATGAACAATGAATGTCTTCAAAGTGATGTTCTCTTCTTTATTCTCAATTGCACTATCATGAATATTCTGCAGATGAAAGAATTCATTGACAGTTGAAATGTAAATGTTGAGAATTTAAACATTAAATCATGAGTGTTTAGCAGATGTATCAGATAAGTATACTCATTGTGATACAGAAACTTTCATTACTTGCATAGCAAACACACTTCTTGTACATTGTCTTTCTTTGAAAGATGACATCACACAGCGATGCTTTATTCTTGATGTGTAGAACTTAAGCACACTTTATATAAATCATTCTATTTAGAACTTCAAAATCAGCAGCATTTCTTTCACTTATTTTCACAATTGACAGCTGAAAAGCATCAGTAACAACATTAAGAAGTTGAATAAATGAATCTCATCATTGTTCTTTAATTTCGCGAAGTCTGTGAGTTCAACAAAATCATTGACGAAGTGTTAATGATCATTTTTTTTCTCATTGTCTTTCGAATTTCTTCTTTAATAGCTGAGATGTACTTAAAAGTTTGAATAGTAGAAACAATGAACTTTCGATCAGAATTTGATGATGTTTGCATCATTATGAGTGATTCAGCATCAGCAGCATCATGATCATCACATCTGATCAATGTTTTTTGAGCAGACTTATGATACTGTTAGTTGCAGTAATAGTTGTGAAACTTCAAGTTGTAACATTACTTACTTGCATAATAATCTTGATTTGATCATCAGTTAACTTCATCATCTTATGACTCTCTTTGAGCGTCGCTGCGTGTTCATGACTCATAATCTAGATCTTTTACTCTTACGATACAGATATACTCAAAGTTTGTCAAAAGTAATCATACAATGATAAAAATATGATCATGATTGAAAAAAGATGAAGTTGAAGAAAATGAGAAGTTGAGAGAAACTGAAAAAGCAATAAACAAATCAACAATTATTATTCACTCTTGTTTATGTTTTATCATCTCAACAACATCATTTACTTGAAAGATAAACAATGTTTATGTGCTATTTACATGTCATCATTGCTGTCATCTACATCAACTACACATCACATATACTATTTATAATGTCATCTATATACATTATAATTGAAAATGAATTGTCATTTGATTGAAAGTTTCTTTTTTTCTTGTTTTCTCACAGAGATTTGAAGGTTTTTATCGAGAGCTTCTAGAGCGAATCAATGAGTGCGCATCATCATTTATCAGAGTAAACAAAGACATTAATTATTGAGATTAAGAATGAACTCACTTAGAAAAGAAGACAATTGTCATGATGAATTGACTCATAGAAATTAGATCAGAAGCTAAAGTCAAAGACTGAGTTGAAGATTAGATCTGAATTAGCTCTGAAACTTTATGATTTTGTCAAGACATCGTTTAGACTACGTCATATCTTTAACTTAATATATCATGAGTTATGTCATGCTCAACTTGACAATGCTTGACAAACTCTTTATAGTTGATCGATTCTCTTGAGTTATCGAAAACTTCTTAATAATTAACTCTATCATAATATATACTCATTCTGTGCCTGCTTAGAATATCACATTGTCATATCACTTTTATAAATCTCGTTTATTCATTTAATAGACTCAATCATCACAAGAACATAAGAAGCAGAATACAAGAAGCAGAATACAAGAAGCAGAACATAAGAAGCAAAACATAAGAAGCAGAACATAAGAAGCAAAATATACATATGAGTGACATCATGACTAAGATGATGCAATCTTATGACTACAGACAACATGATGATTACAGACAACATGATGATTACAGACAACATGATGATTACAGACAACATGATGATTACAGACAACATGATGATTACAGACAACATGATGATTACAGACAACATGATGATTATAAACAACATGATGATTAATTGATTATAAACAACATGAAACAGAATACATTAATATAATCAACAAGCAGCAGAATACAAGAAGCAGAATACAAGAAACATAAGAAGCAGAATACAAGAAACAAAATATACATATGAGTAACATCATGATTAAAATGATGTAATTTTATAACTACAAATAACATGAAACAAAATACATTAATATGATTGCAGCGTAAGTATGATTGACAAGCAGCAGAATACATAGAGCAAAATACATGTATGAGTGACATCATGATTACAGATGATGCAAAACAGTGAGTACAAGTGACATGATGATTATTGATAACATGAAGCAAAATATACATGTCTGTAACTTGAAGCAGTGACAGTTGTGACTCATTGATTTATTTATTATATGTTGAAAGCTTCTGTTTTTATGCAAATCTTAATTAATTCTTCTTGCTTTGATCTTACTTTTGTTCAATTGTTCAAATCTCATTTACACTCTTTTGCTTAAATCTTGCTCAAATTTATTTGCTTTGTTAACATTTGTTAACTTGAGAATCTTCTTGCTCAAATCTTACTCAGATATCTTGCTCAAATCTTGTTTAAATTTATATGCTTTGTTAATACTTATTGACTTGAGAATCTTCTTGCTCAGATCTTGCTCAGATCTTGCTCAGATCTTGCTTAAATCTTGCTTAAATCTTGTTTAAATTTATATGCTTTGTCAATACTTATTAACTTGAGAATTTTTTTACTTAGATCTTGCTCAGATCTTGCTCAGATCTTGTTTAAATTTATATGCTTTGTCAATACTTGTTGACTTAAGAATTTTCTTACTCAAATCTTGCTCAAATCTTGCTCAGATTTGAGCAAAATGTTGATGATTTGACCTGTAAAAGTATCAAATCTGAGCAAGATCTGACTTAAATTTGAGTAAGATGTTGATAATTTGATTTATGAAAGTATTAAATCTGAGCAAAATTTGAGCAAAATATTTGAATCAAATGTTAATGATTTAATTTATTGAAGTATCAAATATTCTGTCTCAAATCATGTGACTGTACATCATCAACTTTTAATCAATGAATTTTCTTTATATATGTCATGATTCTAGCCTTGTCAGACTCAGTCTTCTAGCCTTGTCAGACCTATTCTCGCTTCGTCATCTTGACTAGTTTCTATTGAGTCTAGCGTCGGCTGAGAAACACACATATGTAGTCAGCTTCTTTTCTGTAGCTATCTTTCTTTCTTAGCATTTATCTTCTAGTTAAATGACATCTTTATCTGACTCGCTCTAAACAGGCTTCTAACATTAGATAAATGCTCATTAACTACTCTGCTATCGACGAATAGACGATATGAAACAATCTATTCAGTAAGGAAAATTTGCAAGAAATTCTTCAAATTTGCACCATCATTTTAGACCGCAAGAAATTCTTCGATTCTACACTCATTTTCATCATTCTATTCGCAAGAAATTCTTCAAATAAAGCACTCAATTATTACCTGAAATTCACAAGAAATTCTTTGAATTTTCACTCATCAAAAAACATCAATTCAAAACATCAATCTTTCATCTACTCTTACCTCAACAACTTCTATCTTCTCTCATCATGACTCGCGACGTCGAGTCAGTTGAGTCTCGAACAACTCGTCTGCTTAGAAGCACTGTCAATAGAAGAGTTTCACTTCTACTCATCAATGCTTCAGTCGAAGCTGAGAAAGCTGCCATCTCATGAAACATAAACATCGAAGAACAACTGTTTCATTGAGTCAGCAATCAACTCGATGAAGTCATCAATATGCTGAACGAGCTTCAAAGTCAGCGAGACTTGACTCTACAACTCAATGAACACTGACTTTTCGTACAAGATGATCACAAAAAGAGAGCAAAACAACTAGAAGTCGCTTTTGATAAAAATGATGAGCTAGAGAAAAAGATCAATCAGTTACAAGACGAGCGATTGAACTTCAGAGCGAAACAACGTCAAGCTGATTGATCTATGCTTCGTCAAGATACTCAGTCAGCTCAACAACGAGTTAATCAGAAAGAAGCTCGCTTTCAATGAGAATCTTCTACTTTATCTGATAACAAAAATGATCATCACAAGTTCATCAATCTTTTGAATTCACTCATCTTCATCGAAACAGATGATTCTATCTGAGAGACATGAAACATCAAAATAGCTGACAAGCTCGATGTCAACGCGAATCATTATTCTACTGAAAAGATTCGTATTGTCTATGTGATTTTCAGACTAAAAGACGATGCTGATCAGCAAATTTATGCAAAGCATCGTGTTGACGTTTTCTCACTCTATCAGTCACTATCAGAGCTACTGAAACATCTGAAAGAAATTTACGAAGATCAGAATCTGATTTGAAAGTGTCGTTGCAAATACGTCGCTCTGAAGCAGCTCAACAAGTCTTTCAGCTCTTTCTATTCAGAATTCACTAGAATATTCAGCTTTCTGAACTACGACGATATCATTCTGATGAACAACATTCAGAATAAAATCAACAATCATCTTCAGAACGCGTTGTCAGTTTGCCTCATAGAGTTTAGCTCACTTGATAAGCTCAAGATCTTTCTTCAAGATGTGAATAACAAACAATGAGTCAATTATCAGCTACGTGACGAGCAATGAACAGTTAAATCAATAGCAGCTTCGAAAAAACGTTTTGTTTCTTCGTTGACATCAGCTTCAGTCTTGACTACTAGCTATGTTCAACTCGCTACTTTTTTCATTCTTGAATCTGAACGATCAAGAATGTCAATCATCTGCTTCAACTGCAAAGCATCGAGTCATCTTTCAAAGAACTGTTCTCAGCTGAAGACTAGTACTTCGACATCTCGTGCATTCATCTCTCGCCTCAATGAGATCATTATGTCGAAAGAAGAGAAGAAATTATTTACAGAGAAATCGAAGAATGAGGCAAAAAACTAGTGACTTTCATCAAAGACGCGATGAAAGATGTGTTAATTTCTTCAACAATGAGCAGTTCAAATGACTTCTTTGCTTCGAAATCTTTGACTACTGAATGTGTACTATCTAGCAATGAAATTAATTACTCATTAAAGTCATTGATTGACATTGAAGCAGCTGACTATTCGTTCATTGATGAATTAATCGCGCAGAATGTTTGTGATCATTTGCAAATTGAATCTTTATCTTTAACCAAGCTCAAATCAATAAGAAAATTCGATGATCATTATGCAAAAAAGCTCATTATTCATGCAATTTATTCGAATTTAACTGTTCAAGATCATATGAAACGTTTCGTCTTTATGCTGATCATTCGATTAGATCAACATCAGATGATTCTCGAAAAAACATGAATGAACAAGATCGAGATGACTATTGATATGAGAGACGATCGTCTTCAATTTTCTAGTTTCGAAGCTCATATCAAAGCTTCTACCAAAGCTCATTCGACTGTTCTTTCGAGCAAGAAAATCGCGATAGAACAGAAGAGTTCAATTTCTACTCAAATACTAAAGAGATCTACCTCTTCTGTCATCACTCGACTCAGCGAGAAGTCATCTTCATTCAGTGAAATCATGAAATCATCTAGCTCAGTCAACTTCGCTTCGCCTTTCGATTCAATAAACATAGCAATGATAGAAGCTGCAGCATATAGATCACTAGTCAAACGGTCGAATGTGACTACTTTCGCGATCATCATCACGAAAATCAATCGACTTCTAAAAACAGCTAGAAATAAACTCGAAGATGTAAATCTACAAGAGCTTTCACACGAAGAGATCTTGAAAGAAGTCAAAGCTAAGCTTTCTTTGAAATATCATGACTATCTAGACGTGTTTGATCGAGCGATGACTGATCAACTATTCTCTCATCGTCTCTACGATCATAAAATTGAGTTGATCGACGAGAAAACATCTTCTCGAAGTCGTCTTTATCATATGTCTGACTACAAGCTTCAAAAGATGAAGAATTACCTGATCAAGCATCTGAATAAAGACTTTATATCTTCTAGCTCAGCTTCATATGCTTCGCTCATACTATTCATCGAAAAGAAAGACGATAGCTTGCGTTTCTGCGTTGATTACAGAAAGCTCAATGCTTTGACCAAACGAGATCGCTATTCTTTGTCATTAATAGACGAGACTCTCGCTCGTATACAAGAAAGTAAGTACCTGACTTGATTGAACATTATTGTCGCGTTCAACAAACTACGCATGCATTCAGGTAGCGAAGATTTGACTATCTTTATCACCTCTTTTGATTTCTACAAATATCACGTGATGTCTTTCAAATTAATCAACGGTTCAACTTTCTATCAACACTATATGAATGACGTGCTATTTGACTATCTTCATCAGTTTTGTCAGATCTATCTAGATGACATTATCATCTACAGCAAAACACTGAAGAAACATAAGCGACACGTATGATTAGTTCTACATAGACTACAAGAGACTGATCTTCAGATGAATATAAACAAATGCAAGTTTCATGTTCAGAAGATCTTCTTTCTGAAACTATTGCTATTCATTGAAGAACTAAAGATGAATCTCAGAAAAGTACAAGCAGTAGTTGAATGATCTACTTCTACAAACCTCACTCAGATGCAGTTCTTCGTTGACTTCTGCAATTTCTATCGACGTTTTATAAAGAACTTTTCAAAGATTGTTCGTCTTCTGATTCAACTAACTCAAAAAGAGATGATATTTGAATGAGATCAAGCTTGTCAAACAATCTTTGACCATATGAAGAAACGAATGACTGAAGTCTCTATTCTTCGTCATTTTGATCAGAATAGAAAGACTATTCTTGAAACAGACTCATTCAACTACGTCAATGATGACATACTTTCTCAGTATGATGACGAAGAAACATTGCATTCAATGATCTACTACAGCAAGAATCTGAGTCTCGCTGAGTGCAATTACGAGATCTATGACAAGAAACTACTAGCAATCATTCGTGTCTTTGAGCATTGACGACCTGAGCTGAAATTGACTGAGCTACTCATCAAGATGTTCACTGATCATCAAGCTTTAACATCATTAATGAAAGATAAAGAGCTAAGTAGACGTTAAATGCGCTGAATACAAAAGCTCGTTGACTTCAACTTCAAAATCATGTATCGCTCAGGCAAACAAAACATCAAAGTCGATGCATTGACTCGTCAAGTCGATTTAGTTTCTAGAAGTTTCAAGAATGAACGATGTCACTATCAGCGAACTACAATTCTCACGTTGAATCGAATGAAAATTGCTGATCTAGAAGAGAAAGAGAACGATGAATCAATTTATTGATTGATTCTAGAAGCTAACAGAATCAACGAGAATTGTATTCTACTTCATGAAGTCGTATTAAAAGATGAAGCTCAATACGAAGGTATTAAATTAAGAAATTGTCGAGTTCAGAACGAAATACTATATCGAGATGATCTTTTATAAGTTTTCTTCAATGAGCATCTTCAAATGATGTTAATTCGAAAAGTTCATGATCAATCTTCTATTGATCATTTCGAAATTCTCAGAACGATGAAGATCATAAGAAGATACTACTATTGATCTTCAATGCGAAAGACAATAGATCAATATATTCGAAACTGTTACATTTGTCAGCGATCAAAGACTTCTCGAGATAAATTCAATGAACTACTACATTCTTTACTCATACTTGAACAGCAATGAAAGAACATAGTCATGAATTTCATCATCGACTTACCTCTTTCGAAAGGCAAAAACATCATACTAACAGTGATATGTAAATTGACAAAGAAACGACATTATATTTCTTGCTTCACTGATGACGAGAAAATCACAGCAGAAAAAACAGCTGAGCTAATGCTTCAATGAATATATTGAATATACGGTTTACTCGATTTCATTGTTTCGAATCGAGACTCTCAATTTACCTTCATTCTATGAAAGTCGCTTTGCAAAAGACTGAGCATTAATCTTCAACTCTTCACAGTCTATCACTTTCAGATCAACGATCAAAGTGAACGAGTCAATCAGAACGTCGAAAGATATCTTCAATTCTTCTGTTCATACATGCAGAATGACTGAGCTAAGCTACTACTCATGATCGAGTTCGTTGACAATAATGCTCTGTTCTCAGTCATCTTCTCGACCTCTTTCTTTCTAAACAAAGACTTTCATTCTTGTATGAGCTTTGAACTCGATGTCATCGAATATGAAAGTTTTCGTGAACGCTTGCAGACGACTAAAGTCGAGAATATATCTGAACATATGAACAAAACACTGAAGTTTGCTCGCGAGTCGCTAGTCAAAACACAGAAACAAATGATGAAACAAGTCAATAAGCATAGAAAAGAAGTTGATTACAAGGTTGAATCAAAAGTGTTTCTGAATGAAAGAAACATCATTACAGCGAGATCTTTCAAGAAGCTAGATGACAAAATGCTCGATTCTTTCACCAATCTAGATCTCATTGACTCTTCATATAAACTGAAATTATCAGAGTCTATGCATGTTCATGATGTATTTCATTCTGACCTGCTTTGCTCTGTCGTCAACGACTTCTTGCCTGGTCAAAAGAACGAACCCTCAGGTTCAATAGTGATAAACGACGAAGACGAGTGAGAAATAGATGATATATTGAATTCTCGTCGATATCGAAGACGACTTCAGTATAGAGTCAAATGAAATGACTATGACAATGATCTCAATTGATACAACGCTGATGACGACGAATTTATGAACACTCAGAAGATTGTTGACGATTTTCATATTCAATACTCGAACAAATCGCGCTAATCAACAATTCAATCAATCACGATTTAACAGGTCTGAGCCTGTGAAATCATGATTGAGCAATCAATTGAGTCGAGCAGAAAATACATTCATGCAAACATGAATCGTCGAAGAGAAGAAGTAATGTCATGATTCTAGTCTTGTCAGACTCAGTCTTCTAGCCTTGTCAGATCTATTCTCGCTTCGTCACCTTGACTAGTCTCTATTGAGTCTAGCGTCGGCTGAGAAACACACATATGTAGTCAACTTCTTTTCTGTAACTATCTTTCTTTCTTAGCATTTATCTTTTATTTAAATGACACTTCTATCTGACTCGCTCTAGACAGATCTCTAACAATATACAAATGCATTTTGTGCAAACAAAATTAAAGTTAACTCTCACTTCACATTTGTCATTTCATCTCATCTCATATTACTCATCAATCTTTAATTACTTGTTTCATTCTAAATCATTTTTTTACTCATCACGTAGCTTAAACAATATGACTTTTCAAATTTTACAATTCAACTTTGATTATAACGTTGATCTCAGATCTTGAAGTCAAGAGTATGTAAAATCAATGTACTCATTGCAAAAAAACATTGTTAAATGTTTTTTTAACAGAATGATTGCATTGCTGAAGAAACACAATTTTTTCTTGAAAACATTCAAGAATGAATTGAATTCTTACAAACTTTTGAGATTCAAACGAAAGAAGATGATCAAATGACTTTAATCAGAATTCATAAATGAAATTGAGATTATAAATTTTTCTATCTTTGAGTGACGTTTATGTCTGTTAGAAGTCAGCATAAAGCGAGTCATATGAGTGTAATGTAACGAGTATATAAATGCTAAGAAAGAAAAGTATCTAGAAGAGAAGAGTCGACTATCTATATGACTCAGAAGAACATAAGTTAACTCTGAATAAAGTTGATCTTGAAACAATTCTATAGTCTAGCGACGAGCAATCGACGATAATCATCAACATAGTCATCAACATAGCTATCAACATAGATGCGTAGCTAGAATCGTAACATTACTTTCTCTCTTCAATGATTCATGTTCATATGAATGTATTTTCTTAGTCTTATGTAGAATCGAAATGTCTATTGTAGCAGACTCACTATGCAAGATAGAATGATGTCATTGTAGCAGACTCACTAGTTGCACATGAACGTATGATCAGATTCACTGATGAGTAGAGCGATGAGAGTGAATAGATCATCGCATTGATCGTGTCATTGAAGCAGACTTACTAGTTGCATGTGAACATTTGATCAGATTCACTGATAGGTAGAACGATGTGAATAGATAGATCATCACATTGACGAAAGACGTCTTTGTAGCAGACTCACTATTTGCACACGAACGAGTCGACAAATTGATTCACTGATTGATAGAGCGATGTGAGTAGCTGAGTCATTGCATTGACGAAAGATGTCATTGAAGCAGACTCACTAGTTGCATGTAAACTCGATGACGAGTCAGATTCATTGATAAATAGAGCGATGAGAGTGAGTAGATCATCGCATTGAGAGTGTCGTTGAAGCAGACTCACTGAGGTTTCAATATAGAAACAAGCTCAAAGATTTGCTTGTTATCGAAGACATTATCATGTCATTGTAGCAGACTCACTAGTTGCACATGAACGAGTAGACGAATCAATTCACTGATGAGTAGAATGATGAGAGTAGATGAGTCATTGCATTGACGATGAGTGTCATTGAAGCAGACTCACTGTTGAGGTTTGCTCATCGAGATAGAGACTTCACGCAGTTCTAGACTGATCTCTTTGATTGTTCAACAAATTTGAAGAATCTCTTGCGAATCTGAATGAATGATTAATTCGCTGATCTTCGACCTAGTTGAATGATTTCAATCGTTTGTTTATACTCGCTGATCAGCGCATGAGTTTGAATCTTTTGTTTATTCTCGCTGAGTCAGCTCACGAGAAAGAAGAGTGAGTGTCTGCATGATTGCAAGTCGACTAGATCAAAGTCAATAGTCGTGTGAATCAAGCAAAGCAAGTTGATGCAGATTATTTCTCTTCGTCTGTAACGAAGAAGCATTTATATAATGTTAGAGATCAGCATAAAGCGAGTCATATGAGTGTAATGTAACGAGTATATAAATGCTAAGAAAGAAAAGTATCTAGAAGAAAAGAGTCAACTATCTATATGACTCAGAAGAACATAAGCTAATTCTGAATAGAGTTGATCTCAAAACAACTCTATAGTTTAGCGACGAGCGATCGACGATAGTCATCAACATAGTCATCAACATAGCTATCAACATAGATGCGTAGCTAGAATCGTAACAATGTCAGAGAATTGTCACATACATGAGTGATGCTGATAAAAGAGTACAAGTAAGAGAAAAGTTCTGCAAAGCAATGAAAATTTAAGATCATTCAACTAATCTTTGAAAAGCTTTCTTCAATGCTCATCATGCTCATCTTCATCTTTTTATCTTTGTCATGATCATTAATGTCTTTACATCAATCTTCATCAAGTTTCTTTTACTTTAAATTTTCTGTACAATCATCAACATCATCATTTCAGTCTCACTTAAGTCTTTTCAACTCTGAGTTATCTGTAAAATTGACAGTATTATTACATTACTTTTCATTAAATTTTGAACACTTTGAGTTTTTGATCTTTTCATCTCAGACTGACAATGAGATTCATCTGTATGTGATGTCAACTACGAATCTTTTGATTCTATTCTGTGTTTGAATAGAAGTCAAAAGAGTCAAGAGATCTCAATTCAATGCAGTTTGAATGATGTTAAAATGTTGCGTGATCAGAAAAGTTGTCATGCAGAGTTTTCACTCACATGACAACACTTTCTTTAACAGTCACAATCGATTTACGAAGAAGATTAATGACATGTCGATGTCAGTAAGAGATGAGAAGATACTACTAGTGAAAAAGACAACTCAGATGAAGAGTCTGCAAGTTGTGACTACAAGTAATTGAAGAATTTGCAACTCATCAACTGCATTGATATTAAAACGTCTTCATCACATTGACAGTGTCATCAAGTAATTGATGAAAAGATATTAGATAAAATAGTCATTTCAAGTATTGAAAGACGTGATTACAGTGCTTAAAGAAGTAGTGACTTGTTGATCACGCTGATATATTGAAGAGACTTGAACTCATCTTCTTTACTTGATGTCAAGTCATTCATCTATTCACATGAAAAATTGAGAGTTCAAGAGAACAATCAGAACGCATTCTCTTTCATTGATCAGAGTCAAACATCAAATAATTGTGATTGCATGTTTATACTAACAATTCATTCAACGTCTACGTGACACAAGTCAAATCAAGAGAAGAAAAGAGTTACTCAGTACAATTACACTTTATCTTCTCATCATGTGTATCTCTCTTTCATCACATATTTCTCTGCTCAATGAATGATAATCATTGAGTAAGAAAACACAGCTCTACGTACGTTACAATTATGAGCATCATGAGTGCAAAGAAAACGTCTTTCATCTTTGAATCAAGAATCAAATCAAGACATTGTTGTATAAAATATCATCAATGAAGAGCAGAGCAAAGACGATGCATCATAATTAAACAGCACAGACACTTTCATCAAGAGTTTACTTGAGCATTACATGTTGAATAGAAGTTATAGATTCATTACTTGATAACACAGTGTCAATCTCATTGTTTCAACTGCGTAAAGCAGTTGTATAAATGACGAGTGATTTTCTTTCTCAAAGAGTTTTGTTCACTTGATATAAATAGCATAGAGTTTCTCATGAGTTAAGTTTAAATCGATGTCACAAGAATGTATGAATTACAATTACAATCTTTTCATCTCAACTTAATATATGATTCATGTTATACATAGTATTCACTGAGCAACTGTTCAGTGCAACATTTGACTCATTTCTCAAGCTTTAAGACATCATCTTCATCTCATTTCTTCAGTCAATTAAGACAAGTAATATCTTTCTCAATGATGATAGACATTGCATTTTTTATGAAGCTTCTCAAAGTATTATCAACATTGCTTTGAATTGAAATCTGCGCAATGCGATCATTGCACAGTGAAATCATTCACAAAATTTTCTCAAGATTAATGTTTGAAGTCAAAATGAGCTTGATATGTTAACTCAAAATCTCTTCTGCTTTTTTCTAATTTTAAGACAGTGACAACAATAATTCTCTCTTCTGTTAATTAACTTTCAAGCGTCATGATATCAATGATTCTCTCGTTCAGTCATCATCATGCAAAGCTATCAATACGCTTTGCAAATATCAAAGATTAGCATATGACATTATGTTCATTTTTTCTATCGCTTTTCGTTGACTTCTTTGTTCATGTTACGAGTGTATCAAGACTGATAAGACTGAACAAGACTGAAGTTTTAATCAATTTGCAATGCATGCTAGCGAGTATTCTGCATAATGATTAGAGCTAGTCAATGATCTGATCGAGATCTGACTCAGATTTGATTCAGATATGACTCAACATCTTTTTTCTTTCTCAACACTCTTTTCTTTCATCAACATCTTGTTCATTTACATCATCTTCTTTTCGTGTCACAAACACATTTCTTTCAAGTCTAGCGCAGTCTCTGAACATTACATAAATAAAAGCTTTTGTATCAATCTTCTTCTGTATTCTTAATATTCAGTTATAGCTATCTTTAAAGATCAAGCACTATTAATTCTGATCTTCATTGATTGTATCATGTAAACACGATTCTGACAGTTCAGATAAATCAAAGCATACACAAATCAATAGTGCAGAAGATTCAGTATCAAATTCTTTCAATAGCAGAGTTATGTGAAAGTGAATCAAGTTTAAAAGTCTCACAGATGATATCTTCTTTCATGATGAGTCTATCTTAAGCACAATCACAAGCATCTTGAAGCACATGAATGCAAATAATTCAAGAAATTCAATTACAAAGACAGATGTAATGATTGCAATAACATCATTTTCTTTCATCAATGATTTAAGCAATCAGTTGAAGAAGAGTGAGAGTGATAAAGATAATGATGAAAAGAACTAAGATCAATAATTAGTCTTTTGCTCTCTTACATGAATGATATAACTCATTTTTTTTTCAGAGTACTAGCTACTCAGAATAATCAGCTCTGTGAGCATTTCAAAGAGAAATCATGAACTCAATCAACTCATCTGATATTTATATCTTCTAAATTCATCAAAAATTTCGTCAAATAAATGTTACTCAATCTTCTCTTGTCAATATTTCATTGACAATTGCATTTAATCTTGATCATCGCTTGCATGAACAATGATGCTGATGATTTGTATAAAGAATTAATCGAAGATGAAATAAGATTAAGCAAAATACAGTTGCTCATTCTTAATGTCACTTAAATAGCTAATGTTGTTCAATCATAAATCATTGAAGCGCTCGTTATCATCATGTTTTGCATGCAGCTTTAACTGAAGTGAAGAGAAATTTGAAAAGAATGAAAGAAAAAATTGAATACTTCACGTCATTGTTTTCAAAATGCACTTAATGACTTTATTTATTCGCTATCTAAAATCGATCGAAAGTGATTCGCTTGATGTTCATGCAAGTCTGAATGCAAACTACATTGCAATTAATTTATTAATAAACTCAGCGTCTTTATAGTGTCAATCTTCAACATTAATGAATGATTTGCAATGATCAACAAGTATGTTGATCTGAAAGCTCTTGACATCAAAGTTCTGTCGCTACACAAATTCTTATCATTCAATGATGTAAACTTATGAAATGTAAAGAATCAGCTTCAAACTCTGATGAATTCTAATCTCAAACAATCAATGAGTCAAAATTTGCTGCTAAAGACTCATTATGAATGATTTTCAAAAGAAAGTACTTTCATTTGAATTATGTCAATCTGAAAAATCTATCACATGCAAATCTTTAAGAAATTTACAAGCATTCATGTTGAAAGATGAATGAAGAGAAAAATGACAATGAAGAAAGAGATTGTAATGAGTACTATGCACATTGACTTCGCTTGTGTTGACGAAAGTCAACATGTCAAAAACATGCAAGTGAGTTCTTAAAAAAACTTAAAACAGATGAAAGATGAAAGATCTTCACAATGCTTCTAACTTATGTCAATGTCAAGCACGCTGATTAGTGTCAACTCTTCAGATATCATTGATGTTCTCAATATTGCTTCGTCATCTTCATAAAATAATTCAAATCATTCTCTCTTCAATCTTCATCTTACGCGTCTAAAAGAATTTATCAAGCTCATTGTCAAAGAGAAAGATAGTGAGTTGAATCAAATGATTCAAGAAGCGCGCAGCACTGTCAATTACTTCGCAACAGCTTTGCTTAATGCATTAATTTATCATCATGAAGAAAATTGTTGATTCAATGATCATTTGTTGAAACTAGATGCTCTGATATCAAGAACAACTACATGTCAATTTCTTACAGAATATGTTAAACAATATCAAGCACAGATTCAACAGTGAAAAAGTCAAGCTTTGACAAATCTTGAACATTTACAGACGCAGTGAAATGAGAATTCTAGACTTCAGAAGAAGAACAAGAGATTTACAAAAATAAAGATTATCAAGATTATTGATAAAGCTAGAATGCTTCAAGTGTGTAATGATTTGTCATAACTTTTCATAAATAACAAGAAACTAGATATGCATTTCATGAACAATGATGTTCAAACAACTTGCATGAATTGAATCATCAATTGAATGCTGTCAACATTTTTTCTAGTCAACGTTTATCAAGAACTTGTTCAAAATTGTTTTAAGCTTCAAGCAATCATGCAGATTCTGCTGAGTTTTGAACTTATTGACAAATCAACTTTAATTATATCATTCTTTCTTGAGATGACTTTGATCATGAAATGAGTAAGTGTATCATCACTCTGAGTTTTTCTGCTTTAGATATCAGATGTTGTGCTTCTTTTTCAGTAATCATTTCATTTTCTTCATATCAGACACTAACTTTCATGATATAGTTTATTCAAGAACATTCTACACTTAATTGCATATCAAGAATGTTTTATGATGAGATTAAGCAAAGAGCATTAACTCAATTCACTTTCATGCTAGAAAAAGATTTCGCAAAAGATCTTAAGCAGAATGATCAATCAGACATTCTCATCAATCTTGCAGATATTATGAGTGAAAGCATAAATCTTCAGCGTGCACAACTTGTCATTCTTTGCAAGTTTATTCAAAAACTCAAATTAGCGAAGCAAGTTTCAAAGCATGCACATTAATAAAGCAATTCTAACAAAGTTTATTATTATGTTATCTTTTTGAAAATCAATTTCGAAAGAATTGTGACAAAGAAGTGCAAGAAGAAGACTGACTTCTCAGTGAATATCTTTCAAACAGTCAAGAATGAGACAGTAATGTCAGAAAATGCAAATAGCGTAAATAATGATGATTGAAAGAATGAAACGTCAATTCAAGATGTGATTTAAGCAGCAGTCTGAAGACAATTTTGATCTTTCTAAATATGTAATTCAATAACAGAGATTTTCATCACAGCACTTTTAAGCACACATGACTAAGCATGTTTGAGATCAATGCATTAGTTTTTGCTCAATGACTATTAAATCTTTGCTTTTATCATATTCAAGATCACAGAGACTCAAAGAACTTGAACTCAATGTCTTATAAATGCATTGCATGTGAATTTGAAGTGAAGAACTACAATTCACTTACGCGACATCTTGACAAGTGCTTGATGATTCAAGAGCAAAAGCATTAAAGAATTTCTAAAGTTAAAAACAGTCTGATCGAGAATGAATTGCATCGACTGCGTCAGAAACTGAGAAAGATGCAGCGAATATTAAGAAAGAAAGAAACATCAAACATTGCAAATAAAGTCATCTATGACAAACATCAACTTGATGACAATTCATGTTAAATGCATCATCATTCAAGATAGAAATATAAAATTTATGAAGAATCTCATGATGAATCTTGATGTCATGTTTTTCAAGACAAACTAGAAAATGTCTGTTTTCATCAGTTAAATAAACAGTATAATTCTTGAAATTACATTCACATTATTCTTGTGCATTATTCTTGTGCATTGACTCAATTGTACTTCTAATAAGTACTTGCTTTAAATGCAAGACTTTTAATAAATGAAATGATATTACAAATTTATGAATAAATTTGCATCAGAATAATCTTCAAAGATACTTGAAATGAATCAGCAAACTTGTTGATCTCTTGATCATCATTCTTCTCTCTGTGATAAATATTTCAGAACTCAGTAATAGTCTCATCTGAATTCAAATTCATAGTTCAATTGTAATACTTTATTAACATTATTTATTTCATCATTTTTGAACTCATTTGTGATCAATTTCATTGACATACTTTTCTAGCAAGACTGAAAGTTCACTCAATATTTATCAAGAATATTGAGCATGAAAGAACATTTTTAATCATTTGCATCAATTTAGAAAAATTTGAAGCATTGTTTTTTCAAAATTGTTATGTTGAACATTTCTCATTTATAACATCAATGCAAAGATATCAATCATCTTCATCTTAAAAAGAATGAGCACATTGAAATTGTTGAAGCAATGATCTTCTAACAGTTGCAACAGATCACAAGATCATTAGTAAATGATTAAATGCATTATCATAATGCATTATTTCATCAACATCACTTCTTACTCTTTGTGCTTCTGCTTTTAAATCAACAGCTGAATCTTTGTAATAACAATGAAAATACTTTTTAAATTTTATCTTGTACTTGATTTTGTAATGAATAAATTCTTCATCATGATTTATATCTTTATTGTCTTTATCATCTTAAGTTTTGTAAAGATTTAGCTTCATTGTAGAATTCAGAATATTTGCAAAATTATATATTGTTTTATCACTGTCTTTGATCTTGACATAATACTTTGCAAGTTTGATTGAAACTTTTTTGCAAGTCTTTACTATAACAGCACTTGATGAGCAAGTACTTCTTTTTATATTCTTTTCAATCTGCTCAAGATGATTGAAAAGTGCATTAAATATTTGAAATTTCAAGTGAATATTTGCATTAGTTATTCATGACACTAATAATAATAATAAATTCATACATTCTTGTGACATTGATTAAATTGACTCATGAGAGACTTTATGCTATCTGTATCGAGTGAACAAAACTCTCTGAGGTAGAAAATCACTCGCAGTCTACATGACTGCTTCACGCAGTTGAAACAGTGAGTTTTGAGACTATGTATCAAATTTGTTCGCGTTGATTGCACGTTAGAGAACGAATGTTCTAGTCACTCTAAATTGCTTCAAGAGCTTCGTTTTCATCATCATCTTCGCTACTGCTCTGAGACTCTTCGTGATGACGACGATTATTTGATAGTTCAAGAAGTCAGCATCTTGTAACATTCTTGATCGCAGATGCGATCAGTTCGAACAATGCATGAGTACATGCTTCGTCATCTGATGACTTCATTCGCAGTTGCATCGCAAGCTATTCATGTCTGAAACGTTTCTAGAGTGCAGATAAGTGTTCAGATCTATGCGTTCAATTCTGATGTGCATTGCAAGAGTGCTTTCTGCTTTCTGAAAATCATCACGCATCTTTATCGTCTTATTGCTCAGATGCGACCTTTGTGCTGAGATTGCGTTGACATCTGCGACGCGTTCTCTGTACTTTTCTCATCGTTGATTTCATTGATCTTTGTGATACTGCGTTATTGCGATGCTATCGCTTGTTGAAATCGTTGTGAAGAAGAGAATGCATCGTCTGCGTCTCAACTGTATCTTCGCACCTTCTTGAATGAAGACATTCAGAAGTACTATTTTCTTGATGACGAGTGAGCGAGAAATGACGCGATTAACTCTCGTCAAACGAGCGTGTATTAGTTCGCATGCTTGTCTGATCTCTTGCATTCAATCATTGACTCAACTGTGTAGCGTGATCTTGTTCTGTAGCATGTTCAGATGAACATGTAGCGAACTCATGTATGTTTCTGTCTCTAGAGTTTCAATGTTTACTCTTTTGAACACTTCTGCTACGTGACACAGAGTCTGATTCTGAAGTGTTTCTAGTCTGCATTCTTTGCTCAACAGTTCATCTTTCTTGTCGCGCTGATGTCAGACTGACGCTTTGAATGCAATTTCTGATCTCACTACTGCTGAGTATACTTGCCTCGCTTTTGTGAAGATAGCTTCTCATGTGAAGACTTCAAGATGACTAAGTGTCAGCATTCTTGTGACGTGATTCATCTCTATTTGTCGAAGATGCGCGTCTCATCGCAGTTTCATGTTCAGTTGCATCTCTAGAACTCGTACGTCTGATTTCGATTTGATAACTGAGCTTTCTATTTGTATGCTAGTCGTTATGTTGAACCTCTTCGATTTTCTAGTGAAATGCGTGAGCTCGTACTTTTCTGATGCGAACGTTGCATCATGAGTGCAAGCTCATTTCGCGCAGACGTCGTGTGCTTTGCTCAGTGTTCTGCAGATTTCTTCAGTGAATCTGTCGTAGACTAGAATGTTAATATCATTTATGAAGTCAAGCACTTCGATTTTAATTCTCAGTGCTTCGCATTTTTTGATTAAACTTGCGTTGAAGAATAGAAAGAGAATCGATGAAATGAGAAATTTCTGCGATATGTCTGCGTTTACCTCGCGCATGTCGCTCGTTTGTTCGTCAAATATTAGCGACGTCTCTCGATTCTTCTATCGAAAATATGTTGTATACGTCGCATGCAACATACATAGAGCACAATCTCTATGCTGATTTTCTTCTTAGGCTCGAGAGGTTACTCAGAGAGTCTTCTCGCGACAGGTTCACAGTTCAAGGCGAACGAGATCTCTCACTGCTCAGATTTCGACAGTTTACTTCTTAAGCATGAGTTGCAGACGTATCGCAGTCGATTTCTTCTCTAATCACATCGACACACGCTACTGTTCTCTCAAGCTATACAGACGATGTCTTCAACTAGAGATTGACTCTATCATCAAGGCATTCAAGAGTCAGAGCTCAGTGAAGAGATGAGATTCTTGAGATCGACAGTCGTCGTCATTGTATATCACGCTTCGCAGACGCTCGCTTCGCTTGTAAGACGTGCAACTCATCTGTTTCACGTTATCTGTAGAGATCTTTCTTGTGCAGATCGATCATGTCTTGCAGAAATGTTCATATGCTACACTTCTAATCAAACAGCGTAGTTCAATCATTCTTTACTAACTCGCTTATGTTTCTCTTCTCTTAACGAAGTCTTCTCGCCAGCGTATCGCTCACGTATAGAATGCCTGTGTCTGAACGTCTGTTAAACGATATCAACGAGACTCTCAAGTTTGCTCGTGTTGAACTTAATGAGTCTCGTGAGTTGCTCATGTCGTAGTAACAGACACGCAGTCTTAACAAGATTTATACGTAGTTAGCACGTAGATCTAAAGAATGTTCGTGATTCAAGTTCTTTCTGCTAATCACTCTCAACAGATCAAACGCAAGAGTGTTCTGTCTCAGTTCTCGTCATCACGACGACAAGATACTGAATCGAATGATTTTCATAAGCGATTTCTCTTGTAGTTCTGCGTTCTATTTGACTTTCTCATCTGCGTGCAGATTGCTTGTAGCATGCACATTGAGATTATCAAAGTCTGCGCGATCGCGAAAACTCTGCACACGATCAACGCACAGCGCTTCATCATCACGCAGCGTTTCGATGTCATTCAAACTTTTGATAATCTCTAGACTCTACTGTAGCTAGACAGTAGGTTTGTAGTCAGCATCACGTACAGATGAGTTTCATTACTGATCATTCATGACACTATTAAAGTGCATTTGTAGAAGAAATTTAATAGATTGTCAATAAGCAAAATCATGAATTACTCGCTTTCATTAAGTTTAATTTTTGCAATCTTGAAATCTTCACAGTATTTCTTTGTTCAAAGATCAACAAATTCACGTAGTTGATATGCTTAATGAAGCATCAAGTACATAAAGTTTCAATGAATGCAAATATCTTGTATCAGTTTTTTAAATCTTTTGTCATTTTGTTCATGAAAAACTCTGAAGTGAATTAATCATTAAGAAGAGTCATTGACAACTATCATCAGAGCACAAATCTAATTTTATGATTAATAAATGCATTACTTTTTTGCATTATCATTCAAAGCAATATCTTTTTAATCACAACAGATAATTCTTTGCTTGTCTTAATATTTTGCATTTGCTCATTCTTTAATTGAGCAATAATGTTATCAACTATTGTTTTTGATTCAAGAGCTTGAATAAAATCTTGAGTTATAAGATTAATGATGTGAGTCAAGCAATTAATGAAATTCTGTGTTCTGTTTCATTGAAACTTGCAATGATTCATGATTTTTTCAAGTTTCTCTTTCAAGATACTATTATTACTTGCATTATTAATAACAATCTTGAAAAACTTGTTCTTAATAACGTAGTTCTTCAGAATTTTCATTAGCTTCATCATCAATTGATGATCAATATGCTCAATATTGAAAGGGGTAAATTCAATAAAATGTTTATAAAACTGAAATTCAACATTGATTCAGTATATTAACACTTTCAAGTACACTACTTTTTGAAAACTAGATCACATGTTCAAAGTAATAAAGACATGTTGTGATTTTTTAAAATTCATTCTGATTTGATCATAAATATTTTTATAGTAAGAAAGAATCATAGTTGTCATTTTTATGCAATGCACAATCTGCAAATCTGAACGAAGCATGTGTAGCAGCTTTCAAAATTGCTCATTATCAATGATTCAAAAGAGTAAATTCAAGTCAACAAAAATCTTGCATAATTGATCTTTTCAATTTTCTTGATTAAAGACAAAGATTAACTTGATATGACTTTTCTTCTAATAGTTTGTCAATTTTGCATTATCAATTTGCATTATCAGATATGACTTACTCATTCAAAAGTCAGTTTAATCTATGATTATGAATGTTTGCATTTTCGCTCTGTCGCTGTGCAAAAGTTTGATTCAAGATGCTTTTTCATAGCAGACGTGCTAAAGTTATTAAAAGCTGTAGAATGATTCATAATTTTATTGCAAATTATGCATGAGATTTTGAGTAATTCTTTGTTACAAGCGTATCAAGACTGAATAAAGCTAGTCAGTGTCTTTAGCTCAGATCTGACTCAGTCTCTATTTTCTTTCATCAACATCTCTTTGTTCAACATCATCTTTCTTTCTACATTACATTCTACTCATGTTACAAACACATTTTCTTCAAGTTTAGCGCAGTCTCTGAATATTACTTAAATAGAAGCTTTTGTACTCATCTTCTTCTGTATTCTTAATATTCAGTTATAGCTATCTTTAAAGATCAAGCACTATTCAACTCTGACTTTCGCTGATTGACTCATCTAGACATGATTCTAACATTATATTAAGAATTCGTTAATCACACGATACTGATCTCATTACTCATTCAACATACTCATACAGACAGAACGAGTCTAAAGAAATTCGTTTACCTGATGATCGATGCAATCAAAAGACTGAACAACACTAAAGAGTTTGATAGAATCAATGACAAGACTGTTTGAATCGCTAGACAACTTATCGCTCACTAAGTACACAAAGTTCACTCAATCAAGAGAATCAACTCATTCTTGTGAAACAGACGAGTGAAAATAAGCTGTTCAACTCAATTAAGAGAATCAACGATAAAGAACCTTCGTGAATTGCTTGAGAATCACTCAAAAACTCACAAACCAAAAATATCTCTTTAATCAACAACATTCTTTCCTGAAGATTAAACACTTGATCATACATCTTTATTAATACTGTTGAGCATCATCATTCACTTGATCTTGTTCTTTCTTCAAATTTCACCATGTCAAAACATTCATCTATTGAAGAACGTTTCGAAGAATTTCAAAGTCGCTTTTCTTAAATCTCTGAGACTGATTCATTGAAACTCTCTAGTGCTGAATCATTCATCAATGAAGACAACGAGTCATTTGCTGAAACAGTAATACTCTCTGTTTCTATCGAAAACTGAAAGACTTGATGCATGATTCTCAACAGAGAAACAGATTGACTCAACGAGTTGAGTAAACAACGAGATAATGAAATCAAAAAGTTGAAGACTAGACTTCAAACTAAAGAAATCACTTCTTCTGATTTCATTTACTCTGAGCGTTCTAGATCTCAGAAAATACCTGATTCTTTCTGATTTACTGACGAAAAGAATTCTACTTGGAAAAACTGATACGACAAAATTCAGAATAAACTAGAGATCAACGTCAACCTCTTTTCAAATGAACGAGTCAAACTGAGCTATGTACATTTCAGATTATTCAATGACGCAGCTGATGTCACTTAATCTAGACGCGAACGTGACTGTGTCAATCTTTATAAGATCATCAATGATCTTTTGAAAGAACTAGCTGAGTTGTTCAATGATTCAGATAAGAAAGTCAACTTTCGTAGAGAATACTACAACTTGATTCAAGAATCAAAGAAGTTCAGCGAGTTCTACACTCAGTTTCAATGATTATCTTTCTATTTGAAGTATCACGAAAAGCAACTGATCATTAATCTGAAAGATAAAATAAATTCTCGTCTTCGATTCATTTGAATAGATCAATTAGTTCAACCTGATTTTCTCAAAGAGATTCATTTCTACCTGATTCATTTGAATAATGATCAGCAAGTCATTCGAAAAATCAAGAACAAAGTCAATCTCATCAAACGCGTCAACGATCTGTCAAAGATCATCTTTCATAAAGCTGTTGTTACTCAGTCAATCAATCATTCAAAATCTGATCATCTAAAGTCGCGCGACGCGATTTTAACTAACGTCAAAGAAGCAGACGTTCTAGTTGAAATCTGTTTCATATGTCATAAATCAGGTCATAGCTCTAGAGAGTGCTCTGATCAACCTATCAGAATCAATGCAGTGAACAATGAATACAATCATTTCAAGTTCAATTTCAATTCGAATTTCGATTCAAAAAACTAGTCATCTCTTCAAAAGTCATTGAAGAGGTAAAGATTATATCTTTGTGCAAACTAGACGAAATTCTATCAGAAGAGAATTACTTTGAAAAGTCGTTTCTAATTAACATCTTTCTCAACTCTCAGAATCAATCTTTTAGTCTTTGTTCTCTGATAGACAGTGATTCAGTCGCTCATATGCTCATACACGCTAATCTAGTCAATAAAGTATGCAAGAAACTGTTACGAGTGTGTTGAAATTGAATAAAGTTTTCTAGTCAACAAGTTCTAGAGATTTTGACTCATGTTGAATTTCTAGTCTCAACACTCTATTCTAGCGCTTTCAATACTTGAGCAAATCTGCTTCGCTCTCTTTGTTTTGCTCTACTATAGATACAGCTCGAAACTCTCTTTGATTTCTTCTGTATTCTTAATATTCTAGTTATAGCTATCTCTATTGATCAAACATTCTATTCAGCTATGCACTATTTCGCTGCAGTGTGATTAGATTCTAGACATGATCTTAACATTATATTAAGAATTCGTTTACCACATGATATTGATTTCATTACTCATTCAAGCTACTTGATGAACAACGAAATGAGTATAAAGAAATTTGTTTTACCTGATGATCAACGCAATCGAAAGACAGAACAACATCAGAGAATCAATAGAATCAACGACAAGACTGTTTGAATTGCTAGAGAATCTATCGCTCATTAAGTACGCACAGTTCACTCGATTAAGAGAATCACGATAAAGAATCTTCGTGAATTGCTCTAGAATCAACCTATTCTCGTGAAGCAGACGAGTGAAAATAAGCTGTTCAACTCATTTCTTTCCCTCTTCGCCTTGAATCAAGCTCGTGAATCAGACAAGTCAAAACAATCTGTGTCATCAGATCAAATTAGTGAGTCTGCTACTACAAATGACGTTCTCATAGTGAGTCTGCTACAATGATACTCTTCGTCAATGCAATGATCTACCTACTCTCATCGTTCTACCTATCAGTGAATTGATCTACCTCACGTTCACATGCAACTAGTGAGTCTGCTTCAATGACAAGTCGATAGTCGATCTCTTCAATGAGCAAGTCGACTAGTGAGTCTGCTTCAATGACACTCTTCATCAATGCAATGACATATTTATTCTCATCGCTCTACCTATCAGTGAATCGATCTATCTCACGTTCACGTGCAACTAGTGAGTCTGCTTCAATGATCATTCTATTTCACATAGTGAGTCTGCTACAATAAACATTTGACGAGTTGGTTTGAATCAATAGAAAGGTTGATAGAAAGACAGGCATCAAGATTCTACGTCAGTGCTATGAACTACACTACAAGTCATAGAGACATGACTTTTAAAGAGAAGAAGATAATGTTACGAGTGTGTCGAAATTGAATAGAGTTTTCTAGTCAACAAGCTCTAGAGATTTTGACTCATGTTGAACTTCTAGCCTCAACACTCTATTCTAACGCTTTCAATACTTGAGCAAATCTGCTTTGTTTTCTTTGTTTTGCCCTACTATAAATACAGCTTGAAACTCTCTTTGATTTCTTCTGTATTCTTAATATTCTAGTTATAGCTATCTTTATTGATCAAACATTCTATTCAGCTACGCATTATCTCGCTGCAGTGTGATTAGATTCTAGACATGATCTCAACAGAAACTAGAAATTCAATCTATATCACTGACAAAAGAGAAGTTAATAAAAGACTATGATGAAAAGATATTTAAGAAGATCATCACTTATAAAATTCTACTCAATCTCATCATTGAAAGTCATAAGAAATTGACTGTATCAATGCTGATAGTTGATATCAATCATCATGAAGTCATATTGAGTAAGCTCTGAATGAACAAAAACGAAATATTATTGAATATGCAAAACGATGTCATTGTTTTTTCAAATCAATTAAATACTTCTATTTCGATTTTTTCAATTTCTCTCAATTCAAAGCATTCAAGTTGATTGCAATCAACTTCGCTCTCTTCTATCATTCAGACTAAGATTTCTATTATGCTCAAACAATCTGTTTCAACTACGACTAAGAAAGAATCATTCTCGATTTGAAGCATAAATGCAGCTTCATTCAAAACTCTACTGAATTGATCAAAGAAGAATCAGACTGAAGTCTTTGCTCTATTCATGACTGATATTGATAGAGAAATCGCGTACAATACTCAGTGCAATTTGAACGTTCTAAACGTCTCTTTAATCAATGAAACGACTCAGAATTTGAAAGATATTAAAGTCAAGCTGTCATCAGAATATCATGAGTTTCTAAATGTTTTTGATTGAGCTCAATTGAATAAACTACTCTTTCATCGCTTCTACGATCATAAAATCGAGCTCATCAGTGATTCAACGTCTTCTTGCTGTCGAGTTTATCAAATGTCTTCTATCAAACTTCTGAAAGTAAAGAAGTACTTAAACGAGAATCTGTTGAAGAAATTCATCACTTCTAGTCAGACCTTCTATTTCTTTCTCGTTCTATTTGCTCTCAAAGCAAATGAAGATCTTCAATTCTGCGTGAACTATCAAAAGCTAAATGTCATTTTCAAAAGAACTAAATATTCTCTATCGTTGATAGATGAGATCATTGATAAAATAGTGAGTTGCAAGCATCTGACTAGATTAAACATCATATCAACGTTCAACAAACTCTGAATGCATCTCGATAGCAAGAATTACATCACTTTTATCACTGCTTTAGAAGCATATAAATACAAGATGCTATCATTCAAACTGACTAATGAATTGATCTTCTTTCAGCAATATATGAATGATGTTTTATGAAACTTTCTGAACGACTTTTGTCAAGTCTATTTAGATGACATTCTCATCTATAGCAAAACGAGAAAGAAACATAAAAATTACGTCAAACTAGTATTGAGTCAACTACATGAAGCTGAACTGCAGATGAATATTCGAAAGTGCGAATTCAATGTAAAAGAGACTGTCTTTCTAGAAGTCATTGTATTAGAACTAGATCTTCGTATGAATTTCAGCAAAGTGACAGTCATAGTCAGCTGAATCACTTCGATCAACCTAAAAGAAATTCAGAGCTTCGTGAGATTTGTTAACTTCTATCGTCGTTTCATTAAGAACTTCTTGAAGCTAGTCAAATCATTCACTCAGCTGACAAGAAAGAACACATCTTTTGTTTGAAATGAGATCTGTGTTCAAGTCTTTGACAATCTAAAGAAACAAGTCAGCTCAATCTCAGTACTTCGTCACTTCAATCTCAAACGACAAGCTATTCTGAAGATCGATGCTTTGAACTATGTAAAAGGTGAAATACTATCTCAGTACGATGACGAGAAAGTTCTTCATTCGATGATCTTCTACAGTAAAAGCATGATTCTCGCTGAAATCAATTATCACATCTATGACAAGAAATTGCTAGCCATTATTCGATGCTTCGAACACTGACGACTCGAGCTGAAGTGCACTGAACTACTCATTCAGATATTCATCGATCATCAAGCTTTGAAGATCTTCATGAAAAATAAACAGTTGAGTCGATGACAAGTCAACTATCTGAACATTCTGTCGAAGTTCAACTTTCAGATCATCTTTAGATCAGGCAAAATGAATACTAAAGTCGATGCTTTAACTCGAATGTCTTTAGCGAACGTCTCTGAATCAGCTCAACGACTTGAAGATCGTTTTCAGACTATTTTGACTCTCGATAGAGTCGATGTTCTACTCGTTGAACCGAAAGCAAATCTCTATCAGTGAGTATGTATGATCAATCAAATGAATGAGCTCTGCGATGAATATAGACAAGCTATGAACGAGAACAAGCTCAAATTTCATATCACTAAATTGAAGAACTGCGAAATCATTGACAGCGTTCTCTTTAGAAAAGACTTACTGTGAGTTCTCGAGAATATGCATACGAAACTGCTACAAGAAGTGCATGATCAATCTTCAACCTCTCATCTCGACAATAAACAAATCATCAATCTAGTTCAGCGTTTCTACTATTGATCAGGTCATCGAGCTACTATTCGATGATACATTTGAAACTGTCATGCTTGTCAGCGAAGCAAAGTCTCTAGAAATAGCATCAATGAACTTCATCATTCTCTTTCGATTTCACAGAAACGCTGAAAAGATATAGCTATGAACTTCATCACTGAACTATCTCTGTCAGAAGACTATAACGTCATTTGCACAATCATATGTCGTCTCATCAAAGAACGTCACTATGTTTTCTGTCATTGAGAAGATGATGACATCTCAGTCGAAGAAACGGTTTGAATCATGCTATGAAACGTCTATCGACTGCATGATCTACTCAGTTCTATTGTTTCAAACAGAGACTTTCAATTCATATCGACTATGTGAAAGAGTCTTTGCAAGCGACTGAGAATCACAGCTAGTTTATTCACAGTCTATCATTTGAAGATCAATGATCAGACAAAATGAGTCAATCAAGACGTTGAACGCGAACTTAGAATCTACTGCAATTACATGCAGAACGACTGAGTTAAATGAATATCTATGATGAAATTCAGCGACAATTTCAATATCTTCTCAATCATCTCAATGATCTCTTTCTACTTCAATAAAGAATTTCATTCTTGAATGAGTTTCAATTCAGATATGATTGACTATGAAACAACTCATGAACGACTTGAAGCTAGAAAAGCAGATGATATTGTCATTTAAATGAAAGAGTTACTGAGCTTTGATCATCAACAATTGAAAAAGACGAAGCTGATCATCGAAGTTCAGATCAATAAACATAAACGAAACGTCATTTATGAAGTAGATGACTGAGTTTGACTATCTTTCAGAAACGTCAAGACAACGAGACTCTGCAAAGATTTGAAAGACAAACAACTAGAATCATATCAGATCACTGTCAAAGCAAAGATCTTCTATCATCTTCATCTATCAGTCAGCATAAAGCATCTGCATTCGATGTTCAGCTCGAAGCTACTGCAATCATATTCAGAAGATTCTCTATCAGAACAGCATGCAGAACTTCTCAGACTCATCATTATTGATGATGATGATGATGAACATTGAGAGATAGATGACATTCTGAACTTCAAATGCTATCGAGGTTGAATACAGTACAAGATCAAATGAAAAGATCTAGATAGAGACAATGAATGATACTATGTTGATAAAGATGAATTCGATGACTTCAAGAAAGTTTTGAACGAATTTCATATGCTATACTCAAGAAAGTCACGCTAGTATCGAAATAACTCAATAAGAAAGCAAGCAAATGAGCGACATTCATGTGAACATGAATTTTCGAAGAGAGAGATAATGTTATGAGTGTATCAAGACTGAATAAAGCTAGTCAATGTCTTTAGCTCAGATCTGACTCAGTCTCTATTTTCTTTCATCAACATCTCTTTGTTCAACATCATCTTTCTTTCTACATCACATTCTACTTGTGTCACAAACACATCTTCTTCAAGCTTAGCACAGTCTCTGAATATTACTTAAATAGAAGCTTTTGTACTCATCTTCTTCTGTATTCTTAATATTCAATTATAGCTATCTTTAAAGATCAAGCACTATTCAACTCTGACTTTCGCTGATTGACTTATTTAAACACGATTCTGACATTCTTCAACTATCAAAGTCAACTGTATAAAGTGATTTCATATATTAAATTGCTTATCGTCTTTGACTTTTTTAAATCAAAGTGAATTAACTATCTTTTTTGAGTCTTGTTTTAAATACTTTCGACAACAGAGATTTGAGATCATCATTATAGAAAAGAGTCATCTGTATTCAAAGTTCATTGAACATACTCACTATTCTTTCTTATTTTGAGTTGTGAGAAATTCTGATGAATTTTATTCATTGCTTCTTGTTTAATCTTCTTCTTTTTAAAATAATGTGAAAGTTTCATAAATCTTTGATTGAACAGATTGAAAGTTGTCAACGAACTAAACATTCTGTCATATTGTAGAATGATTTGTATTTGCAACGTGACAACAGTAGTGATGAATAGCTTGAAGATAATATATAAAGCAATGAGTAATGTGAAAAGATAATGCAATTTATTGCAAGAAAACAACAAGTGAACATGTTGTTTTATGTTTCTATTTTTAGTTCTCTTGACATCAAGCTTAAGTTCTTGATGAGTTAAGTTAAGTTGATTCAACTACTACTTGAATCGCGTTGAATCAAGTTGAAAATATGCTTAATTCAACTTGAATTAAGTTGAAAATGTAAACAACTCAATTTAAGATTGATTTAAGTTCAAAATGTCAATTTGATACTCAACTCAAGAATCAATCTAGCTTTTATTATCTTTTAAACAAACACACTTCTTTGTATTACAAGTGATCAACAAATTTCTATGATAAACACATTTCTTTGTGTCACAAACATTTTTCAAATCAACATCTTTCTTATGTTTCAACACGTCTTCTTTGAGACTAACGTCAATCTGAGTAACTATTATATAAAGCTTGTTCTTCTTATCTTTTGTATCTTCTTTCTTTTATATTCTTAAAGTCTTAGTTATAATTATCTTTATAAATTAAACATTCTAGTCATGCATGCACTCTGATTAGTTTTTAAACATAATCTCAACATTACTTTAAGAATTCATTAATCACATGATATTAATCTTTATACTCATTCAAATTCACTCAATTGACAATGAAATGAATATAAAGAAATTTGTGTTAGACTGATTATTAAGTTGAGTATTGAGTTGACATTTTGAACTCAAATCAATCTCAAATTAAGTTGCTTACATTTTCAACTTGATTTGAGTCAAATTGAGCATATTTTCAACTTGATTCAACATGACTTGAGTAGCAGTTGAGTCAATTTAATTCAACTCGTCAAGAACTTGAGCTTAATGTCAAGAAAGTTAAAAATAGAAACATAAAACAATATGTTCACTTGTTGTTTTCTTGCAATAAATTGCATTATCTTTTCACATTATTCATTGTTTTATATATTATCTTCAAGCTATTCATCACTATTGTTGCTGCGTTGCAAATACAAATCATTCTACAATTGTAATTGTAATTGTAATTGTAATTCATACATTCTTGTGATATTGATTTAAACTCAACTCATGAGAAACTTTATGCTATTTATATTAAGTGAACAAAACTCTCTGAGAGAGAAAATTACTTGTTGTTTATACAACTGCTTCATGCAGTTGAAACAATGAGATTGACACTGTGTTATTAAGTAATAAATTTATAACTTTTATTCAACGTGTGATGCTTGAGTAAACTCTTAATGAAAGTGTCTGTGCTGTTTAATTATGACGCATCATCTTTGCTCTGCTTTTCATTGATGATATTTTATACAATGATGTTTCGATTCAATTCTTGATTCAAAGATGAAAGATGTTTTCTTTGCACTTGTGATGCTTGTGATTGTAACGTATGTAAAGCTGTATTCTTTTACTCAATGATTGTCATTCATTGAGCAGAGAAATATGTGATGAAAGAGAGATGCACATGATGAGAAGATAGAGTATGATTGTACTAAGTAACTCTTTTCTTCTTTTGATTTGACTTATGTCACGTAAACGTTGAATGAATTGTTAGTATAAGTGTGCAATTGCAATCATTCAATGTTTGACTTTGATCAATGAAAGAGAATGCATTCTGATTGTTCTCTTGAACTCTCAATTTTTCATATGAATAAATGAATGACTTGATGTCAAGTAAAGAAGATGAGTTCAAGCTCTCTCAATATATCAGCATGATCAACAAGTCACTACTTCTTCAAGCACTGTAATCACGTCTTTCAATACTTGAAACGACTATTTTATCTGATATTTTTTCATTAATTACTCAATGACATTGTTGATGTGATGAAGATGTTTCAATATCAACGCAATTGATGAATTGCAAATTCTTTGATCACTTGTAGTCACAATTTGCAAACTCTTCATCTGAGTTATCTTTTTCACTAGTAGTATTTTTTCATCTCTTACTGACATTGACATGTCATTAATCTTCTTCATAGATTGATTGTAACTGTTAGAAGAAGTGTTGTCACGTAAGTAAAAACTCTGCATGATGACTTTTCTGATTACGCAACGTTTTAACATCATTTAAACTGCGTTGAATTGAGATTTCTTAACTCTTTTGACTTCTATTCAAACACAGAATAGAATCAAAAGATTTATAGTCAACATTATGTACAGATGAATCTCGTTGTCAGTCAATCATTCTACAATACAACAGAATATTTAGTTCATTGACAACTTTCAATCTGTTCAATTAAAGATTTATGAAACTTTCACATTATTTCAAAAAGAAGAAAATTAAATAAGAAGTGATAAATAAAATTCATCAGAATTTCTCACAGCTCAAAATAAGAAAAAATAATAAGTATGTTTAATGAACTTTGAATACAAATGACTCTTTTCTATGATGATAATTTCAAATCTCTGTTGTCAAGAGTATTTAAAACAAAACTCAAAAAAAGATAGTTAATTCACTTTGATTCAAAAAAGTCAAAAACAATAAGTAATTTAATATAGAAAATCACTTTATACAGTTGACTTCAATAGTTAAAAAATTGCTCAAAATCTCATGCATAATTTGCAATAAGATTATGAATTATTTTACAGCTTTTAATAACTTTAACACGTCTGTTATGAAAAAGCATCTTGAATCAGACTTTTGCACAGTGACAAAGTGAAAATGCAAACATTTATAATCATAAATTGAATTGACTTTTGAATGAGTAAGTCATATCTGATAATGCAAATTAATAATGCAAAATTGACAAATTATTAGAAGAAAAGTCATATCAAGTTAATCTTTGTTTTCAATCAAAAGAATTAAAAAAATTAATTATGCAAGATTTTTATTGACTTGAATTTACTCTTTTAAATTGTTGATAACAAGCAATTTTGAAAGCTGCTACACATGCTTCATTCAGATCTGCAGATTGTGCATTGCATAAAAATGATAATTATAATTCTTTCTTATTATAAGAATATTTATGATCAAATTAAAATGAATCTTAAAAAGTCACAACATGTTTTTATTACTTTGAACATGTATTTTAGTTCTCAAAGAATAACATACTTGAAAGTGTTGATATACTGAGTTGATGTCAAATTTTAGTTTCATGAACATTTTATTGAATTTATGTTTTTTGATATTGAGCATATTGATTGTCAATTGATGATGAAGTTAATGAAAATTCTGAAGAATTACACTATTAAGAATAAACTTTTTGAGATTGTTATTAATAATGCAAGCAATAATAGTATCTTAAAAGAGAAACTTGAAAAGATCATGAATCATCGCAAGTTTCAATAAGATAAAACACAGAATTTCATTAATTGCTTGATTTACATCATCAATCTTGTGATTTAAGATTTTATTCAAGCTCTTGAATTGAAAACAATAGCTGATAATGTTATTACTCAATTAAAGAATGAGCAAGTGCAAAATATTGAAACAAGCAGAGAATTATTTATTGTGATCAAAAAGATATTGCTTCAAATGATAATGCAAAAAAATAATGCATTTATTAATCATGAAATTAAATTTGTGCTTTGATGATAGTTGTCAACAACTTTTCTTAGTGATTGATAACAAGATTCATCTGTACATGATGTTGATTATGAATCTTTTGATTTTATTCTGTGTTTGAATAGAAGTTAAAAGAGTCAAGAAATCTCAATTTAACACAGTTTGAATGATGTTAAAATGTTGCGTGATCAGAAAAGTCATCATGCAGAGTTTTCACTCATGCAACAACATTCTTTCTAACAGTCACAATCAATCTACGAAGAAGATTAATGACATGTCAATGTCAGTAAGAGATGAAAAGATACTACTAGTGAAAAAGACAACTCAGATGAAGAGTCTGCAAGTTGTGACTACAAGTGATTGAAGAATTTGCAACTCATCAACTGCGTTGATATCAAAACATCTTCATCACATCAACAATGTCATTGAGTAATTGATGAAAAGATATCAGATAGAATAGTTGTCTTAAGTATTGAAAGACGTGATTACAGTGCTTGAAGAAGTAGTGACTTGTCGATCACGCTGATATACTGAGAGAGCTTGAACTCATCTTCTTTACTTGACATTAAGTCATTCATCTATTCACGTGGAAAATTGAGAGCTCAAGAGAACAATCAGAACACATTCTCTTTCATTGATCAGAGTCAAACATTGAACGATTGCGATTGCACATTTATACTAACAATTCATTCAACGTCTACGTGACACAAGTCAAATCAAGAGAAGAAAAGAATTACTCAGTACAATCACACTTTATTTTCTCATCATGTGCATCTCTCTTTCATCACATATTTCTCTGCTCAATGAATGACAATCATTGAGTAAAAGAACACAGCTTTACGTACGTTACAATCATGAGCATCATGAGTGCAAAGAAAACGTCTTTCGTCTTTGAATCAAGAATCAAATCGAGACATCATTGTATAAAATATCATCAATGAAAAGCAGAGCAAAGATGATGTGTCATAATCAAACAGCATAAACACTTTCATCAAAAGTTTACTTAAGCATCACATGCTGAATAGAAGTTATAGATTCATTACTTGATAACACAGTGTCAATCTCATTGTTTCAACTGCATGAAGCAATTGTATAAATGACGAGTGATTTTCTTTTTCAGAGAGTTTTGTTCACTCAATATAAATAGCATAGAATCTTTCATGAGTCGAGTCTAAATCGATGTCACAAGAGTGTATGAATTACAATTACAATTACAATTACAATTACTTTTCTTAATGATTAATTCACTTCAAAACTTTTCAAGAGCAAAATGACAAAAGATTTAAAAAACTGATACAAGATATTTGCATTCATTAAAACTTTATGTACTTGATGCTTCATTAAGTATATCAACTATGTAAATTTATTAATCTTTGAACAGAGAAATATTACAAAGATTTCAAGATCACAAAAATCAAATTTAATAAAAGTAAGTAATTCATGATTTTGCTTGTTAACAATCTATTAAATTTCTTCTACAAATGCACTTTAATAATATTATGAACAATTAATGCAAATATTCACTTAAGATTTTGAATATTTAATGCACTTTTCAATCATCTTAAGCAGATTGAAAAGAATATAAGAAAAAGTACTTATTCATCAAGTGCTGTTATAGTAAAGACTTGCAAAAAAGTCTCAATCAAACTTGCAAAGTATTATGTCAAAATTGAAGATAACGATGAAACAATATATAATCTTGCAAATATTCTGAATTTTACAATGAAGTTAAATCTTTACAAGACTTGAAATGACAAAGATAATGAAAATACAAATCATGATAAAGAGTCTGTTCACTATGAAATCAAATACAAGTCAGAGTTTAAAGAGTATTTTCATCATTACTATAAAGATTCAGCAGTCGATTTGAGAGCAGAAGCATAAAGAGCAAGAAGTAATGCTGATAAAATAATGCATTATGATAATGCATTTGATCATTTACTAATGATTTTGTAGTCTGTTGCAACTGTTAAAAGATCATTGCTTCAACAATTTCAATATGCTCATTCTTTTCAAGATGAAAATGATCAATATTTTTGCATTGATGTTATAAATGAGAAATGTTCAATATGATAATTTTGAAAAAACAATGCTTTGAATTTTTCTAAATTAATGCAAATGACTAAAAATGTTCTTTCATGCTCAATATTCTCAATAAATATTGAGCGAACTTTCAGTTTTGCTAGAAAAGTATGTTGATGAAATTGATCACAGATGAGTTCAAAAATGATGAAATAAATAATGCTGATGAAGTATTATAATTGAACTATGAATTTGAATTCAAACGAGACTATTACTGAGTTCTGAAATATTTATCACAGAAAAAAGAATGATGATCAAGAGATCAATAAGTCTGCTGATTCATTTCAAGTATCTTTGAAGACTGTTTTGATGCAAATTTATTCATAAATTTGCAATATCATTTCATTTATTAAAAGTCTTGCATTTAAAGCAAGTACTTATTAGAAGTACAATTAAATCAATGTACAAGAATAATGCACAAGAATAATGCAAATGTAATTTCAAGAATTACACTGTTTATTTAATTGATAAAGATAAATATTTTCTAGTTTGTCTTGAAAAACATGACATTAAGATTTATCATGAGATTCTTCATAAATCTCATATTTCTATCTTAAATGATGACACGTTTGACATGAATTGTTATCAAGTTAATGTTTGCATAAAGCAAAATGTCAATGAAAATTTTACAATAAAAGTGATAATGCAAAAGAATAATGCACTTACTTTTCATAAAGAAAATCATAAAGTCTTCAATAACTTCTTGAAAAGCATTCAAGACAAAGCGCTGAATGTGAAAATCATATTGTAGCATGTTCGCTTGAGCATAATCATGCATAATTTTTCTAATCAGTCTTTCAAAGATCATTTTGAGAATGAAATTTTCTGCAATCTTCTGATATTTTCAAATTTCATGCAGCGTAACAATATCTGATTTGTAGCGTCTTTTCTGTTGCAAAGCATTAGTATGTCAGTAGATAATGCATTACTCATGTGCATTATCTTTTTAGTAGTAATAGTAAATTTAAAGACTGAAGTTTCTTTGATAGCATAATAATCAGTTGAATGCATCAAGTTCTTAAACATCTTACATGCTGATGCACATGCTAAAAATGAACTTGTCAGCAATAAACAAGTCATATTGCATTATCAGTATGCATTATCAATAACATTCTTGCTGCATATCATTGTTTATCAAGAATGATTAATTTGATTTATGTAAACTTGATTTTTGAAAGTATTATCTTTGAAAGTATTATTTATTGAAGCGTTGATTACTAAAACAATTCAAGAAAATATGATAGAAGAAGTGATTGAAAAATCAGAAAAGAAATTGAAGAAAATATTGAATAAGTGTTAAGAAATAAGTGTTAAGAATAATAATTAAATTTTTCTTGTTGCATTCAAACTCATTTCACTTGATGAGTTTTTTTCTTACTTTTCAAAATTCTTTATCTGTTCATATTTTATTGAACTACTCAAATTTCATTGATACTATTGCATTACTCAAATGTATTATCAAAAGAACAATGTTGACTTTAATAGATACTTTTCACTCTGTTCAACAATTCAGAAATAATTCTTTGTGAAAATTAATTCATCTCACTTGATGTTATACTTCTTACTTTCTCAAATTCTCTACAAGTTTATATTTCATCAATACTGTTGCATTACTTAAATGCATTATCAAGAGAATAATGCTGACTTTAACAAATAATGTTTATTCTATTTGTATATTCAAAGTTTATTGCAAGTTGAAATTGTGATAAAAATTGATTTGATGAGATTAAAAAACACTACAAGCGACAGAACAATGATCATGTAATCATATTCAAATGATTACACAAACTAAGACAATTCAATGTTTGACAAGAAGTGAATGAGATCAACAAAGCAGTAATGAAAGACAATGTAAAAGATGAGATAGAACAAAAGTGAAAGAACAAAGATATTCATGATAATACATCTCAGTAATGCAATACTAGATAAAGCGTTGATTTGTTTATAGTTGAATGCTTTGAATTGAAAATCAGATGCAAAGCAAATGCTGAGATTATTACTGAGATGATAAAGCTTTTTGATATAACTGTTGTAACACAAGATGCAAATACTATTGCAGAAAAAATTGCTTTAAAAGCAATGAAAATATGCATTATTTATATGCATTATTTTTCAGTTGTAGAAACTAATATCAATTTTAGAAGACAACAGATGAGCTGAATGTGAGCAAAAAGATATTAAAATTTATGATTTCTATAGTTCACTTAATTCAACAAAGAATTCTTCATCATGATGATCTGAAAAAGTTAAAGCAGACTGATGATATTAATTCTATGACAGCTTTTCAGAATTTTACAACAGAATTTGTCATTCTTTCAACTGTCAAAGAATGAGAAATTCAAAATTCAATACATGCAATAAATTCTAATTTAAATGATCTCATCATAGTAGAAAATGATGACACAAAGATGTGCTATGAAGCAAAGAAGATGTTATGAACATGTCTGAATTGATCAGAGTTCAGATGACGCTATGCCTAGTTTGAACCTAGCGCATCTCTATTGAATTCTTCAAGTCATTCTCAGCACTTCTTCTCGTTGTTCAGCACTTTCTTCATTCATCTCTTTCATCATTCTTTTAAACAAACACATCTGACATATTACATCACATCTGTATCGAGCCTAGCGCAGCCTCAAGCCATTATTTATAGAAGAGCTCGCACTCTTTCTCTTCTGTATTCTTAATGCCTTGTTATAGCTACCTCTAAAGAGCAATACATACATATCAGCCTCGAGCTTCTTTGATTGAATGATCTAGGCACGATCTCAACATTACATTAAGAACCTCGTTTATCATACGATACAGATACTCATTACTCGTTCAATATACTCGTTCAGGCAGATCGAGTCTAAAGAAATTCGTTTACCTGATGATCGACGCAATCGAAAGACAGAACAACACTAGAGAGTCTATAGAATCAACAGCAAGACTGGTTGAATTGCTAGACGACTTACAGCTCATTAAGTACGCATCGTTCACCTCGATTAATAGAATCAGCGATAAAGAACCTTCGTTGATTGCTAGAGAATCAAATCGATCAAGAGAATCAATCAACTCTCAAACCAAACAACAAAAATGACTTCATCTTCTATTATCGAGCATCACTCTTCGCTCGATCTCTTTCTTTTAAAACACTCGTTCAATTCAACCTCTTCTTTCTTCTTCATCATGTCTCGCCCCTTCAAAGAGCGTTTCGAAGCTTCATTCTTCATTGTCGAAGATAACAACTCATTCGCTGAAATCATAACATCTTCTATGACTATGAAAGCTTTGAAGAAACGATGCGAAGAGCTGAAAGCTAGGCTACAAGCTAGAGAGATTACTTCGTCATCGTCAATCTACTCTGAGCGTTCTAGATCTCAGAAAATACTCGATTCTTCGTTGTTCACTGATGAAAAGAACTCTATCTGAAAGAACTGATATGAAAAAGTTCAGAACAAGCTAGAAATCAACGTCGATCTCTTTTCAAGTGAACGAGCCAAGCTGAACTACGTACATTTCAGATTATTTGATGATGCAGCTGAGATCACTCAGTCAAAACACGAACGTAACTGTTTCAACTCATACAAGATCGTCAATGAGCTTTTGAAAGAGCTAGCTCAGTTGTTCAATGATTCAGATAAAGAAGTCAACTTTCGTAGAAACTACTACAACTTGATTCAAGAACAGAAGAAATTCAGCGAGTTTTATACTCAATTTCAACGACTATTCTTCTATCTAGACTATCAAGAAAAACAGCTGATCGTCGATCTAAAGAATAAAATAAACTCTCGACTTCGATTCGCTTGAGTAACTCAATTGATTCAACTCAGTACTCTGAAAGAAATTCGTTTCTACCTCATTCGATTGAATAACGATCAACGAGCTATTCAAGAGATCAAGAATAGAGAAGCAATGATCAAAGCTCAAACAACTAAACAGGTCATCTACGCTGAAGAATCAGCCAAAGCTACTCGTAGAATCATAGAAACGAAGATGACTGACCAGTCAAAATCACGCGACGCTGTTTTGACTAGCGTCAAAGAAAATGACTTACTAATCGAAAACTGCTTTCTATGTCATAAGTCTGATCATACTTCTAAAGAGTGCTCGAATAAATCTTTCAGAATTAACGCATTAGATGACGAGTTTGATCATTCTTCGAACTTCGATTCAGAGTCTGATTCAAAAAACTAATCATCTCTTTCAGAGTCATCAAAGAGATAGAGATCATTTCTTTGTGCAATCTAATCGACGAAATTTCATCTATCGAAGAGAACTACTTCGAAAAGTCATTTCTAGTCGATGTCACTCTATTCTCGCAAGACGAATTCTTCAAGCTACGATCTCTGATAGATAGTGACTTGACGATCTACATCTTGATTCATACAAAGCTAGTCAATCAAATATGTCAGAAGCTCGAAATTCAATCGATATGACTAGCTAAAGAGAAGTTAATAAGAGAATATGACGGAAAGCTGGCAAGAAAGATCATTATTCATAAAATTCTACTCAATCTCACAGTCGAAAGTCATAAGAAATTGACTGTTTCAATGTTAATAGCTGATATAGATCATCATGACGTCATATTGAAAAAGTTCTGAATGAACAAAAATGAAATACTACTAGATATGTGAAACGATGTCATCGTTTTTCCGAATCAATTAAAAGCTCTCATTTCTGTTTTTTCGATGTCAGTCAGAGCTTCACACTCAAAATGATCACGATCATCAAATTCTTTTATCAGTTCAGCTCTCAAAGTGCTTCAACGATCAGCTTCTACTGCTTTGAAAAAGAACTTTTCTATGTTCAGTGTGAAAGCTGCATCTTTTCATGCACTGATTAAACGATCAAAGAAGAATCGCATCGAGGTTTTCGCTATGTCGATCGAAGATATTGATAGGGAAATAGTCTACAACACTCAATGCGAACTGAATGTTCTAGACGTCGCTTTCATTGATGCATCAGCTCAAAATCTAGAAGACATCAAGGTCAAGCTATCTTCGAAATATCAGAATTTCATCGACGTGTTTGATCGAGCTCAAGTCGATAAGCTATCATCTCATCGTTCATATGATCATAAGATAGAGCTCACTAACGATGTCACTTCTTCTAGATGTCGAGCTTATCGAATGTCACTCTACAAGCTTCAGAAGATCAAAGAATATCTGAACGAAAATCTGTCAAAGAGTTTTATTACTTCTAGCAAGATCTCATATTTCTCATTCGTTCTATTCGCTCTGAAGATCAATGACGATCTTCGCTTCTGCGTCGACTATCGAAAGCTCAATGTCATTATCAAAAGAAATCGCTACTCTCTATCGCTCATAAATGAGGTGATTGGCAAAATCGTTGACTGCAAGCATCTGACTCGACTGAATATAATTTTCGCTTTCAACAAACTTCGTATGCATCTCGATAGTGAGAACTATATGATCTTCATTATCGCTCTGAAAGCGTACAAATCAAAGATTCTATCATTCGAATTAACAAACGATTCGACCTCGTTTCAGCAATATATGAACGATGTTCTATGAGACTTTCTAAATGACTTCTGCCAAGCTTATTTAGACGACATTCTCATATACAGCAAGACTCAAAAGAAGCATAGACAACATGTCAAGATGATACTAGATCGTCTACGAGACGCTGATCTGCAGATAGATATTCGAAAGTGCGAATTCAACGTAGAAGAAACAGTCTTCTTAGAAGTCATAGTATCAGAACAAGATCTTTGCATGAACTCTATCAAAGTGAAAGCTATAGTCAATTGAGCTACATCTACTAATCTAAAAGAGGTACAAGACTTCGTCGACTTCATCAATTTCTATCGACGCTTCATCAAGAACTTTTCGAAACTAGTCAAGTCATTCACTCAGCTGACTTGAAAAGACACGTCTTTTGTTTGAAATGAAGTCTGCGTCGAAGTCTTTGACAATCTAAAGAAGCAGATCAGCTCGATCTCAGTTCTACGTCATTTCGATGTCAAACGTCAAGCTATTTTGAAAATCGATGCATTCGACTATGTAAAAGACGACATACTATCTCAGTATGATGACGAGAGTGTGCTTCACTCGATAGTCTTCTATAGCAAGAGCATGGTTTCAGCTGAATGCAATTATCACATTTATGACAAGAAATTGCTAGCTATCATTCAATGTTTCAAACACTGACGACTCGAACTAGAAAGTACTGAGCTATTTATTCAAATGTTTACTGATCATCAGACTTTGAAGATTTTTATGAAAAACAAACAGCTGACTTGACAACAAGCGAACTACCTGAATATTCTATTGAAGTTTAACTTTCAGATTATCTTTCGATCAGGCAAAACAAACATCAAAGTCGATGCTTTAACTAGAATGTCGATGATCGATAGTTCTGAATCAGCTAAAGGCATAAATGATCATTTTCAGACTATACTGATCTCGAATTGAATAGACGTTCTATCGATTGAGTTCGAAATCGAACCTGAATACGAGACTAATCTCTATCAATGCATACGTCTAGTCAATCAGAAGAATGAACTATGCAATGAGTATCGACAAGCTATGAACAAAGGCGAACTGAAGCTTCATGACATGAAGCTAAAGAACTGTCAAATCATTGACAACGTTCTATTCAAAAAGAGTCTACTATGAGTGTTGAAACAAATGCATACGAAATTGCTTCGAGATATTCACGATCAATCATCAATCTCACACTCTGACATTAAACGAACGATTGATCTAGTTCAACGCTTCTACTATTGGTCAGGTCATCGAGCAACTATTCGACAATACATTCAAAACTGTCATGCCTGTCAGCGAAGCAAAGCATCTCGAGATGGTACAAATGGTTTGCTTCAGCCTCTATCGATTTCTCAGCAGCGTTGACAAGATATAGCTATGAACTTCATCACTGAGCTATCTCTATCGAAAAACTATAACGTCATTTGCATGATCATATGTCGTCTCTTCAAAGAACGTCACTATGTTCTCTGTCATTGAGAAGACGATGACACCTCAATCGAAGAAACAGTATGAATCATGCTATGAAACGTCTATCGACTTCATGATCTACTCAGTTCTATCGTTTCAAATAGAGACTTTCAGTTCATATCAATCATGTGACAAAGTCTTTGCAAATGACTGAAGATCAAAGTCAATCTATCAACAGTCTATCATTCAGAGATCGATGATCAGTCGAAACGAGCTAATCAAGATGTTGAATGCGAACTTCGAATCTACTGCAATTACATGCAGAATGACTGAGCTAAATGACTTTCAATGATGAAATTCAGTGACAATTTCAATACGTTCTCGACTATCTCAATGATCTCTTTCTACTTTAATAAAGACTTTCACCCTCGAATGAGTTTCGATTCAGATACGACTGATTATGAAATGATTCGTCAATGTATTGAAGCTAGAAAGATCGATGACATTGTCACTTGAATGAGCGAACTTCTTACCTTCAATCGTCAACAATTGAAAAAGATCAAGCAGATCACTGAGACTCAGATGAACAAGCATAGGCGAGACGTCATCTATGAAGTAAATGATCAAGTTTGGTTAGTCTTCGAAAACATCAAAATCACTAGATCATGCAAGAATTTGAAAGACAAGCAGCTCGATCTCTATTCAATCACAGTCAAAGTTGAGACCTTCTATCGCCTTCAGCTATCTAGAAGCATGAAGCATATACATTCAGTGTTCAGCTCGAAGTGCCTACGACCTTCATCAAACGATTCTCTATCGAAACAACACTCTGAGTTCTCTAGATCATTGATCATTGAAGAGAATGAAGAGCACTGAAAAGTAGACGATATATTGAACTTCAGGCGATATAGAGAAAGACTACAATACAAGATCAAATGAATCGAGGTAGATCGTGATGACGAATGATACTATGTCGATAAAGGGAAATTCGATGGCTCGAAGAAAGTTCTGAACGAATTTCACAAGCTATACTTGAATAAGTCGCACTAAATTGAAAACACGATGAATTTTTTGCTCTTATTTCTTTTCTATTCATGCAAACATGAATGTTCGAAGAGAAGAGTAATGTTACGAACATGTCTGAACCGATCAGAGTTCAGATGACGCTATGCCTAGTTTGAACCTAGCGCACCTCTATTGAACCCTTCGAGTCATTCTCAGCACTTCTTCCCGTTGTTCAGCACTTTCTTCATTCATCTCTTTCATCATTCTTTTAGGCAAACACATCTGACATATTACATCACATCTGTATCGAGCCTAGCGCAGTCTCAAGCCATTATTTATAGAAGAGCTTGCACTCTTTCTCTTCTGTATTCTTAATGTCTTGTTATAGCTATCTCTAAAGAGCAATACATACATATCAGCCTCGAGTCTCTTTGATTGAATGATCTAGGCACGATTTCAACAGAAGAATGAGAAGAAACTACAACATGATGAATATAAGATTATCAGTAGTGAGAAGAAAGAGAATAATGAAAGTGAAAAGAAAATAATAAAGCTGTTCAACTAATGAACAGCGCTTATCTTACTTTTTAAGTTCTAAGCATAATTCATAATTTTATAAATTCATAGTGCATTATTTTTTTGCATTATCATGAAGAGTGTTTGATAAAAAGTCATGATGAAAATCATGAAGTCTTCATGATGAAGACTGTTCAATCAAGCTATTTACATCTATTTAATATCTTGTTGAGTCAAGTCAAATTATCAAGTCGAGTTGTCAAGTCAAGCTTCTCAACTCAACTTAAGTTCTTGAGTTCAACTTCTTAATTCAACTCAACACTTTTTTAAAAAAATTTCAATTCAACTCAACACTTTTTGAGTTGAATACTCAACTTGAACTTAAATACTTGACTTGACGCGATCAGTCTAATTTGTGTATCTGATGATCAACAATATTGAAAGACAGAACAACATCAAGAAATCAATAAAATCAATGAAAACATACAATCATGTGATTGCTAGAGAATCTATCGCTCAGTCAGTAGCATCAGTTCAGATCGATTAATAGAATCAATGATAAAAAATCTTTGTTGATTGCTTGAGAATCACAAAAAACTTTCTTAAATCAGCAACATTCTTCTTTAAAGACTAAACACTTTAACAAACAATCTCACTACATACTATTGAGTATCATTCTTCGCTCTATCATTAATTCTTTGCTATGACTCAATCATCTGTGAACAATTTCTTCAAGAGTAATCAAAGTTCTTATTCTTCTGACTTTACAAATTCAATCATTTATTCTGAGTTATCATTTTGCATATCAAAGTATTTTAGAATCAATGTTGTATGAAAACATTGATACTTTTTGTCTCATTCTCAGACTTTCAATGAATCTCATGAAGCTTCTACTTCATGAGATATAAAAAATGTAAAGCAGCTACAACACTGAGTTGAACAAGACTCAAAGATTTTTCTAGAAGATTTGAACAGTCTTCGAACTCAATGAGATCTAGACGTGAAAGCTTGTGAACTATTTGACAAAATATCAACTGAACAAATATGAAAGACTCGTTTCAAGAAAATGAATAAAGTCAAAAAACGTTTGAATCAATTAAATCAGACGTTTCAAAATCAAGTGACTGAATTGCAACATCAACTGCAATCATTTAAAGAAGTCACTTCTTTCTCTTTTACTCTGTTCAATTTCTTCAAGCAATCTCAAAAGCTTTCAAATTCATCTCTGTTTACTGATGAAAAAGAACTCATCTGAAATGATTGACAAGAAAAGATTCGTAACAAGCTAGAAATCAACGTTGATCATTTCAATATCAATAAAGCTATTCTGATCTACGTTCACTTCAGAATCAAAGAAGACGCAGTCAAAGCTACTCTGACTTGATGTCAACAAGATTTATTAAATCTTTATGTCACAGTTAATGATCTGTTAAATGAACTTGCTCAGCTTTATGATGATTTCGACAAAGAGACAAACTTTTGAAGAGAATATGCTAATCTCACTCAAGAAAAGAGCAAATTCAGTGAATTTTATTCAATGTTTCAGCGTCTGTTCTTTTATTTGAAATATCACGACAAACAGTTAATCATCAATTTATGAAACAAGATAGTTTATCATCTTCATGCAGCTTGAAGTAGTCAGTTGATTTAGTCAGAATCTTTTAATGAAATTCGTAGTTATCTGATTCATTTGAACAATGAGCATCAAGTCATGAATGACATCAAAGAAAAGAAATTCTTGATCAAAGTCAGAAAGTAAGTCATCTTTGCTAAGAAACAAGATTCATTGAATTTCTATAGAAAGATCAAAGTCACTACATTCATTAATCATTCAAAGTTGCGCAGCGCGATTTTAACTAACGTTAAAAACATTGATCTACAAGCTGAAACTTGTTTCATCTGTCACAAATCAGATCATACTTCTAGAGAGTGCTCTGATTGATCAAGAGTCAATGCATTAGAAGATGATGAGTTTAATCAATTTACATTGAACTCTGAGTTTGATTCTGATTCAAAAAACTAGCTATCTTTTTCAGAATCATTGAAGAGATAGAGATTATATTTTTGTGCAGTCAAATCGAAGTTTTATTGAAAGAAAACTATTTTGAGAAGTTATTTCTGATCAATGCTTCTCTTATCTCTCAGAGCAATTCTTTCAGCCTTTGCTCTTTAATAGATAGTGATTTCGTCATCTACACGCTGATACATGACAAGCTAGTCAATAAAGTATGTCAGAAACTTGAAATACAATTTATATTACTAGCAAAAAAGAAGTTAATATGAAACTATGATGAGAAGTTAGCTAGAAAAACAATTACTCATAAGCTTTTACTCAATCTCATGATTGAAAGTCATAAGAAATTGACTATGTCAATGCTGATAGCTGATATCAAGCATCATGAAGCTATATTGAGCAAACTCTGAATAAACAAAAATGAAATATTATTGAACATGAAGCATGATACTATCATATTTTCTGATCAATTAAATTTTTCGATTTCGATTTTTTCAATCTTGTTAAATACAAAGCACTTAAGTTAACTGCAATCAACTTCAATCTTTTCAGCAACTCACAGCAAGGTTTTTAAAATGCTTAAGCACTCAGTTTCATTCATTCAGAAAGAGTCATTCTCGATTCAAAACATAGATGTCACTTCTTTTTAAACACTTATAAAACGAAAAAAGAAGAATCAGACAGAGATTTTTGCTATGTTCATCGAAGACATTGATAGAAAAATCGTCTACAATACTCAATGCAAACTAGAAATCATAAACATCTTTTCAGTCAATGAAATGACTCAGAATCTAGAAGATATTAAAGTCAAGTTATCATTAAAACATCAGAATTTTCTAGATGTCTTTGATTGAGTTCAAGCAGACAGATTATTGTTTCATCATTCATATGATCATAAGATAGAGCTTACTAGTGACGTAACATCATCTCATTGTCAAGCATATTAAATGTCTTTTTACAAGCTTCAGAAAGTTAAGAAATATCTAAATGAAAATCTTTTCAAAGAATTTATAATCTTTAACAAAGCTTTGTATTTCTCACTCATTCTGTTCATCTTGAAAGCAAATGAAGATCTACAATTCTGTGTTGACTATCAAAAGCTCAATGCTATTATTAAAAGAAATTGCTATTCTTTATTGCTCATAAATGAAGTAATTAACAAAATAGTTGATTGCAAACATCTGACTTGATTGAATATTATTTCAACGTTCAACAAACTACGAATGCACTCTGATAGTGAGAACTACACTATCTTTATTATCGCGTTAGAAGCATATAAGTCAAAAGTGTTACTCTTTGAACTTATTAATGATTCTGCCTCATTTCAGCAGTATATGAATGATGTTTTATGAGACTTTCTAAATGACTTTTGTCAAGTCTATCTAAATGACATTCTGATCTACAGCAAAACTCAATAAGAACATAAACAACATGTCAAAATGATATTGAGCAGACTATGAGAAGCTGACTGTTAAAACTCTTTCGCATAAAATTATGTAACAGCAATGATTAAATAATCATTAAGTAATCAGAGTCTTGAAATGATTGCTCTGATTACTTGAATCAGAAGTGATCACAGTAAGCATGATGAGCATGATGCTTATCTCGCTCATCTTGCTTGAGAATGATCAGAGTGATCATTCAGAGCAGAAATGACTTGACATGATTCTTCTATGTTTATATAACGATGATCGTTTTCTTAGATAGAAGCTTCATGCTCAACTCATGTAATAATCAATACAGTTTATTGTTTTAGCTATTTTCAGATCTTCAATCTAGTGATTAGTTTATTACTATACTGATTTTTGTTTATATCTTGTGTTGTTAAAGAAACAATCATTACACTTTGAGCATCACTCTTTCACAAGATATCAGAGCATTATCTTATCATGATTATTATGTCATTCTTAGAACGAATCACATCAATAGACATCACTGCATTCTTGAATAGCAAGTCAGTGATTAAAATATCAACATTGAATCTGTACTATGAAGATAGAGATAAGCTTGACGTCTTTCTTATACAAGTGAACGTCTATGTCAGAGCACACAAGAAACTAAGTTCATCTCATGACATGATATTGTTTGCATTCTCATACTTCAAAGAAGATGTCTTCAAATAATTTAAATCATTGATAAAGAATCACTTGAAGAATAAGTCAGAAGATCAAGAAGATGAGACTAACAAAGTCTTTGAAGACTTCTTTAACTTTGAGCAAGCAATACGAAGAATGTATAAAGACATAAATGTGAAATGAATCATTGAACGACAGCTGTATGATATTAAGCAATCAGAATCAGCATTCAAGTACATCACTGCTTTTCAGTCAATTGCAGCAAAGATTGAATGAAATGACTCGATTCTTACAGCACAGTTCTATAAAGAACTGAAGAATGTGATAAAGAACAAGATAGCTTGTATGAATAGACTTGCGACTTTGCATGTTATGATTAGCAAGTCAATCATGTTGAATAATTGACAGTACGAGCGAAGACTTGAGAAAAAGAACAAGGTCGCTTATGCCTCAGTTGCACGAAGCAAGAAAAAGAAGAAACAACTTTATTATGATTCTCAGTCTATGAAGTTAAATGCAACTTGAAAGATATCAATGAACGCTCGCGAAAAGACAGTTCAGCAGAGCAAGACATGTTATACATGTGAGAAGCTAAATCATTTCTTCAAAGATTGTACTCAAAACAAGTACAAGAACAAGTCAAAGTCTTATGATAAGCAAGACAAATCTTTTGCAGCAATGAAAAAAGATCAGAAAGACAAGCATCAAGCGTTGTCGTGAACAGCATGTTACAAAGACAATTGTTGCACTTATCTGAGTGATAAGAAAGATTCTGAATGATACTCAAAACTCTCACGAAAGAATCGTTTCTACACAGCAACTCATCATCAATTGAAAGTGCATGATGAGAAAAGTGATGAAAGTTCGTTCACTATGATCGCGAAATCAGAGATTCTCAACAGCGAAGCATATAACTTGAACAGATTGAACAGCATCAAAGAAGCTATTCATCAAGCAGTCGAAGAAGAAAATCGACTTAGCGAAACTCTACGAGCATTCACTATCACAGCAAAAGATGCTTTCAAGCAAGAAGAAGATTGTCTTGAAGTAAAGAAAGATCTTAAAAAGCTTACAACTTAAGCAAGTTTTATAAGCATGTACAACAAATTGTACACTTTCTTCAGACAAAAAGAGAAAGATTTTTCACAGCGAATGCAACAGATCAAAAATGATATACATCAGACTATTTATGACACAGTGCAAGATGAGTCAATTGCATCACGCAAAGACATTTGATATCGTGACATAGTCATGAAAAAGTCACTCACAGAAGTCAAGTTCATTAAGCAAGAAGAATATGTACTTCTTGATGAAGATCATATATTCAAAGAACTTAAACAGATGACAGAAGTCATCAGAGAGAGATTTGATCTGTGTGATTCAAAGAAGCATTCACAAAAGAAGATTGATTTGAATCAATTTCAGTACATAAAACAAGTACTTGAGAAGTGAGCTTTTAGTTCAAAAAACTAGAAGATTCTTTGATCAACAGATCATTGAAGAAGTTTAGTCAAAAATCAAAAATTGAAAGCATATTTATCTTCATAAATGACTTGATGCAGTTACGAGTCTGAGTCAAGATCAATGATCATACAGCACGTTTATTCATTGACAGTGACTGTACAGAAAACTACATGTTCTCAGAATTTGCTAGAAAAGCGCAAATATTTATGCAGAAGAAGAAAGAATCTTACAATCTGCAAAACTTCAATGAAACACTCATGAAGTATAACAATGAACTAATAGATCAAGAGACTCGACTCATTCACTTGAGACTTGAACGTCATTGAAAGAAGTTATGTTTAGATGTTATGAAGCAGTCAGACAGCAATATAGTTCTAGACATATCATGACTTCATATGATCAATTCAATGATAGATTGAATCAATGAGATAATTGCTTTTCTTCATACAAAAATGACGTGATTGCACTCAATATTGAAGTCATCAGAGAGTGTGAAGATCTTCGCAATGACAGCAAATGATATGCGCAGCAAGCTGAAGAACAGCTCAGATGCATAAATGTTATGAAGCAGAGAGATTAAAAGTAACTTCGTTATTGCTAAAATTTCTAAAGAATATCAGAAATATAAAATTCTGTTTGAGAAAGAAAGTGATCAAGAGACATTACTCAAACATCAATCATGAAATCATGAGATCAAGCTTATAAATGACAAGAAACTCACGAAACAGTTCATTTACTCATTGTCAGCAGAAAAGCTTGATGCTTTGTGATAATATCTGAAAGAAAACATGTGAAAAAAATTCATTAGAGAATTGCAATCATCAGCAGAATACTCAATTCTGTTTATTTCGAAATCGAATGAAAGTTTAAAACTATGTGTTGATTATAGAGCATTGAATAACATCACGATTAAAAACAGCTACTCGCTATCGCTCATATCTGAACTACAAGATAGACTGCAGAAAACACAGTGATTTACGAAATTTGATATACTTGAAGCATTCAATTGAATACAAATTAAAGAAGAAGATGAGTGAAAGACAGTCTTTTGCACTCAACTAAAACATTACAAGTATTTGATCATATCTTTCAATTTAATCAATGCTTCAGTCACGTTTCAGACTTTTATAAATAATGTGCTACGACATTATCTGAATCAATTCATCATAGTATATTTGAATGATATATTAATATATTCAAGAATGAAGAAAGAACATGTGCAATATGTCAGAAAAGTTCTACAAACTTTGAAGAAAGTCAATCTGTGCATCAAGTCAGAAAAAAGTGAATTTCATGTACAGAGTGTACAGTTTTTGAAATTCATAGTCATGTCTCAGAATCTAAGAATGAACTCAAAAAAGATAGAAGCTGTTACGACTTAATCAACGTCAAAGTCAAAGATCAAAGTTCAATTCTTTCTAGAATTCGCGAACTTTTATAGACACTTTATAAAGAAATACTTCAGAATCATCTCATCACTTACGAATCTTACAAAGAAGAATATATCGTTCATGTGAACTGAGAAAGCAAAGAAAACTTTCAAGAAGCTGAAGAAATTGTTCATCTTTCAGTCAATACTGATCATGTTTGAATCAGAAAAATCTATTACGCTCAAGATGAACGTGTCAGACAAAGCTATTGAGACGTGTATCAGTCAATCAGATGATAAAAGACGTTTGCATTCTATTGCTTACTACAGTTGTAAGCTTACAGTCGTTGAATTGAACTACAAGATACATGACAAGAAGCTGCTAGCTATTGTTAACTCTTTCAAACAATGAAGAGTGTATCTGAAAGAATCTAGACATCAGATTCAAGTATATACAGATCATAAGAATCTGCTATACTTCACAATCACGAAAGTTCTAAATCGAAGACAGATTAAATAATCAAAGAAATTGTTGTCATACAACTTTCAAATTCAGTATCGAAAGAAATCTGAAAACTTGAAGATCAATGTCTTGAGTAGAAGAGCAGATCACATGACAGATAAATCACAGATAAATCAGATTATTTTACAATAGAATCAAGACAATTTCATTGTTTACAATAAACAAAATGCAGCTATGCTACGAATCTACAATCAAGATCTCGAGAAACGAATAAAGCTAAAGCTAGCAAAGAACTCAGTCACGCAGAATATTATAGAAAATATTGTTGACAACGCGAACTTTGAAATAACTAACGAAATACTAACATTTCAAGATCTCATCTATGTTTCAACAAGATGCAGACAAGAGATAATAAATGATTATCATGAGTTAATGATACATGAACATCAGAGTTCAAATAAAATCATTGAAAGAATATCTAGAATCTACTACTTTTCTAAAATGAGAAAACAAGTAGAAGATATCATAAGAAAATGTGATATATGCATTTGAATGAAGCATAGTCAACACAGATCTTACGAACTTTTAAAAAGTCTCAGCACATCAGATCATGCATGAAAAAGCATAGCTTTGAACTTCATAGTCAAGTTATCAAAGTCAAAGAAAAGAGTTATGAAAACAACATATGACTTTATATTAATGATCACAGATAAACTAATCAAGTACAAATATTTCTTGTCATACAAGAAAGTAACATTCGCGAAAGATTTAACTTACACATTTCTGAGAATGATTGTAGCAAATCATGATTTATCAAATGAGATAATTTCAAATAGAAACAAGCTGTTCACATCAAAATTCTGAAAATCATTAGTAAATCAACTAGAAATTCATCATAAGCTGTCAACAGCTTATCATTCACAGATGAATAAACAAATGAAAAGAATAAATCAGACATTTAAACAGTATCTCAAATGCTATATCAACTATAGACAGAATGATTGAGTACAGCTACTATCAGTAGCGCAGTTGACTTTCAATAGCACAACGACAGAAGTAATCAGCATATTGTTATTCTTTGCAAACTATGAGTTCAAGTCAGAAACTTTTAAGAAATCATGTGAATTTGCATAATTAACTCAGAAAGTTACAATACAAATTGAATAAATACATTTGTTGCACAAAGAGTTGCAAAAGAACATTCAGTTTCTAAGTAAGTGCATGATTCTGTATGCAAATAAGAAAAGAGATAGAAAATTTACTCTTAAAAAGAGAAACAAAGTTTATTTACTAAGACGAAATATCAAGATAAAAAAATCAAGTAACAAGTTGAATTACATGAAACTAGAATCATTTGAAATTCTAGAAGAAAAGAGATTGATTAACTACAAGTTGAATCTTTCAACATTTATAGAATACATTCAGTATTTCATATTTCTCTTTTGAAGTCTGCAGACTCAAATACATCAATTCAAACAGAATCTTCAGAAATTGATTCAGAGAATCAGAACGTTGAATACAAAGTAAAGAATATTCTAGATCAACAGAATATCAAAGATCAGTCTCATTGATTAGTTAAGTGAAAAGATTATGAACATATCAAGAACACTTGAAAATCAAGAAGAAATCTCAATAACTGTCAGATGCTTTTGCAACAGTTTCATTTGAGAAACTCAGTCAGTCAAAGTCTGATGAAATCTCAATCTGCTCAAAAAACACGTCAAAGAGAAGATCATTCAGCAATGACTCACTAGTTTTTCTTTCATTTTTCTCAAGCTCAACAATGTTTTGAAACTCTCATTCAATCATTGTTTGTTTCTTATTTTTCAGAAACATAAATTGATTTTGCAGATGAGTAGTTCTTGTGAAGATCTTTTGCATCTGCTTGTGAACATTCAGCAGCTCATGAAGAACGTGATCACGTTCTGTCTTTATTCTTTTTCACTTCATCATTAAGAAAGTAAGATTGCATTTGCGATTGAGATGCACACACTCAATGCAACGATCAATTTCATTGTTAACACAACATTTCTTTTGCAAGCAACTGCAGTGTTTACAAGGACGCATGACAGCACGCTCAGAACTTATACGCTCAAGAAGATCTTTGCGACGCAAGATAAAGTTTTTGATTGTGTGATGAGAAAACATGAAGAAAAAGTAATTTTTAAAACGAAAATCTTAAAAGAAAATTTAGTGTTAAAACTCTCTTACATGAAATTATGTAACAACAATGATTAAATAATCATTGAGTAATCAAAGTCTTGAAGTAATCACTTTGATCACTTGAATCAGAAGTGATCACAGTGAGCATGATGAGCATGATGCTTATTTCACTCATTTTGCTTGAGAATGATCAGAATGATCATTCAGAGCAGAAATGACTTGACATGATTCTTCTATATTTATATAATGATGATTATTTTCTTAAATAGAAGCTTCATGCTCAACTCATGTAATAGTCAATACAGTTTATTGTTTTAGCTATTCTCAGATCTTCAGTCTAGTGATTAGTTTGTTATTATACTGATCTTTGTTTATATCTTGTGTTGTTAAAGAAACAATCATTACATTGATTTACAGATGAATATTTGATTTGATTTAATTTAATTTAATTTAATTTGAATTCATACATTCTTATGACATTAATTTAGATTTGACTCATGAAAGAAACTATGCTATGTGTATTGAATGAACAAAATTCTCTAAGAGAGAAAATCGCTCATTGACTACACAACAACTTCACGTCATTGAAACAATAAAACTGACACTGTGTTATCAATAATGAATCTATAGCTTCTATTCAGCACGTGACGCTTGAGTAAACTCTTATGAGTGTCTGTGCTGTTTATTGTAACGCATTATTTTTGCTCTGCTCTTCATTGATGATATTTTATACAACGATGTTTCGATTCAATTCTTGATTCAAAGATGAAAGACGTTTCTTTGCATTCATGATGCTTATGATTGTAACGTAGAACTGCGTTCTCTTGCTCAATGATTATCATTCATTGAGGAGAGAAATGTGTGATGAAAGAGAGATGCACACGATGAGAACATAGAGTGTGATTGTACTGAATAACTCTTTTCTTCTCTTGATTTGACTTATGTCATGTAGACGTTGAATAGATTGTTAGTATAAACGTGCGATTGCAATCATTTGATGCTTAGCTGATCAATAGTAAAGATGCATTCTGATTGCTTTCATGCACTCTCGATTTTTCACATAGATAGATGTATGACTTGACATCAAGTAAAGAATATGAGTTCAAGTCTCTTCAGTATATCAGCGTGATTAATGAGTCACTACTTCTTCAAACACATGTAGTCACAAACTTAAGACTCATCATTTGATTCATTTATTCTATCTGATATCTTTTCATCAATTACTCGATTGCACTGTTGATGTGATGAAGACGTTTTGATATTGATGCAGTCAACAAGTTGCAAATTCTTCAATCACTTATAGTCACGACTTTCAGACTCTTCATCTGAGTCAACTATTCTACTAGTAGTATCTTCTCATCTCTTACTGACATTGACATGTTATTAATTCTCTTTGTAAATCAATTGTGACTGTTAGAAGAAAGTGTTGTCGCGTAAGTGAAAACTCTGCATGATAACTTTTCTGATCACGCAATGTTCTAACATCATTTGAACTGCGTTGAATTGAGATCTCTTGACTCTTTTGACTTCTATTCAAAACAGAATAGAATCAAAAGATTCGTAGTTGATATCATGTACAGATGAATCTCGTTGTCAATCAGATGAATATTCAAAAGTGCAAATTCAATGTAGAAGAAATCATTTTCTTAGAAGTCATAGTTTTAAAACAAGATCTTTGTATGAATTTTATCAAAGTGAAAGTCATAGTCAACTGAACTACGTTGATTAATCTAAAAGAAGTTCAAAACTTCGTGAAGTTTGTTAACTTCTATCATCATTTCATTAAGAACTTCTTGAAGCTAGTCAAATCATTCACTCAGCTGATTAGAAAAAACACGTTTTTTGTTTAAAATGAAGTCTGTGTTCAAGCTTTTGATGATTTAAAGAAACAAGTCAGCTCAATCTCAGTTCTACGACATTTTGATTCAAAATGACAGATTATTCTGAAGATTAATGCATCTGACTACATCAAAGAAGAAATACTATTACAGTATGATGATGAGAATGTTTTTCACTCAGTAGCATTCTACAGTAAAAGCATGATTCTCACTGAATGCAATTGTCACATCTATGACAAGAAATTGCTAGCAATTATTCAATGCTTTGAGCATTGAAGACTTGAGCTAGAATGCACAGAGCTGCTCATTCAGATGTTCATTAATCATCAGACTTTAAAGATTTTTATGAAAAACAAACAGTTAACTCAACGTCAAGTCAATTATCTAAACATTTTATTTGAGTTTAACTTTCAGATCATTTTTCAATCAGACAAAATGAACACTAAAGTCAATGCTTTAATCAGAATGTCTTTGATCAACGTCTCTGAATCAACTCAACGTACTGAAAATCACTATCAAATCATTTTAACATTTGATAAAGTAAATGTTCTAGCTATCAAATCTGAAGTTAATCTCTATCAATGAGTAAAAGATGTCAACAAGACGAATGAGCTTTGCAATGAGTATAAACAAGCTATAAGTGAAAACAAGCTCAAGCTACATAGCACTGAATTGAAGCATTGCAAGATCATGAACGACGTTTTGTTCAGAAAAGATCTACTGTGAGTTTCTGAGAATATGCATATGAAATTGCTAAAGAAAATTCATGATCAGTCTTTCATCTTTCACTTTGATAATTGAAGAACTATCAATCTAGTTCAACGTTTCTACTATTGATCAGATTATTGAGTAATGATTAGACGTTACATTCAAAACTGTCATGTTTGTCAATGAAGTAAGACATTTAGAAATAGTATCAATGAACTTCTTCATTCTCTCTCGATTTCACAGAAACGCTGAAAAGATATAATTATGAACTTCATCATTAAGTTATTTCTATCAGAAGATTATAACGTCATTTGCACAATCATATGTTGTCTCATCAAGAAACGTAACTATGTTTTCTGTCATTGAGAAGACGAAAGCATCTCAGTTGAAGAAACGATTTGAATCATGCTATGAAATGTTTATTGACTTCATGATTTATCTAGTTCTATTGTTTCAAACAGAGACTCTCAATTCATATCAACAATGTGACAAAGTCTTTGTAAGTGACTAAGAATTACAGCTAGTTTATTAACAGTTTATCATTTTGAGATTGATGATTAATCAAAACAAGTTAATTAAAATGTTGAACGTAAATTAAGAATCTACTGTAACTACATGCAAAATGACTGAGTGAAATGACTCTTCATGATGAAATTCAGCGAGAATTTCAATATTTTCTCAATCATTTCAATGACTTCATTTTACTTTAATAAGAATTTTCATCTTCGAATGAGTTTCAATTCAGATACGACTGACTATAAAACAATTCGTGAACGTCTTGAAGCTGAAAAAGCAAATGATATTATTATTTAAATAAAAGAGCTTCTTATCTTCAATCATCAGCAATTGAAAAAGACGAAGCAGATCATTGAAGCTCAGATCAATAAGCATAAACGAAATGTCATTTATGAAGTAAATGACTGAGTTTGATTATTCTTCAGAAACATCAAAACAACAAGATTATGCAAACATTTGAAAGATAAACAATTAAAACTTTATTAAATCATGATCAAAGTTGAAATCTTCTATCATCTTCATCTATCAGAAAGCATAAAGCAGCTGCATTCAGTGTTCAGCTTGAAGCTATTGTATTCTTATTCTTAAGACTCATTATCAGAACAGCATTTGAAATCTTCTAAATTATTGACAATCGAAGATGATGATCATTGAAAGATAGATGACATTTTAAACTCTAGATGCTATCAAGATTGAATACAATACAAGATCAAATGAACAAAACTAGATTGAAATAACGAATGATACTATGTTGATAAAGAAGAATTCAAGAGCTTGAAAGAAGTTCTAGTTGAATTTCATAAGTTTTATTCAGACAAGTCACACTAAGTTGAAAAACAGTGAAAGTTTGCGTTTCATTTGTTTTATTCATGCAAACATAAATTTTCGAAGAAAAGAATAATATTACAAATGTGTCAGAATTAATTAAAACTAGTTAATGATTTAGTCAAGATCTGATCTAGATCTGACTTAGATTTGACTCAAATATGACTCAGCATCTTTTTTCTTCTTTAGCATTTTCTAATCAGCTTCTATTGTCTTTTAGACAAACACACTTCTTTGTATTACGAGTAATCAACAGATTTTTATGACAAACACATTTCTTTGTGTTGCAAACATCTTTTAAATCAACATCTTTCTTATGTTTCAACACGTCTTCTTTGAGACTAGCGTTGACCTGAGTAACTACTATATAGAGCATGTTCTTCTTGTCTTTTGTATCTTCTTTCTTCTGTATTCTTAAAGTCTTAGTTATAACTATCTCTATAAATCAAACATTCTAGTCACGCACGCACTCTGATTAGTTTCTAAACATGATCTCAACAGAATGAAGATTCTAAAATCACACAATTCTCTTTCATATACATATAAAAGAAGCTGAAATTGAAGAATTGCATTGATTTGATTGATAAAAAGATAGCAGATGTAGAATTGCTGTTTATTGTAGAAGTTAAACTTCAAAAGAAAATCATTGAGAATTATGAGCGAAATATGCTTCATGAATCATGCTCATTTCTGAAAGCAAGATCATTTAATATCATGATCACTCACATCTTCAATATGTTGTCTTGCTTTACTAACACATTATAGCATTCAACTCTACAATTTGATTAAAATCTTGAACTCTGATGATGTTGCTCAACAAAAATATGACTTGCAATGAACTCAAGATGAATACATTGTTTCAGATCTCAACTTCATATGATCAATCAACGATTATTGCAAACTGAATATGTTTGAATTTGAAATATATGAAATCATTAATGTATACTCTTGATATATTGTCTGAATCTATGTTGAGATATCATTTCATATCAGTATAAGCTGTTTTTGACAGTTTCTAGATTCAACAAAGAAGACAGACAAGATTTCAAAAGTTATAAGATTTAATCAAGAAGTAAAAACAGACTTGCTTGCTATTGCACATTATTGTTTTCATCAAGATCATGAATTGAATATTCTCTTCAAGAACTGCTTTTTCTACAAAATGAACATTAAGAATCAACATATTGAATCTTGATGAAATCAGCTAAATAAAACGTTGATTTATCGCTGATGTGTATGTTATTTACTCAACAGCAACTCATCTTCATACTAATATGAGCATAGATATACTTTTATGATCTTCGTGAAGAAAACAGCTTCAATTCTAAGTCATCAGCAGATTGCATTTGTCTTCATGCTATCTACATGCTCATACTACGTTAAGAAGTATATTCATATGTTAAAAGCTGAAACTATCATAAGATTCGTTGACAAAAAAATTGATTTAACTGCGTTTCAGATCAATCATGAATTCTTTATCATCACTCAGAACAAATCTTAAATTTAGCTCTTTGACTTGATTTGATTCTGCTTGATGAGTTGTCAACAGATGTAAAGAAATATGATATGCTCTTGTCTTGATATGCTTGATTTATCATGTTAATGAATGATAGTGATTAATGAGTATTTATCTGTCGATGTTCTTGATTGATGTTTGAAAGTTATGATTAATCTTCATATTGATACAAAGCAGCTGAACGTTAACTTTGAAAAGAAATTTGCACATTATAGTCAATTGCACTATCAGAAATATCTTCGCTTGAAAGAATTAATCTATCATCACATTGCATCAGATAATCTATCTGACATGCATGAGACAGCACATTCAAATAATGATGTACATTAAATGCTTGAAATCAACGAAAATAATGAGCAATTGAATATGTTATAGACTTGATAAACAAGAAAGTCGCTGCTCAATGTATATCACATTAGCTATGACTCTGTTGTATATATAATTTTGTTAATTTTCAATGATTTATATGAAGTGAAAAAACATCATACGTTGCACTTGTATTAATATGATCAGACAGTATTGCTTTGAAACAGATGACTTTCATGTTAACTTGTCACTCAGCATCAAATTCTGTCATGAATGCAATGATTCAAACTCACGAAATGTTTCTTCTGAATCATCTTTGACTTTCAGATCATATTGCGTTGAAGTTATTAATCTTATTGACTCTTCTTCTGTTGCTTCAACATTTCAATTATCAAATTCTCAAACTTTCATTGAATCACAGCTTGTTACTCAATTCTTACAATTAGATCATCATCAAACAGAGATTGCACAACAGAAGTTAATTTTAACAAGCAAACTCTTCATCAGATGAAATTTATCAGCAGCAAGCAAGACTACAAAGATTCATATTGCATAATCTTCTGCAGCAAACTATCAGTTTGAAACATATTATATCATGAAATAATGTTTCATTGATAACACTCAACAATTAATAACTTGTAAAGAATGAAAATGAAATGTGTTTTATACATCAATCTTTATATTTGTATGAAACAATAAACTGACTAACTTTCTAAATAAATTATGCTCAATTTTCAGTTGTCAATGTTCAGATTGAAGATCTGAATGACTTTATTCAATGATGTCTTTTGTCTCAGATAAAATGATATATTAATGCGTTTACAAATATACTTTGCAAATCATATCTTGTCAATGATTGAAACGATAGAAGTGAAATTACATATATGACAGTGAAGACTCAGAATGCTGTGTGCATCAATGAACTGCTTTCATATCTCAAAAGATTATTTAAATCAACATATCAAATATATGTCATTATTAAAAAACAAGATGAAGCTGTCTTGCACAATGACTTGAAATATTCAATTCAAAACATCATCAAGAAATTTGACATCAAGAAGAAATTCAACATCAAGAAGAAACTTGATGTCAAGAAGAAACTCAACATCAAGAAAAAACTCAACATCAAGAAGAAATTCAACATCAAGAAGAAACTCGACATCAAGAAGAAACTTAACATCAAGAAGAAACTCAACATCAAGAAAAAACTCAACATCAAGAAGAAACTCAACATCAAGAAAAAACTTGACATCAAGAAGAAACTCAACATCAAGAAGAAACTCGACATCAAGAAGAAATCTTCTATCAAAAGAAAGTTTCATATTAATATGAAGCTTCATGTACTATGACATGATCTGATTTGCTAACTGATATAAAACTCAGAACATTCAGTTGCAGTTTAAACTTCATGTCATCTGCTTTGAATGAATTTAAAGACATTGACAAATTTTAATTCAATGATGAAGAAGAGAATTTATCATCATCATCTTAATATTTCAACAAGATAAATGAATATCATCTTGATGAAATATCAGAGATGCTCACACTTTACAACATTACAATCTCATCATGTTTTAAACTGACTTTCAAGATTATATATTTTACATTCATATTAATATGAAGATTGTTGATGAAGTTTTCAGAATCATGATGATAATGTTGATGTCAATTCAAGCAAAATGCAAGATCAGAATGTGACTCGCTTAAAATTAAAATGTAAATGTACATGATTTCAAGTATCAGTCAATGAATTTTCAGATCATCAATTTATTAGATCAAGAAAATAAAGAGAAAAGATAATTTACATGCATTACAACACAATGACATTATATTCTTTAATTACAAACTATGCATTTGTTGCAATCAATCTTCATATAAACATGTATATGCTGCTCTGTATTGCTCGTAATCATCATATTGCTTGTAATCATAAGATCGCGTCATCTTAATCATGATATCACTCATACATGTATTCTGCTTTCTGTATTTTGCTGCTTGTCAATCATACTTATGTTGCAATCATATTAATATATTCTGTTTTATATTATCTGTAATCATCATGTTGTTTATAATCATCATGTTGTTTATAATCATTATGTTGTTTGTAATCATCATGTTGTCTGTAATCATCATGTTATTTGTAATCATAAAATTGCATCATTTTAGTCATGATGTTACTTATACATATATTTTGCTTCTTATGTTCTGCTTCTTGTATTTTGCTTCTTGTGTTTTGCTTTTTATGTTTTGCTTCTTGCATTCTGCTTCTTATGTTCTACTTCTTATATTTTGCTTCTTATATTCTATTTTTTATGTTCTACTTCTTGTATTCTGCTTCTTGTATTCTGCTTCATACTTACACTGTAGTCATATTGATATGTGTATTCTGCTCTGAGTCATTCATAGTCACTGTGTTATCTGTACTCACAGTGTCATGTCGCTCGTAGTCATGATGTTTCATCACTCATTTCATGCTTTCGCTCATATTCAATGTGTCACTCAATACTAGAACAATGCATCTACACAGTGTAGATTGATCTAAAGATTGTACTACAATTTACATTACTAACTACAAACATCAGATTAACATCTACGAGATGAGTTTTGAATTTTGAGATGAGTTTACAGTCTCGCTTGCTTGACGTTCGACATTTGACATCTGAGATTTGAGTTATTTCAGTTTGCACGATATGGTCTGCCGTAGTGAGTTCACAGCTTCGCTCGCCTGATATTCGACGTTCGACGTTCGATCTGAGATTCGAGTTATTTCAGTTTGCACGATACGATCTGCCGTAATAATAGTGCATCATTGTAGTTGAGATTTGATTTCTGATGACGCTAGTACAAGGCTTCGAATATTCTAGATAAGGTAAGATAAGCTATGAGCTGAACATCTCTTCTCTCAAGAATTCTACCGAAGACTAGAGAGTACTGAGTAAGCCTCACTAGTTGTTCATGAGTACGAGTGAGTATTTTGTATGTTCAGCACCGTCGAAGAAAGTCAGCCTGGTTCGCGAGCCTCGAGAAGTTCTTCTGATGCTCTGAAGTTGGGTGACCGCGCCTCTGAGAGGCTGAGCTGCTGCCTGATACGGCTCTCTTAACAGTATCTAATGAGGTGCGCAAGCTATACATGGATACTGTTCGCCACCGTGTTCTTCAGAGCTTCACGCTATCAGACGACAACTGACAGAGCTATGAAAGCTTAAGAAGCTACACCATCGATCAAGCTCTCATCAGCGTGCCTCTCACAAGAATATATTGAAGAGCCTGAAGAGATATGTATCGCCAGGACTACACAGTGGGATGGATCTGTGCGGTGAAGACGGAGTGCGTGACGGCCTGCGAACTGCTGGACGAGGAGCATCTTGCTCCGCTGAGCGATTCCTTTCACGACCCTCACGACAACAACACCTACACTCGCGGTCGCATTGGCGAACATCACATCGTCATTGCATGTCTTCCGAAAGGGAGATACGGCATCGCCTTCGTCGTCAGCGTGGTCAAAGACATGCTGCGCAGCTTTGAGTCTATCCGGATTGGATTAATGGTCGGCATCGGAGGGGGAGCGCCTAGCGACAAGCATGATATCAGACTCGGTGACGTCGTGGTCGGCTGTCCTTTGAATAGGGTGGGTGGTGTGGTTCCCTACAACTTTGGCAAGGCGATCCAAGATCATGAGTTCCAGGAATCAGGTTCCTTGAACTCACCGCCGACGTTACTGTTGACTGCGGTAACCAAGCTCAGCGTAAGTCACAAGAGGAAGGGCAACAACATCGCCAAATGGGTTAAGAAGATAACCAAGAATGCAAACTTGTCAGAGGAATACCAACATCCAGGTGCAGAGCATGACAGATTATACGAATCAAGCTATGCTCACCGTGACAACGATCTCAAGTGCGAGAGTAGTTGTGATAGCGCATCTCCCCCTGTGCTTCGCCGACCACGACGAGCTCCTGACCCAAATGCACCGATGGTGCATTACGGCCTTATTGCATCAGCAGATACACTGATGAAAGACGCGGTTGCTCGCGATCAGCTAATCAAGAAGCATGATATTCTATGCTTTGAGATGGAAGCGGCAGGGCTTATGAATGAATTCCCGTGCGTTGTTATCCGAGGCATTTGCGATTATTCGGACTCACACAAGAACGATGTGTGGCAAGCGTACGCGGCGGCCTCGGCGGCGTCGTATGCTAAGGAACTTCTTTGCATTATCCCAGGAGATCAAATCACGCGCACGCAAACGGCGACTGCGATAGCTGTAGAAACGAGTGAGTAGACCCTAATACTATTTACTACGTCGGCACTTGGGAGGAGCAGGTTAGAACTTCTACTTCCTTATTATGGGAGAAACGAAGCTTGTGAGACTGTCGTGATGATTGTCTTGGTTTTCATAAGATAAATGCTAGGTCACAGGTTATATAGCGCTGATCTTTCTACGATAAATTAGTTAAACCCCTTTTCACTGTGCCATTTCAAAAAGATGATAAATTCATTGATCGACAAGATATTTTCGCTCAGATCGAGAAGCAGCTTCATATGCATTCTCGTGCTTCGTTATGTGGGATAGGAGGAGTTGGGTATACTTCTTCCTCCAGGCGTACTATCATAGATACTAACAAAGTACCAGAAAATCTCAGATCGCAATCGAGTACGCTTACAGATTTCGGCAGAATCGGCCGCAGAGTCATGTTTTCTGGGTATTTGCGGCCAGCACTACTCGGTTTATGCAGGCCTATCGAGATATTGCACAGACATTGAAACTCTCCGGATGTAATGATTCCAAGATTGATCCGTGTGAACTGGTCTTCAAGTGGCTTAATGAAGACGACAGCGGCGATTGGCTCCTGATTTTGGATAATGCAGACGACGCGGATCTCTTCTTTCGTTCAGACCTATCATCCACTACTGAGACATCAACTTCAAGGTCTCTTATCGATTATCTTCCAAGAAGATTGAGTCCTCAGAGGCTACTAATTATTACTACAAGAAACAGACATCTAGGTGAGGAGCTGGTCAAGGGGGAAATATGTGTTGAAATATCACCGTTCTCGTCTCAGGAAGCGCGAGAATTGCTGCGATCGAAGCTAAGAGAAGATATAGATCTTCTTGATACATCTAGCTTGGAAAGGCTGTTGAATGTCTTGGGTCATATTCCACTCGCTATCACTCAGGCCGCTGCTTTCATGAACCGTAACAGCATGTCTTTGCAAAAGTATCTTGCAGCCCTCGAGAAAGATGAGCAGAATCTGGTAGATCATCTGAGCGAAGACCTTCGAGATCATCGAAGGGAGCCAGGTTTTCCCAATTCGGTCTTTCGAACATGGAAATTATCGTTTGATCAGATTCAAGCTCAAGAGCCTTCGACGGCAAAGGTCTTCTCACTCATGGCAATGCTTGACTGGCAGCAGATTCCTGAAAGTTTGATATGTAATGCGGTTGAAAGGGACATAGATTTCACAACCGCCATAGGGACGCTAGTTGGATTTTCTCTAGTCAGCAAAGGGATCAATCAAGAGACATTTGCAATGCACCGCCTCGTGCAGCTCTCTGTGCGCCAGTGGCTGGAGCATGAAGACCGGAAAGGACACTATGCAAGGCAAGCTTTGCAGCTTTTGGCAAATCGATTTCCTCACAGTGATTATGAGAATTGGCAAATGTGTGAATCTTTGTTACCTCATGCTCAGCAAGTTTTGAATCATGACTCAACCTTGGAAAAAGATGGGGGGAAACGTGCACATCTTTTATCCAACATAAGTTTATATTATCGGCAGCAAGGAAGATATGTGTCGGCATATCAAGCAGTCTCTGAAGCATATAATATTGATCGAGAACAATTAGGAGAAGTCGCGACTGACACCTTGCAGAGCTTATCTTTGCTAGCATCGGTTCTTCAAGAGCAGGGAAAGTATGAGGCTGCTGAGGAGATGAATCAACGGGCTCTGAAAGGCTATGAGACGACTCTGGGACTCGAGCATCCAGAAACATTGGTCAGCGTCAATAATCTGGCATTGGTGCTTCAGAAGCAGGGTAAGTATGAGGCCGCTGAAGAGATGAATCAACGAGCTCTGAAAGGCAGAGAGAAGTTGCTGGGACTCGAGCATTCAGACACATTGGTCAGCGTTCATAATCTGGCATCGGTGTTTCGGGATCAAGGAAAGTACGAGGCGGCTGAAGAGATGATTCAACGAGCTCTGAAAGGCAGAGAGAAGTTGCTGGGACTCGAGCATCCAGACACATTGGTCAGCGTTAATAATCTGGCATCGGTGTTTCAGGATCAAGGAAAGTATGAGGCGGCTGAAGAGATGAATCGACGAGCTCTGAAAGGCAGCGAGAAGTTGCTGAGACTCGAGCATCCAGACACATTGGTCAGCGTTCATAATCTGGCATCGGTGTTTCGGGATCAAGGAAAGTACGAGGCGGCTGAAGAGATGAATCAACGAGCTCTGAAAGGCTATGAGACGACTCTGGGACTCGAGCATTCACACACATTGAGCAGCGTCCATAATCTGGCATCGATGTTTCGGGATCAAGGAAAGTACGAGGCCGCTGAAGAGATGAATCAACGAGCTCTGAAAGGCAGAGAGAAGTTGCTGGGACTCGAGCATCCAGACACATTGAACAGCATATGGTCCCGCGCCTACTTATATGACATTCAACGAAAGTACGATGATGCTTCTGTCCTCTATCTCAGAGCTGAAGCAGGGTTTTTGAAGACGTTGGGTCCGGATCATCCTGATACGCAGAGGTGCTCCCAGGCTTATGCATCCATGATTAATGAAATGGAAAGCGAGAACAGAGCACGCTAATGCTCAGATGGCATAGCATCTCCATTAGTCTAAGTTGTCGCAAAGTGTATCACCCTTGTACTTATCATGGTCTTACGGTTATATCAATGTCGAATCCGCCATCTTCACAGGTCCAGCATTAAAGATATCGAATTATGACGACTCTACGTCGAGAAAGATTGCACAAACCACAACTATCGCCCAGTCTCAGCAGCCGCTGTTTCTTCCACAGAGGCCATCGTGATCAGCTAAAAGCTACATACCGAAGATAAAAACGCTGTATTCTGCCATAAAGAACTACCAGCCGAAAAGACCGCAAGCATTGCAACCTCAAGCCGCTTACCAAACCACCATCGACACAAGATGCCGCGATGAAGCTAAATCAAACCGCCCATGCAGCCCATGCTTGAACAAAAAACTGCATCGATCAAGGATCCTCTGGGAAAGACCGCTACAAGATCGAGATAGCGAACAGAGCTAGGGTCAAGATAAAAGACCCAGAGGGCGTGATCAACGACAAACAGCCAACAGACCTGGCTTTAGTAGTGATGGAGGCAGGCAGGGAGGGAGTCCGAGCCAGAGCAACGAGGACGCTAGGAGAGGACGTAGATGTCCGATCGCCATGACCAGAGTCTTTGAAGAGATCCAAAAAAACATAGGTACATTATACGAAAAATTTGCTTGTAGAAGCTACGTGCGTGCTACATAGACACGTCCCCCCAACGACGCGGCGAGTATCGCGGTACCAACCACCCTTCCTTCCCACGCACAAAACGGCGGTTCTTATGCTTTTCCAAGAAAACATCACCCGTCTCACGCTATATATGATGAAGATAGTTCAGGTTGAATGTTTTGATGCTACATGCTGGTACTTTTGGGGGGGGTTGGTTTGTGGGACCTACAGTGAGGACCTGGCAGGTTTTTTAGATGACGGACGGGGCCAAATTTGGTGGATATGTTTTGGGGCGATGGCAATGGCAGTGCGGTTCGGGTATGTACTGTATGTGTGGCTATGTTTTTCAACAGCAGGGGTAGGGATGCGTTTTCGTGGGGTTCTTTGTTGGTGAGGTGTGGAGATGGGGATGGGGATGTGGATGTGGATATGTGTGGGCACGAAGATGCATGTACAGTATTGAGCTATGCTGTCCATTCACAGGGGAAAAAACGCACAGCAAGCCGTTTTCACGTTGGAGATAGGCTCAGTAGCGGTTTTGTCGAGAAGGATATATATATACACACTCGAGCATCAAGTTCGGGGATAAATATTGCGAGGAAAATTAGGATATCATATTATAAACATAACCCTGCAATCAAGCCTCACAGGTCTCATCGTCTGGCTCCCCATTGCCCGTCTCCTCCGGCCTCGCCTCTTCCGTACTCGTCGGCTTCACTCTCGTTGACAACGTTGTCGGCACACTAGATCCGTAAGGCGACACAGGGGGTTGGAAGCCCGAGGGGGTGGGATATGGAGCGGCGTCTGTACTTGATGAGCGACTGGGAGGAAGGACACCTGAAGAGATGGGAATCTTGGGTTGAATGGGGGAGCCGATTGGCGGGGCGGCGGCCGTAGATGAGTCGGTTGTGGTGGATGAATCGGGTGCGGAAGATGCAGGCATTGAAGAAGCAGGCGCTGAAGGGGCAGGCGCCGAGGATGCTGGATATGAAGATGCAGGCGCTGAAGATGCAGGCGCTGAAGATGCAGTCGCTGAAGATGCAGTCGCTGAAGATGCAGGCGCCGAGGATGCAGGCGCCGAGGATGCTGGATATGAAGATGGGCCAGGGGCTGGTCCTGGGGCAGCGCCGCCTCCACCGGAGAACTTGGCCGCGAAACATTGTTTCATGAGCGGTTGGTCTGTGTTTCCAGACATTGGGGTCAAAGAGAGAACGTAGGATGAAGGGGAGAAGGCGCCAGCGGCCCAGCCGAGATATCCAAGATAGACGTCGGAATTTGTGTTGATGAAGTCGAGGGCCTCGCAGACGTCTGTATTCGGATTAATACATCTACCCTGGAGGGGGAAACGGCTCGAGGCAGTGGAACGGTCGCTTACATTGTAAGCACGAAGAGTCACTACTGCCGCCTCCCGTTTCGGAGAGAAGGGCTTGACGCTTGTTTGCGCGAAGCCAAGTCGCAAGAGGAGCGAAAGCTTTATCGATTTGGTTTCCAACGCAGTTGGCGTGAGTACCGGAGTTGTCCGCGTCGAGGTATTGGTGAACATCAAAGATTAGATTGGTTGTTGAGCCGTCAAGATTGGTCACTTTGGAGAGAGCATGTCCAGAGCCCGTAGCACAGGCTTGCGCACTCGTGTAACCAGTGCCTTGTAGAGATATTAGTATCTGACCCCGGCGAAGAAGGAGATGCAATTACCAGGTAGTAGGATAGTCTGAGTAGTAGCTCCGGCTTTGCGGATAGCAGTCACAACAGCCTGGACAGAGGTAGCCCATCGGGTCATATCAGGAACTGCCAGTAATTCAGCAGATGAATCGCATGAAAAAAAGGGAGATGGGACATACTGTCATGCGGCTCGTTCATTAAACCCATGACAATCTTGCTCTCAGCAGCGTACTTGGTAGCCAGCTGAGTCCACAGGCTTGCAAAGTCCTCGTCTCTTGGGCCTCCTTGACCGATGATTTGCCCGTTCCAGCGGGCATAGTTATGAATATCAATTATACAATACGCGCCGGTGGACAGGCAAGATCGCACAAGGCCGTCGTACTTGGCGAGGTTGCCAGCATCGAGGGTGCCTCCAAGCTGGTTGTTGACCAGATACTGCCATCCGACGGGCAGACGGAACACATTGAGCTTATCGTCGTCAACGAAGTGCTTCATTTGTGCAGCCGCATCAACAGGTGGATCGACGCCACTAAGCAGGCAGGTACCCTATACGCTTCTGTCAGTCTCCACTCAAGACATCAGGCTCAAAAGGAACTCACATCCGTAGTGCAGCCAAAGTCAAATCCTCCGACGTTGACACCACCCCATGCGACACCAGCAGCGACGGCATTGCCCACGCTCAATGCTATGGTCGAACCAGCGAGAAGTTTGGAAAACATGATTGGAGATCTCAATTCTCTAGCATAAAAAGAACGTGGTACTGGCACAGCAGCAGTGAGCAGTCAATGAGGACAGTTAACGACAGAGTGCTACCAGAGCCAAAAGAGAGAGGCTTCTGCAGGAGTTGAGTATGAGAAAGCGGTAAAGCCATGATGGGGGTACCTGGGGGGGTTTTATGTGTGGGGTGTGCGCGTGGTGGAAACCACGACAGTTGATGGTGAACTATCCACGTCGTTGCACGCTGGTAGCGCCCTCACCGGAGATTTGCTTCAAGCCGCCAGAATGAGAAAGAACAATAGCGATACGCGGGTCGGTTGGTCATTTCCAGATTCGGTCCCTTCTGGCGCGCTTAGCGGTCACTTTGATACCACAAACCAACGTTGGTGAGGGATGAGACCCTCCCTCCTTTGACCGAGCCACGCACTTGGATGATCCAACGTCGGCTTCGGAGATGGAGAGACAGAGGATGCCGGTCATGTCTCATGCTCGTTACCACTCGACAATCATCATTCGGTTCCGTCCGACTAAAGATCTGGTGATCGCCGAGGTACCGTTATGTAAGCAGACTCTACTGGCACCCCCCACTCACGTCCACTCACAAGTTCACAACTCGGATTAAGCGAGGCCCTGGTGTTCCCTCGACCGTTTCAGACATCGGCCAGCGTCCCGAAGACTCGAGATGAGGGATTATGCGCTCCTATGGTGAGGCCCGAATAACCCGAATAACCCGGATTGACTCAGATCTCGGTTTATCAAACAATAAGATTGCAGCCACGGCACACCCCTGAGATACCACGAGCGGGTCAGTGGGGGTTGGAACACGTGTGAACACCACCAGTCTGGGCGGTCGGTTTCTTCCAGGCACGCCGTTTCGAGACTAGGCGTGCATCAAGCATGGCAGATCCCATGTGTGTGACAAAGGACGGGATGAGAGGTTTCAAAGCAAGACTGTCTGTTCTAGTGGAGTTCGCAGCAAAGTAGAGTACATTTCTGATGAGACCATATCAACAAGCACACGGTAGGATCACTGGGAAAGAGGACGAAGGGGTGCACCTCCGAGCCAGCACAAAAATTCCAAAACTCTCCACCATTGATTTCTTTCTCACCGTACTACAGATTGTTGTTTTTGAAACAAGGCGTGAACCGGCAGCGGCAAGCTAACCCCTACTCGCAACTGGATTGGAACCCTAAGTCCTGATTTCCATTGTTCAATTGACTGCTTGTTTATGCTCCAGGTGGTGGAGGTGGTGGGGGCTGGTCACTCGGCGGCTACACACAGTTAGTATCAAGTACCGTTAGATGAAGGCAATCTTGCACCGGCTAAACTTACTGGGGGAGGTGGAGCATCGCCAGGCGGCGGGGGAGGGGGAGCAGATCCATTGGCATTGTAAGTCTGGAACAGAGCACCCAGGCCTGGTGGAGCACCAAGCCCCCCAGCACCACTGCCAAGACCAGGAGGGGCACCCATGCTTTGAGGGGGAGGGTAACCACCACCGGAAGCGCCATATCCACCGCCTGGATATCCTCCATAACCATAATCTTGCTGGCCACCTGGAGGTGGTGGAGGAGCGTCCTGCTGTCGTTGCCAAGGTGCAGCTCCGCCAGGGGGACCGGGTGGGGGAGCGCCGTACCCGCCCTGTTGACCATAGCCACCGTAACCATCTCCACCGCGGCCGACGCCACCAGCAGCCCATGGCGGCGCTGAACCTCCATCACGGCCTTGGAAATCGTCTGGTCGATCCCCTCCGCTACGCTGCCAGGGAGCAGCTGCACCGGTGGGTCCACGTTGCCAAGGCTTGAGATCTCGGTCACCTTCGCCATAGCCGCCACCGTTTTCGTAACCGCCGGGTCCGGCTTCGATACGCTGAGGTGCTTCGCCGTTGGCAGCAGGTGCATTACCAGAAAGCTCTTGCATAAGTTGCTGTGAACGCAGTCAGAAAGTTTAGTTGAAGAGGTCCATCCAAAGGGCATACCTCGTATTCACGATCGACGTCGTCACCTCCACCAATGCGTCCAGCAGGTCGCGCACCTGGCATAGCTCCACCGGGAGCATCGTTGCGCCAGTTTGCTCCACGCTGTCTGTCCGGACAGTCTCTTGCCATATGCCCTGCATTTCCGCAAACTCGGCAAATGATGTTAGCGGTGAAGTTACGCTGCTCAGGGCAGTCGTATTTGCGGTGACCGATTTGACCACCTGTAGAGATGTGAGCAACACCCTAGAAGGAACCCGAAAGGATAAGGAAATACTTACAGTTTTGGCATGCCTGGTTTTCGTCGTCGCGGAGTGTACCATTGAGAGCTGCAAGTTCGCGAAGCTGGTTGCGCTTAAGCTCATTCTGTCCTTCTGGGATAGAGGCAGCCTGGGGACCGAGGATGTTAGCCATCACAGATCTAGATATGGATGAATGACATCGAACTCACCGTCTCGATAACATTGTGGATCAACTTCTTGGCTTTGTTAACCTTCTCTTCGGTATCTGCCATGATCAAGCAATGCAAATCTTCTTCCTGGTTGCTCGTATGAGCTGCGTCAGATCGACCCTTTCCTTCTTTTACGGATCCTTTCCCACGGATGGCAATCTTTGCGAGTGACTCGGTCTCCATTTTCTTCAATGTATTGCCTCGAGGTCCGATGAGTAGTCCAACTTTAGTACAAAGGCGCAAGCTAAGTGTTAGTCTCTGTTGATCAATGGTCAAGCGATGTGTTTGTGCAGTATTAGGGTTAGTGAAGACTAATGCTGCATCCTCCGAGGGATGCCGCACGCATCACCAGAAGAAAAGAATATAGGAAAAGGTTAGGACTTAGAGGGTTAGTTATCATACTGAAGTTAATCTCTGGGTAATCATTGACCGGCACATAGACCTTCTCCTGTGTCTTAGTTGGGCGTCTATAATCAGACGGCGGATGATAATTGGGAATTATCTTCATAGCTTTTTCAATTTGCTTATGGCGTTCATCTTCAAGACGCTTGCGGTAGCGATATTCCCGGGTATTCACACGACGACCAAAATTGTCATACTGAGGTGGAGGAGATGGGGATCTTGGTAAGCAAAACGGTCAGTTTCGGTTGGCTTGGTGAGGAACCCGGATCAGCTTACCTGTCGCCATCTGCTGGCACAACGTCGTTGATTCTTAGCTTCTCACTAATTTCTTGAATACGTAAATGCAGAGTATAAGCTTCAAGTTGCTCATTTGTCATATTGGCCTTGATCATGGTGGGTAAGCCCATCAAGCCAGCGGCCTTGTTTTCCGCAGCATCTCCCCAGCGGTTCCTCTTCTTGCGTCTTCGTTCGCCACCGTCAACAGGCTCGGCTGTAGGGATGTCAGTGCGAGATCCTCCATCACAGTACTCATGCTGCCTACGTCTCTCTGGACTACGTCCTCGTTTGTAGCTCGCGTCCGCAAGCCCGGTTTGCGGCTGGGTAGGATTGTAGCCACCATCATCGGCTGGAGGCGGCGAGTCACTACCTCCAAACCTACGACGAGATCCGAGAGGGATATTGTTCGAGCCAGTTATTCCTTGGTTGCGCCACGCCATACTGTGCGTTAGTTAGGGTGGATCAATTCAGAAAATATTCAAGGAGCTGATGGGAGAAGATGAAGAACGAAGAGTGGTCAGAGTTTGTATTCGTTACCTTAGGTAAGGTGCGCTAGTCGCCATTACATAAGCACGCTATTTCAACCTAGTGCTAATTCAACGACAACTGTTGATGACTGAATTCATCAATTCTCTATCGATCTTAGTATTCTCGATATCGATAGTACTTCATTATTGGAAGCTACCTTGATGGTATCAACCTTCTTTTCATTTTCCTTGTTAGATATTGCTCGTGGCTATGAATAAGATCTCCTTACTAAGTTCGACATCACCGAGAGCATAACGCGATGTCCCACGCGTTCTGTTCGGAGCTTTCCCAATTATTCAAGCTCTCCACGGAGGAGCAGTCCCGGCACATCAAAATGACCGAGGGAATAAGGATGACAGCGGAAGCTCGGGCTTGGTAGGTTCGTTTTCAGCAAGAGCGAAAGGAGCAGCGGGAGAAGCAGGATACATGGCGCCCAAAAGATTGGTGGGGGGAGCCGGGGAGAGGGGAAGGGAAAGGGAAAGGGAAAGGGAAAGGGAAAGGGAAAGGGAAAGGGAAAGGGAAAGGGAAAGGGAAAGGGAAAGGGCAATGCGAGGAGCAGGTGGAGATGAGGGAAATCCTAGGAGGGGATGACGACGACGAAGATATGGAGGAGGATGAAGAGGACGGGGGGGTGTTACTCGATGAGGAGCCAGACTACATGGCCCCAGAGCCAAGAACACCACCCCAGTGTGATGATGAAGACGACTACTAATCATTAGGGGATAGAAGGGGGGAGCATTATTACAAATCTCACATCAAGTGTTCCAGGACTATGAAACTTCCACTAGAACGTGACAGCTGGAAACAGTACGCATTCCAGTTCAAGATGGCTGATTGGCCTGATCGGCCTTTGATGATGTTGCCTATTGTTTGGTTATTTCACGTGATCTTGTGACATCCCCTTAACTCTTGAAGCACACGGGTGAGTCGAGCATGAGTAAACAAAGACCGCTCCATACAGGAGGTGTGGCTACAGATTGACTGTCGGATCACTTGGCGTCCTTGATGGTTTTCCTTGCGAGCAATCACATGTCTCACTTCAAATTATCCAAGCCTACAATTATTGTTATCGATTTCTTGAAGGAGCTTATTCATATGTTTAGTTCCTACCTGCAAAGCATGTGCAATCGAAAGAATTATAGGAACGAAGATATGGAATGACACAGTCTTAATCCAGATCGCGACTTTAGCATGTTAGTCGAGCTTACTATAGAAATGTACAAACACACTACTAGGGATGAATATTGGCAACTTTTTTTGAAACAACCCCTTTTCTTACACGTACACCTCCTCAAAGCGATCAGCAGAGTCTGGTTCGCAACTCAACTCAGACCTTCGTCAGCGGCATGTCTATCAGTGCATTCTTGCTAAAAGAACTTTACGTTTCGTTTCAATCTTTTGTTGTAGGGTGGGGAAGAAAGAAGATGGGAGAAAGGGATAAGGGGAGCGATCACCCCTCCTCCAAAGCAGACGGCAACATAACTAGGTGCAGCGTTATACATGTAGTCACAGCAATGGTAAACGGGTGTAGATCGCGTTTCGTGAGACTGGGTTTCAACGAATTGGGCTTCAAGATTTCGGGTTTAAGCTTCTTTTTGTGCTTCAATCCTGAACGAAGATATATCTGAAATCTTTTGTGTTTGCACTCGTAGTGTCAGTTGGCTGATGTATACGTAAGAAAAGAAAGTTCTGTTGAGACTAATAACCTTCATTTGATGGTCAAGGGTTGTGCATGTAGGAAAAGGGCGTATATAGAGCGGGAGCCCATATGTCTACTCTGCCATTCCCGTCCTCGACAAATATGAAACACTTATTATAAATATTTATCTTTTTTATTATAAGGTTCCTTCAAAACAACGCCAGAGCTCAATTCAAACGGCAGGAAGCTGATGTTAACAGTACAATGCTATCTCTTTTGATGGGCTCGTCCTTGAGGAAACGAGAGGCTTCACACTAGCGACGCTCCTATCACCGCTGTGGCTAAAAATGAAAGGCTACCAACAGCTATAGTTTCCAACTCGTATGAATTCACAATTAGCAGACAGAACTTACTCTACCAACACACTCGAACACACGAGTTGCCCTTTACCGCCAAGGTTTTCCAGCTGGGAAAAGATATGGGCGAGTATCTAAGATGAAGTGATTGCTATCCGAGCCTGGTCTGGCAAAGTCTTCGAGTGAAAATCCTAATAAGCAAGGTAGCAGTGCTTGAATCACCGAATTATCAATGAAAAATCGAGAGGGGGGAATTTTCCAAAAGGGGAAGATGGCAGTGCTTGATTTGTACATTAATTCGATGAGGACGTTTCCAAAAGGAAACGTGTAAAAGCTATCACGAAATCGTGGGCGAAGAATCTTGCGGGATTTTTGGAACAGGTAAATACGAGCGATTGAATAGCACAATTACTACAGGAATCTTTAAATCGGGAGAAAGTCATAAGGAGAGGACAGAGAGTTTATGGTAGGATTTTCCTGATGAATTTTCCAAGCCGAAAAAGTGCAAAGAGAAAGTTACAAGTACCTAAACCGCAAAACTATTGGTCCCCTGATTGTATGCTTTAGGCAAACGATGGAAGGCTCATCTCCTTATCCATACGATACAATTCTTGAAAAAAACTTTGAACCAATATTCATTATGGGCCACTGCTATCCCCAACATCGCTCCCAGTCGTGGCACCTAAACCATTTCTGCCCCAAAACTCGCACTTTCCTCCGTCGTCTCCTCCACCCCATTTCTTCTAACCTCAAACGTGGCTAGCTTGAAATCGTACGGCAATTCGAAGTTAGCTTTGGAATCGCCCTTACGCGGAAGAAAATTGACAACTAGGGAGAATTTAACGGCGAAGACGGCATCGTCATTGATATGTTCGTCGCAATAAGCTTCAGTGGCTGGGCCTCTGCTATTGCGGCTAACGTAGGTAATCGAAGACGTATAAATCGAATTCTCGAAGCTAAATTTCAATGAACACAACAACTTTTGAGACCGAGGAAGAAAAGGAAGCCAGTTGGAACCGGCACATGGTAAAAGGCACAATGCGGGGTTAGAGGCCACCTTCGGATAGAATTTCGGTGGTAACCTCCCTTGAAGAGTGGCTGTACGGACGTGTTTCGACCCCTCAATGTGAGATGTCCTGTGGCCATTGTAGCCATGTCGGTACATTAACGGTCAGGAGTGTTGTCGACCTGTTGTCTTTTAGTTAGATTAAGGATACGTGGTTGGGCTTGTGATGTCATATCCAAGGCGGATATTGCCGCCAAGCGCGAAGCGCGCAGCTTCTTTGACCAACCTTTATGCTGCCATTACTACTACTCGATACTCAGACGCCAATTTCGCATATATGGCATCGGGTTATGGACTTGCAGGTGGTGAGTGCGCTTCTGGACACCTCTTCGTCCACTGTAAAGCTCTTGTTGCTGTTCAATGGCAGTGTGAGGTGTCAAAGCTGAGCAACTCACAGGTCCATCGCGCTGCTTTCCCTTCTGGCAAGAGCTGCTAGCCTGCTACGTCGTCAATACCAATACCGATGATATTTCTGGGGGTAAAAAATGCTTGCCGGTGTTGGAGGACTACTATGAATGCCTACACCATAAGAAAGAGGTACATTCGCATTACTGGAGGATCCCGAGACCCATTGACGCTCGAACAAAGCTAACTCTATGTGTCACAAACAACACAGGCAGCTAGAACGAAAGCGCTACAGACCGCATATAGAAGGGCAGAGGCTGCGAATCCTAGGGATAGTGCGCCAAAGGCGGGGCAAATTAGGAATTTAGGATTGCTAGATGCGGATGACGATACTAAAGCAGTATTAGGTTCGAAATAGGAGACATAGTTTTCCTTTCTGATTGAATCATTCTCATATCGTAATTTGCCTACATAGGATCCCTCCAATCAAATCAGATGACCTCCAATAGGACTACTTCCAGATCCCGGTTTCCCACTTAGTCTTCCTCCATCTCATCCCCTCAGCCGCCATATGGACTTCTTGGTTCGGGGGCAATCACCTCCCCCTCTGATTCAAGCATAACGCCCCCTTCCTCCTCGTCATCCTCCCCACTACCTTCAATCCGCTCTCCTTCGTCACCCTCGCCCTCTTCCTCCTCCGTCCCTTTCCACACCTCCATCTCGGCATCTCCATTATCTTCTCCCTCCTTTTCATCCTCAATCCCCTTCCCTTTGCCCTTTTTTTCATTTGGAATATGCTCTATTTCCCTATTCGACTTCTTCCCTTGGGCCCACCAATCCTCCGGTATGAGATAATGCTCTTTCGCTTGAGCCGCCTTTCGCTCCTCACTCAACCGATCCCAAACCCTCCTTGCCTCGCTCGACAACATCCACAGTTCTTCCCATTTTGCTTGGTCCGCCAAAGACAACTGGAAGAATTGCTTGAGCTCCTCTTGCGCAGAATGAGAGACTTGGCGATTTTGGCGTGTCCACTGCAGGAAGCGATAATTTTGTTTACGGAGGCGATTCTCCGTACTGGTCTTCTGGTGGGCAACATTTGCGGCTGTGCAGCGGTAAAAAGAGAACGTCAGAAAAGAGAACGTCAGTTTGGGCTTTGGGGTGTAATGGTGGATTAGGGACGAGATGGAAAGATAGATCTTACGGTTCAATAAATTAGGTCGACTTTGACGTCCGCCACGACGACCACGACGCCGAGCCACAGGACCACTGGAAGCCTGTAGCTTGTCATTATCCATGATAGCTTTACTAATGGACTTGATATCTATGTGGATTAATGTTAAGAAGGAGTGATGTGATGGTGTGATTCGAATTTGTGGTTGATGAGATGAAGAAAGAAGCAAAGTGTATGGGTGAAGTGTCGAGTTTGTTGAGTGGCTGTGTACTTAATTCACAGACTGAGAGTTGTGTAAGTGAATATACCCTGCCACCCGGCATAACATAGAAAAAATGTGTATATATTAGGAATAGGCATCTTTCTTAGTAACAGCAAGCGCGCAGGGCAGTTGTGTTATGTGCGCAATCGCATTTCCCAATCAACAGCTGAGCTTGTTTGTTTTTTGCATTATGGCTTGGGTTCGAGTCAAGCTTGCAGCTTACAAGAGTTTTCGTTTTGCTCCTTATTGGTAGGTAGCTTCATCATCATCAAAGCCTCACTTAGAATCTTTCAATGTAATAGAAACGACGTAAGAGCATAGTAGGGTGCGGATTGTAATGATCTCCTGAACATTTATAATCTATCTCCAAGTTTGAGGTATATATCGATAAGAGCGGCTTCTTTAGTATCAACAAGTTCGCAGGGCAGTTGTGTTATGTGCGCAATCGCATTTCCCAATCAACAGCTGAATTTGTTTTTTGAATTTTTGAATTTTTGAATTTTTTCGATATGTCATGAGTTCGAGTCATAGTCTCGGCTTGTAACATTATCTTCCTTTGCTCCTTTTTTTGTTCCTTCTCAACAGTGACTCAGTGCCAGGCCTCATACATAGTAGGAACAATGCAACATGGTAGAACATTGGTGGTAGAGAACTTTCGAATATTTATAATCTGCCCATGAATTTGAGGTATATATTGATAAGAGCGGCTTCTTTAGTATCAGCAAGTTCGCAGGGCAGTTGTGTTATGTGCGCAATCGCATTTCCCAATCAACAGCTGAACTTGTTTTTTGAAATTTTGGAATATGGGGCCCGGAGTTCGAATCCGAGTGGTGTTGAATTTCCTTTTTACAAACTTGAAGCTTCCATATTGCTGGCGTAGGCTCCGCATCCTATATGCTTCATGCGATGTGTTACCCCTTAGATATTCCGTGTTGCAGCTCAAAGCCATGCCGTGAGTGCTTATCATTGCCGTTATCAAAGAGCGTTCAGTAGCACTCCTTTTTGTCTTTTATTTCTTGCATGCCAAATAGTCAACAGACATTTACTATATCAAATTTCTTGGTATTTCAGAAACGCCTACAAGCAGACAAGCACAAAGTGGCAAACAGCATTGGCAACAGAAGAAGAAGCTCCACGTACGAGACAGTTCCACAACATTATGGGTTCAACGGCAAGTATCAAGAACGGGTCTATCAGGGCAATGACTCGGTACATCGAAGTAACCGAACAACAAGCTCATTTAAGGCAGGATACTGTTACGCCACGCACCTCTATTCTACCCATAACTTATGCACAGAAGCAGGCTCAATAGTCACCATTGGATCGTGGTCGATCGAAGGACGTAGGCTGGAATGCGTATCGATGCAAGAGATTGGGGAAGAGATCAGGACGTCGAAATTGGCCTCTAGAACTTAGTCATCAGCTACAGGGGTATATCAACACTCTGTCTTTTTTGCTGATGTTCAGCAATTGTAATCAAGAATGACGTTCCCTCAAAGATAGCAGCTATTGCAGAATACGAAGGGTATTTGGCACAACTAAGGTACTACATACTGACTTCCCAGCGAGGAGTGGATCCTGCAAGAACCGATCGAGAGTGTAGGGAACACTGCATAAGACAGCCGAGACCTGCATAACTGGATGCATAAAGCAGGGGTATCAGGTTATCATCTACCAGCATCACCCTGGCTTCCCCGCGCTTGACTTGCTCTCGAAGTCCTGGCCCTCTCGATCCTTTTCAGGTTGAAGTATCGTCGTTACAATGCGTTTCCTCTTCACTGCTGCAGCCGCTGGCTCGGTGCTTCTCGGCCGTTCAGCAGAAGCCTCCAGGCTTACTCCTCCCGTTCTCCCTCTGATCGTCCGAAACCCATATCTGAGCGCATGGCTTGGAGATGTAAGAGAAAACCCGTGGAACAAGTGGCCCATGTTTTGGACGGGAGAAGAGGTATGTGCCGTTCCCTCATGGAGCTTGCGTGTTTCCAAACTGGACCATTCTAATTCCCACCGGCTGACACTCCTGGTTGCATAGATCGGTTTTGGGGTGCTAGCTTCTATTCCTGATTCTGGGACTGTCTATCCCCTCCTGGGCCGCCCCCACGATTCTCTTCTACCCGTTCGCGAAGATGATGCGTAGGTTGACTGTGGTCTGCGTCGAGAACCCAAGTTCTAACGCTAAGACAGCTACAATGTGTCGTTCCCTACTTTCGTCGGCGCCAAATACGATGCTTCTACAACCAACCTTACATACCTGATCCCGGGTCCCCCTTCTAAGAAGAAACCACAGCCCCTCGAAGTAGTCATCTCCTTCCTTTCGCCTATTACACCAACCTCCACCCTCCGCCAATCCATACCTGCTTCCTACATGACAGTGCATGTCAAGGGAGGCTTCAACATCGATATATATGTCGACGTAAATGGCCAATGGGCAAGCGGGGATAGAGGAAGTCAGATTGTTTGGGAATTGGATCATCAAGAGCTCGGAGATACCCAGATGGGTCTAAAGACATGGAAAGTCAGAAGACGGACAGAAAAGCTATTGTCCGAAATCCGGGACCAGGCTGAGTGGGGAACGCTGCACTTTACTGCTCCATCGGTAAACATTAAATGGCTTGACCGATTGACCAAACACTAAATATGTCTAGGACGTTCGCCATGAATCTGGAACCTCGAGTTTACTTCGTCAACGATTTTCTCGGACGGGCACGTTGCAGAACGCAGTCGACGAAGACTACCGTGGCATCATGGACGAAGAGCCTGTCTTCGCTTTCGCAAAGTCTTTCAAGCTTAATTCTTCGTCATCTTCGACCTCATTAAGCAGCGACAGCGTTCTGTTCACCATTGCGCACATCCAAGATCCGGTAGTGCAGTTTGCTGCAGCTCGAGGTCTAACGTACATGCGGCCATTGTGGGCTTCATGGTTTCCTTCAGCAGAGAAACTCTTAGCATTCCATTATATGGACTACGGGAACGCTGCCAAGCTTGCTGGCAACTATTCTGCGCAGCTCCATGGGGACGCCTATAAATCCGGGTCTGATGACTATGTCGACGTTGTTGCACTGACGGCTCGTCAGGTACTGGGCGCTACAAGCTTTGCCGGTACTCCAGACAATCCAATCCTCTTCTTAAAGGAGATATCGTCAAATGGGAATTTCCAGACTATTGACGTCATTTACCCAGCTTTCCCCTTCTTTCTCTACACAAATCCTCGCTGGCTAGCGTACCTCCTTGAACCAATACTCGAGCATACTTTAAGCGGGCAATACCCCAACAAATACGCTCTCCATGACCTTGGTGCTCACTTCCCAAATGCAACTGGGCATCCCGATGGGAATGATGAATACATGCCTGTCGAAGAATGTGGAAACATTCTAATAATGGGTCTGGCGCTTATTAACAGTCTTAAATACGATACAGAAGCCACTGCTGGATCTGCTTGGTCTAGTATGGGAAGCGGGGATTTCGATGAAAATCCAGAATCAAGTGCTTTCTCTTTAAACAACCTTGAGACACGAGATGATATCTTTGGACTTGACGATAGCTGGGGTGGGTCCGCCAAGGGAGTGAAACAGGCAAGGAAATGGGTCAATAGAACTTACCGGCTATGGAAGCAATGGACTGGGTACTTGGTTGAGTTCTCTCTCGAACCCTTTCACCAGCGTAGGGTACTCTTGCATCACCAACGTAGAAAAACACACTAACCTTCTCAGTCTCAACCGATGATTTTGCCGGCCCTCTAGAGCTTCAAACCAACCTAGCTCTCAAGGGCATTATCGGTATCAAAGCCATGAGCGAGATAGCCAAAGTTGTCGATAATCTCCAAGACACCGCCCACTACAAAGTAAACACCCTCTTCCCTACAGTCCACGGTCCACTAATCACTGCCACAGAATATATCCGAAACCTATATCTCCAAATGGGAAGACTTCGGCGTCTCCCGCGACGGCACCCACGCCAAACTCGCCTATCACTGGTACGGCTCCTGGACCACCATCTACAACCTCTACGCCGACGCCCTCCTCTGCTTCCACCTCGACGGCACCCAATTCCCCCCTACCAGCTCCTCCCTCAACCTCGACTCCCCCAACAACGGCCAAAAACCCCTCCACCCCAACCCTCCCACCAGCAACACAACCGGGTTCGTCCCCCACCACATCTATGCCATCCAATCATCCTGGTACCACACCGTCCACCAACGCTACGGCCTCCCCCTCGACTCCCGCCACCTCTACACCAAATCCGACTGGGAATTCTTCGCCGCCGCCGTCGCCTCCCGCGCCACCCGCACCGAGATTCTGCAGGCGACCGCGCGCTGGGTCAATGAGACGAGCACCGATCGCCCGATGACGGATCTCCATGATACGGAGGGGGATGGCGGGTTTTTGGGCGCCTATTTTATGGCGAGGCCGGTTGTGGGGGGGCATTTTGCATTTTTGACGTTGGGGAGGGCGTGTGGCGGGGAGGCGGTTGGGGGTTTGGGGTTTTTGGAAGATGAAGTACTTGGTGAAACGGAGTTAGGGGAGGCGGTGGAGAGGATGAGGGCGGAGCGGGAGGATGGGAGGGTGTGGGAGGGTGGGGAGTTGTGAGTGAGAATGGGGAAGGTGGGTTGGAGGTGTGAGACGGGGAGAAGGGGGAGGGGTGTATGATGGCCTGGAAATGGACGGTGTGAGGAGTATATGATTGCTGTGATTTACTTGTACTTACAAGAGCATTTTTCGTATCTAGTCCAGTGTACTACAGTACACCGATTTTATCATACTGTACCTACAAGATCTATCCACCCATCATCAAATTCATCAATACCCAGAACCATCAAATAAAGCTCACCCCCATTCCACTATCTAGTATGGCGATTCGCTAATCCACCGGATGCATGTGTATCTCAAGTCATTGAATTCGCTGTGTCGACCGAGTATTCTTCACGGACTTGAGGATGAAATTCCGCCCTAGCTACAGTAGCATTTCCTAGCCAGTGAGCTATGTAGCTACATTGTATTCATCTCCTGATGCTGCGGAGGCGATTGAAAGGAAAGACAAGCGAATCTCCAGGTGTCGTCGCGTCTCCGTGCGATGAACGCTGTTTCCTGCAAAAGAGCATTGGATGGCAGGCAGGATTGAGAGATGTTTTCTAGCTTAGGCGTGGTTGCGTGGGTTGGTACATCTAAGGTAGGGGGGGTGGAAGTGAGTGAGTGAGTGAGTGAGCGAACGGATGAATGGTGGTGTTTAAGGAGGGGATTTGGGGGGGGGGAGGTTGAGTATGTATGTACAGTAGGATGCAGGTGGACAGATAAGTAATAAATTCGAATTCACAGAGAACATAGCAAGACGGCAAAACAGACATCCCCAGTTCCAACTCCAGCTCCAGCTCCAGCTACAAACTCAAGACCCAAACCAATCCACGTTGAAAGAACAAAAACTCACAATTTCTCCCACAGGCTCATATTACTCTCCGGTTTCTTTCTCGTGCGGCCTCTACGCTCGCGGGAAACGTCACTCCCGCTGTCAGTGCTCGTTTTGGACGCCTTTTCACTATCATCGCTTTTTCTCGCTGTAGAGTTCTCGCCGTCACCGCTTTCTCCCTCGCTCGCGCGTCTCTTGCCCATTTTGATCTCGCTCTCTCCGCTCTTCTGTACCTCCCCCTTGTTCGTACCATCTTCGCCCTTGCTCGACGGTCTTTCGGGTTCGGTTGATAACGAGCGCATATGTTCCCGGGGTTCTTCGCTCCTTCCCCGGCGCCTGACGGCATTGTTAACCACATCCAGCAACACGCCTATACTCATCGACCTGTGTACACGCGTAGGGCTAGGTGAAGGCGGCTTATGCCCCTTTGAGGGGCTCATCGCGCGCAGAAAGTCGGTGAAATGGGTTTTTGTAGTGATAGATGTTGGTCTTGGGGTGGCGGACCGCGGGACCTCGGTGGGTCTGTTCTCGGAAGACTGTACAGGGAAAGTCGCCGGGGCTGGACACGTGGGAAGGAGGGCGTGCGCTGCTTTTGCGATGGATGTGAGGTCGATGGCTGGGTGGGAATCACCAAAAGACTCTGCGTTTTCGTTATCGGTGATAACGGAAAAGCCTGTCGAGGTTGAGGAAGTGGTATTAATGCTGTTTTGAACTGGAGAGGCCGGGCGCTCTGGTGGTGAATCCGTGTGGCTGGATGGGAAGGTGCTGGGGGAGTGTGAGCCTGGAATGATACCTAGGTATTCAAGCTGGTCTATGTGTGGACCAAGTGTGAGTTGATGGACAGGTAGTAGTTGGGGAGGGGGGCGAAACCTACCCCAGGTCCGGTAGAAGTAACGGAATGTTGCAAAGGGCTGGTCGAGAGGGTCTAGAAGAGCATATTTGTAGTAGCGTTGGGGATGTTTTATTGGGACCAACCCTGCGTTGACCAGACTGTAGCAGAGTAAGTAGTTTACTGCTTGTGCGATACCAGTAGAAGTTGCTTGCCTGATGCCACCTCCCCCAAGCTGGTGAGGGCTCTTCATAGTAGAGTTCTTCGCAGCAACGATATTGTGGAAGACTTCAACGGCAGGCTTTATCCTCTTTCTTCCCTTTGCTCGAAAGACCTTCACTTCCATAACATCTTTGGGGTCGTCAACGGTATGGTCTGGCACGAAGCCATTCTCATTCGAAAAGGACAAGATCCTCTTCTCAATCACTCGCTGCCCAAAGAACACCGCGCCAGAGTCGTACAGTCCAAACATCGTCTTACCCTTGTACCCATCTTCCTCACCACAGCCCCAGCTCATAACACAAGCGCCATTGAGGTAGAGCTTGAAGTAGTAGAGTGCCTTGGGCGGGTGAGGCGCAGAAATGCTGTAGTTGAGCCAGAATTGAGACGAAGAGTATATAGGAATGTAGACAGATACGAGAGCTTGGTCTGAGCTTATGAGAGTAGGAGAGGCGACAAAGGGATCGTTGGCTACCGCAGGCGGAGAAAATTCTGGTATAGTCAATACGTCAAACTGCGACAGCAAGGAAATGGTTATGCTTCGGTAGTTTGGCATGATTGCCACGTTCGATGGGAATGGTGTTGTGCAGTGTGGTGTGTAGGTAGTGAAGTCAATACATTTATCGGCCGTGAATCTTTGTTGTTGATTGTATGAGCTTGAGAAAACATACGCTAGTGCTAACTGAGCCCTAATACACGATGGTTCATATGTGGACGCGAAAAATGATGAGGGTGAATTAGGAGATATGACTGCGAGAAGCCACCATGTTATCAACATAAGCGAGTACTAAGCGAGCCCTAACACACGTTATCTATGTGTGAACGAAAAGTAATGAGGGTTGAATCATAACGATGTAATAGGAAGATTCATCACGCTGGAATTCATCGCGAGGCATTTATATCTCTCTGATTGCACCGTACTCTCTTCCTCCTTCAACTCACAGAGTACAGACACCTCTTGATCGCTTCAGCACAGCACGCTTCTGCTCTTACCAACAGCAAACTGCTATCAGCTTCAGCCCTCAACCTGCTTAACGATTACCTTCACGTCAACCTCGAGTACTCAGCGCCTGTTACTGTTAGCCAGGGTGCCTCATTACCTGCGGAAGTTGACTCACTAACACTTGTTCCCACTATCGTTCCCACTTCTCCTATTTTTTCACACGTCCACACTTCCTCCTCCATTACTCCTCACACCGGATACCAAGGTCTGCTCTGAACGTAGCACATCCTCAATCAAGTATTACTCTCCACAACCTCTCGACAGAAAATGTCAAACATGCTATTCAACATTCCCAACGTCACAATGCAAGTCGCCTCCACTGCTCCAAGCTTGAGCAAGCACGGAAAGGCAGCGTGAGTACCAAAATATTCCTCAAGAAGATAGTCACTGACATTATAGCAAAGGCTCATGACTGGCCAAAAGGTCAACCTTTTTGTGAAGAAGGAGTTGGTCTTCCAGCTCCCACGGAAGTTGCTCGAACACTGGTCTCCCACATGGAAGTACCAGTTGGCACAGCAGCAGCTGCCTGTGCTCTACATGACTGGTTACCACAAGGACGCCATCAAGTACGTCACTCAGTGGATGGTCGCCGGTGGCATGGACAGCACCGTGAAAGGCGCCATCCCGTATCCAAAGGATGATTTCGCGGACCTAGTATGTCTCAATAGGTTGGCTGCGGATTTGGGAATCCGTCCATTACGAGAGCGAACCTTGCAATGCATAGACAGCTATACGCGTCATCATCCAATGCCGCTGATGGTAATGCAGCAGGTGGTCTCAATGGCTGGCATCCCCATTGAGACACGAGCCATGATCATTGGTAATCTCAAGAAGTGGATTGGCTCTCGAGCTGATGGGGAGTGGGTCAAGCAAGGAGAACAGCATCCTCAGGCTTTTGAGGGAGCTATGTCTCTTCTTGCAGTCGTAAGAAAAGAGGTGGTACAGGCTGAGGAAGCTCGCCGTAAGGCAAGATTGTCCCGCGAGCAACGCCAGTCCATCAAGGCGAAATACACGGATACTGTAGCGCCCACTGGAGTAAAGACTTCTGCTAAAGCTCCCGTAGCCAAGGGCAAAGGTCCACGAAAGGAAGGACCAAGTCCATCAAATAAGCCAAATAAGTTGGCATACGCTGGAAAGAACAATATGGGAGTTAACCCAGCTTCTAAGCCTTTCGATTCGGCAGACGCAACCAACAGAATCCCTGCGCAGGCTGCAAAGGCTGCCAAAGCGAGCGTTGCCTGCTTCAATTGCGGACAGGCTGAGTGAGTACCTTCGTTGCCTTTTGTTGATCACTGCTAACAAATACTTAGTCATACTAGGCCATACTGCTCAAACCCTCGTGCTTTCATTGGGAAATGCTATACCTGCGATCAGCAGGGTCACCGCGCAGCTGACTGCCCCTCAAAGGCGGAGGTGAAGCCCGAGGTAAAGACAAAGGTGAAGTTTGAGGCGAAGGCGGGCCTGAATAAGGAGGGTATTAACAAGGCTGTACGAGCACAGGCGAAGAGCATGGTCGGCCAGAAGTCCCACTACAGCAAGGGTGCGAAGGCCAACGGAAAGGAAGCTCAAGCTTCATTCCCACCAATGGTCGCGAGAATTGTTTTCGTCAAAGACGTCGGTCGCGCTTCTATCATCGACAATTCTACCAAGGGTACTCCGCATAGGAGCACCTCAGCTCAGAGTAGCTCAGCGACGGATGGATCATCCGGAAGCCAACCGTCCGCGAACTCACTACCTACTTCGCCTGAGACTGAAGCTCCACCCAACAAGCTGGCGGAGCAGGAGCATCAGCCTAAGGTCCATCGCTTTGTTACGAAGAAAGTACGCGCCCTGAATATCACGGCCGACGGAAGCGTCCAGCGTGAGATGGTTCCTGGCTTTCAAAAGAAGAAGCGTTCCGCCTAAAGGCAGTCCCAGTGCGAAGGCAGGTGGCGGAGTTGGCCATCGGATTCGGTGTCTGTTTTTTCCAGCAATTTTTCCCTTATTGTACTTCCTGCGATGCTTCATATAGACCGGTTTGCAAATGATTTAGACGTTGGGCCATCAAGCCTACTTGTTTCTTGCCGTACTTTTAGATTTTAGAGGGGGACAAATGCAACAGTACCAAATCCATGACCCCAGTGCAACACAGACTGTGACAGATGATAACTGAGAATATCTTATACCCGCCATCTCTGCCTGTGCCGCGACTGACAGCAGTTTTCCTTTTTTCGAAACTTTACGCTGTTCATGCCTACCACTATACAGCACCACAATGTTCTTAGAGAATCTTTCGTGGTAACCTATCCTGATGTCGAAATGTCTCCCCAGAACCAACGAACACGATTGCAGTACCACCTTATTTATCAGGGTTTCGTCCATCGTCCTTGATCTCAATAGGAAACGGAATATTCAGCCACCAGTCGAACATTTTCTATCTCAGGACATTTTCAAATCCCATTCTCTTGCATGTTCTCTCTCTCTTCCCTCCCTTCAAGCACCTTCGTGATATCGTCCTTCATCTCCGGCATGCTCTTCATCATCTCTTCCGCGAGAACATCTCTAAATCCTGCGAAAGCTTCACTTTTTCCCTTCAGAAACTGATTTAATTTCTGTACCAGCTCCACAAATTCTCTGGTGTAAATGTCTGGATTTCGACCCTCGTCCACATAGTCGATGATGTCCGGAGGGATGTGCAAGGGGATCGTGGAGGCTGTAGTTGAGAGTGACGAGAGTGAGCTGCTGAGCTGGGTTCTGAATATTGCACACAGAGAAAGATTAGCACTCGAAGCAGCATTTCTGGAGCTGCGATCAGCCTTTGGGAATGTGTACATTTTACGGACAAGCTCGTGTTGTGTCTCAGAGCCCAGGTACCCGTGGACGGCGGATTGGATCTCGAAGAGGTTTTGGATTACATCTTTGAGTCGATCTGGAAAGGTTTCAGCAGGCTTACACTCGATATCCTCAAAAATAAACATACCATCGACATCGTCGAGTGGGATCGGTGCCATGCTAATTCTACTTTCTGCCAAGGGGCAGAGTGCAGATTCAATTCAACGTGATAAGCTGCCACGTCCTAAGCTGCCTTCGAAATGAGTGGAGATCTGCCAGGTCTGTCAAGATATTGTGGTTTGTGAGTTGTATTTCAAAGGTGCAACAAGGAACTTTAACAGCTTCCTAAGTGTGTTCATCACCTTCATCACAGCGCTCGGACCATGTCGACGGAATCGATTCCGTCCCTGACGTCCCTTCCTCACCTCGTCGTTCTCGTATTCAAGCCGTTACCATATACTATATACATTGTATATTAGGAATTATGACTCAAAGTACAACGCTATCCTGCCTCAAGAAGTCCTGTCCGATGATAACCTAGCATGCAATTTTGTTTGATACTGTGATTGATACTTGTCATATGACGCTGCAAGCGAGGATGTAGGTCGGCTGACCCACGCTAGAGGTCGGCCGACCATGCAAAATGTCCGGAGCTAAAAACCAAGCTAACACCTGAGGTTAATACGTAGATTTCATAGTCAGATAAACCTTTACACTTACAACCAATCTATGAATAATTCATATTCCACAAACCAACTACCAGTAATCTATTAGTAGCTAATCAATCAGATGTCGTCAATTAAAGAAGTCGAATGCTATCAAGCGTATCAACAGATGATCACCAGGTCGAATTGTCAGGACCGTGCCTAGGTGAGTCAACCAGCGGAAGTCAGGGTTGAATAGTGCTTGATCTTTAGAGGTAGCTATAACTGAATATTAAGAATACAGAAGAAGGTGAGTACAAGAGCTTCTATTTAA
>JAABUL010000129.1_pt1 | contig 151684 bp, 292 predicted proteins | sample 5559151 | NCBI WGS metagenome assembly JAABUL01 (sample SAMN10711876, study PRJNA513368) | rock metagenome | isolation source: Antarctica rocks | place: Antarctica: Victoria Land, Pudding Butte sud | reverse complement strand
AACTCAGACCAGGCAGCATGGTGCGTTCTAAGATCGATGTGCGCTGCCGTCATAAGGAGCAGGGTTCGTTGATCGGGCATTTGAACAAAGGTGTTCGGGGAGCAGCAAACCGCATCAAGGATGTGGACGAGATGTTCGAGCTGCTGGCGGATGGTGGTCACGAGCTGACTGACATCATATTCGACACGTTCAAAATCGACATCAGCAAGGGGCAGCTGCTGCGCCTGTTTGCCAAGGTGGGTGGCCGGACCATCAACCTGATGCCCGGCCACCTGCTGGACGCCGGCGAGTGGCTCGGCCTCGGCAAGCCGGCTGACAGCGCGCCAAGCAGCCTCAGCGCGGACGGCAAAACGCTGCAGCTGTGGGTGGATGTCTCGCTGCCTAGGAAGGCGGCCAAGCCGCAGCAGCCGCAGCAGCCAGCCGGCGGCATGGCGGAGGGCAGCTCGGCGCAGGAGCAGGGCAAGCCGTCGCGCGACCCGCCGTGGCACAAGTCAACGCGCGAAATGCTGCCCAGGTGACGCCTGCTGTCGAACCCGTGCCGCTTTGTCCTACCATGCTTCACACACCTTGCTCCGCTGTTGCATGCGTAGTTGTCAAAGTGCGTGCATGCACTGTTTGCATGCACTTTACCCGCGCCTGAAACTGACTGCCGCTGACATCTCTGCACACAGCATGCTGGCGCGGATGCCGGTCTCTGCCGCGGACGGCAGCATAACGTTCAAGTATTTGACGCCCGCGGTCTCGAAGCACCGCCCCGGCTACCTGGCGCTGTTCGCGGCGGTGCTGGCGAAGCACCCGGAGCTGCAGGAGAAAGGGCCCTTCCGCCGCTACGTCCAGCAGTGCGCAAACTCTGCCACCATCTTCTGTGTTCTGAGCTTTGCTCACGAGCTGCCGCATATTACTCACATATTTTTTGTGGCCGTTCAGCAGGCAGCGCTTGGTTGCGGAAGCTACGCACACAACATGACTGAAATTTACCATGGCACACCAAGCCTTTTGACTCAGGCAACTGCGGGCAAGCCGCCATGCACTGCATCACTTGGTCGGGCAGGTTGCATGCGGCGGCCTCGCTGTGCGTGGCACGTCAGTCACCTCGCGACTAGGTTGCCATTGCCTGAGCACTTGTTGTCGCAATTTCAGGCGCGCTGACAATGCCGGAGGTAAGAAGCTGACGGCCACGGAGCCTGCGAAGATGGCGCGGTGGTGGAAGACCGTCGGCCCAGCCCTTACATCCGGGACAATGACGGCAACCTTCTGCCGCCCGAGCTGCAGGCCGCGGCGCCGCACATCGCGGGTGAGGCTTCGATTGGCCCAATTCGTTTGACTATGTGTTGGCAGCGGGCACTGTGGCAGCCGCAACTGGCTCGCGACTGAGGGTGCAGATGCATGCACACATGCACTCGGCCTGCTGCATCATGCTTCCTTGCCAGGTGTCTCATTGAAAACCTGGCCTTCAGCGCTGCAACGACTTGACCCTGCTGTGTTTGCTGCATGTCGAAGCAGTGGAACTTGTAGAAACCTTGCATTATGTTCGTCATGCTGCAGGCCATCTGCGCTCCAATTTTCCGATGCTGGAGGCGGCAGGCTTTGGCGACGAGGTGACATGCATTCTGGACCGGAGCCGCGATGTGGTCGTGGAGGCCAGCGACGAGGAGGACGGCGACGACGGCAGCGACGCGTTCAACGACATGCCCGGCAGCCCCACCGCAAACAGTTTCATGGACATTGAGGCGTCCGGGTGCGGGACCTTGCCAGCGAGTTCGACTGTCATCATTCCAATGCCTGGCTGTGGCATGCCATGGTTTGCGCACGCACGCTGCAGCTGGTGCCTTGTCACCCTCATGCGCACAGCTCCCACAGGCACTTCAAGCACTTCTATGTACGTTCCGTCAGCCAGCGTAGTCACTCACTGCCTGCGGGAACTCCATCTCTGTGAGCACATGCAAGCAGCCTGCAGATTACATGTACTGCTGCAGAGCAGCTGTCCCTCAGCAAAAAACCGATGGCACCTGGAAGACCCTTCGTTTGGGGTTGCGTTGTGAACCGACATGCCCACGCACAGGCCCAGAGGCGGAGCAGCAGCGGCGGCGGCGACAAAGGAAGACGCCGACACCCTGCGTGAGTTTCTTGCATGCGGGGAAGACATGGACGCCGCCGACCGAGGGGCCAGCGCCGACAGCGAGGACAGCGGCGGCAGCAGGCGGAGCGAGCATGGCGCCGGCGACTCCGGTGCTTCCGACAACGGACCGCCGCTGCAGCCGCTGCAGCCGCTGAGCGGGCCGGCCGCCAGCGCCAACGCTGCGCTGGCTTGTGCTGCGCCCGTCGCCACCGCCGGCGCCGTGGCGCGCAAGAAAACCAGAGGGCCTGCAACGCTGAACGCCTCCGACTTCAAGGCGCGTTATGCCACAGCCATATCTCGTGTACTGTGAATGCCCATGTTTGCGCGGGGATACACCGCAGCGCCGTGCACATGCGGCAGACATGCTGATGTGCGTGCCTCCCTTTATTCCATTGCTGGCCACTGTGGCCGCCCAATGGCTCCACCGTGTATGGCTCCACAGTGTACCCTGTGCTCTCTGCCAGACTATGAGTTGTGTGCGTCTGCAGGCGGCCAGCGGCACCACCAAGTTTCAGGGCAAAAAGGTGCAGCACCGCAGCTCAGTTCTCTGTGCTGGGTCAGCTCCATTTTGTGCCTAGGTCTGAGACAATTGCAGTTTCTGCAACTCAGTCCCCTTTGCCTGTCTCAGCTCGCTCGTTCTCCTTCCCCTGTATCAACGCTTGCTGCACAAGCGGCGCACCCAGAGCGTTCCCCATATTTTTCGCAAGCCGCCGGCAGCCTCCATCGGCAGTTGCAGAGCTTTTTCTCTCCATAGTTCTCTCTGAAGCACACATTTGGGAGTCGCAGAGCTTTCTTTCCTACGGTTCTATCTGAAGTACACATTTGGTTCGCTGCTGTCAGGACAAGGTAGGCGCCACAGCGGCGTCGGCAGGAAAGAAGCGGAAGGCGGCCGCTGCGCCGGCGGACCACAGTGAGGTGCGGCAGCGCATGTGTTCCTCCTGTAGGTTTCTCGACGCTGTCTCTTACGACCATCTCGTCCTTTCCATGTTCTCTGACGTCCACTACCGCCTGGCGCTTTGCACCAGCACCAACGAGCAGCACAACGGATTTGCGGTCTATCACCACCATCCTTGCTCATGTGGGCAGCCTGTCGCTGCGATCGGGAAGCCGTGTGCAGTGCCATCGCCTGAGACGCTGAACATGCTGCTGCAACATGCAGATTGAGGCGCAGGGCGAGGAGGACGCGCCAGCGGCGGCTGCAACCAAAACAACCGCCAAGGACAACGCCGCCAAGGTGATTGATGCATCCAGCGCATGTCTGTGAGATATGATATTTTCTCGACATTATGGCACCGTCACCCTGGTGCCGTCATATAGAGGAGGCAGGCGCCGAGCTGTCCCGCTGCCGACTTGTCGTCTGATGTGGCAGCATCTCAAGGTTCCCAATCACACTTCTGCCCGGAGTCATTGCAGCATGTGCTACCACATGCAGGCCAAGACGGCAAAGGAGCGCCGGCAGCCGTCGCGGGCCCAGAACTAGCAAGTGCCATCCGCCGAGTCGGTGCCCGGCGGCAGCGGCAGTGGCGCCAGCGGCCGTGGTGCCAATGGTAGCGGCGGCCGCGGCCGTGGCCGCCACCCGGGCGGCGGGCGTGGCTGCCAGCCGGGCGGCGGCCGCGGTGGCCAGCCAGGCGGAGGCGGCAGCCACTCGGGCGGCAGCCAGCTTGGGGGCGGCAGCATGCACTGAGGGCGTCTCGTGGTCACTTATGATTGTAGATTCAAGAGGCCGGGGCTCAGCAATAGTTTCTGCTGTGCCGCACAGCTAGCAGTGATTGTTCAGTAGACATGATTGGCGGACACCGCGCACCGCTGTGTTCGTGGCGGTGGCGGGCGCGGTCCTTGTATGTGTTTGATGTGCTTTGGGTCAAGATCTGCGCCGGACTTGGCTTGAAGACCGTGGCAGCAGCTGTCGATCATTGGGTGTCGATGAAGACGCCTTGAAACATGTAAAGGAGGTGTCAGACCACTGTCAAGCACACTTCATGCCTGGTGTCAATGCCGTGTCATGTGGCTGTCAGGCCCACCGTCAATGGGTCTGACGGCCTGTCAACCTGTGTCACATTGCATGTCAACATACGTCAGGGCAACTGTCACGCCTAAAATCCCTGACACCGTTTCGGGACTGGACACGTGATTGACAAACGTGTGACACCATGCACCTGTTGCTCATGACATTCTAGTGACAACATGTCGTGACATTACCATCTGTCAACATGCAATGTCACAACCTGTCAGAGCAGTGTCAACCTCACATGTCAATCCATGTCAAGGGGCTGTCATGGTCTGCAAAACCTGAGGACGTGACACTACCATGACACTACATTGACATGCACCATGACACTTCTTGGACCCCCGCGACATCATCTCATTCTCGGAGTGCGCCGAGGAGGCTCTGGACGTTGGGCAGCGCGCCGCCGAGGCCGTTGACGCCCGTGACGCCGCCGATGTTGGTGCCGCCGGTCAGGCCGCCCAGCAGGCCGGACGTCGCCTGGTCAATACCCAGGTCCGATACGGGCGCCTTTGTCGACGTCCTGACCTGCTTACGCACATGTATGCTCCGTCAGCCGCTGAGATCAAGTGATGTACTGATGATCCTTGCAGGCTGCAACACATATCTGAGATGGTTTGCTCCTCAGTGGAGTTTGTCGGGGCTGGCGCATCGAAAGGGTGCATGATGTGTCATCATGGCAAGCTGCAGAGGTGTCGCAACATCGAGGTGTCCCGCCGGCAGGCGATGGCAGCACAAATGCAGCAGCGCGCACCTGTTGAGGATGTGATAGTGGCGCCCCTGAGCATGCGGCCTGCAGCAGAGCGCAGATTATATGATTACTTTCGTCGCATGCACCCAAGTGATTTGTCATGCACGTGCCGATTTATTTGCACCAGGAGATGGCCTGTGCACGCCGAACAGCTGCCACCTTCATGCGTGTTTTCATTAAACGACGAGTGTCCAAATATCCCAGACAGGCAGCCCTCTCAGCTGTTGGTCAGCCACACTCCCAGCAGACGCCTCGTCAACGAGCCGAGCTGAGGGGCTTCAAGTGTTGCCGCGGTCGGACCAGCTGGTATTATACCGGCAGTGGTCATCGCAAAGGGTTGCTGGAGGCGCGATGCTACATCGACATTCAGGTCGTCGGTCCTAAACGTTGAAAACGGCCGGATCTGCTGTGCGCGCAATCGACCCCTGTCCAGCTTGCGTGGTTCCAGGCATCTATAGAATGATATGTCGAACTCATCCATGATCCTTTGCCGCGTGGGAAGATATAACGTGCACCTGCCGCAGTGTGATGAGACGTGAAGGCGAACATGCGACGAGTCTGCTCGCAAACATAATCGCGCGAGTTCGATTCGACCGGCTACTCTCATTCTAGCGCGTAGTAAGTTCTTCTTAAATCCAGCGTTGCCGTCTCGCACCATTGTGGTCGAGCGGGCGTGCGGCTGATGGCAAGGGCGCGGTCGCCACAAGGATAGTGGCCGCCAGCAGCAGCGCGACCCGGTCGACCCTCATGCCGGCTGCAGTCCTGCGATGTGTAAAGTGTGGAAATGCAACGAAGTGTTGTCACGCATGGATCGCGTCGCACGGCTGATGCATCGACCTGGCTGCCGGGTCAGCTACCTACACACACCACGCCCACACGTGCCATTTGATATTCCTAGCTCCCCTCCAAGGAAAGTCCTAATTGCTCAAAGCATCAGGCAACACAGATTGCCTTAATCGATTTTCTAGCCACATCAACTTGGTACTGCCTGCGGGCGGAATGGCTGGTGATATACCGCCGTCTGCCATTGCGGTAGAACCCGGATGGCATGCACTTAGCCCTGCAGCTCTCGAATCGGCGGGGCTTCCCTGCGGCTCAAAGAATGCAAGCAGGAGTGCACAATTCATGAGCTGTCTTTGCAGGTCGTACGGTGCCGGCCACTGTGTGATAATTGCCCCTGTCGCTACTCGCCGCCCGGACATTTTGACATGCATCCGGGCAATGCCGCGCTGCCATGCAAGCAGCGTTGCACCATCAGGAGCATAATGCTTTCGGCGGCGCTGCGAACGAGCACGTGCATTTGTGCATGCCGCTGAAGTCCCCGCTGCAAGGGGAAATGGGCACTCCGCAAACGGGGACCCCAATCTGGGGAGCCATTTCGTAAGGCCGATCATCTCAACCGATCTCGTGCTGGCTAGGTCAGCGCCGCACCATGTTGCTTGCTGCTGCAGCACAGTGACGCGTTCTGCTCTGCAATTGAGAAGTAATAGAGGACTCTTTGCCAGCTCGGCGCGCCCCTTGACCGGCTGCTGTCGGATGCACAGGTGCGTGTGTGAGTTGAGCAAGCAGCAGAACAGTTTCACGCTGAAACGCGACTTGCCGCCCGACACCGGGCGTGGCATAGTCGTAAGAATTAACAATCTTTCGCGACTATGTGCGGGCTGCGCTGTCTTGGTGTGGGAGGGCACGCACCGTCAGCCGGTTGTACATTTTGCGTAGGTGGCCTGAGTGTGCGCAGCGCATCTGGACCCTTGCAAGCTCCTCCAGGTGCAAACTGAACTGACAGCCTGTGGGAAATTCCCACGCCATCCAGCCAGCCGACCGTGCATCGTCATGATGTTGTGCACAGCCTGGCTGCATGATTTGTCGTGCTGGCGGCTGCGGCTCGGCATGAGCTGAAGCCTGCATGCCCGTTGCTCTCCTGCAGGCGGAACCTTCCAGGCGTATACAGAGTCCGACCAGGTCTCTTTCTCATAGCTGCTGTATTGTGCGGGGCAGGCTGGATGACCTGGCGCTGCATGATGCGGCCGCGGCTCGTCAAACCAGCAAGGAAGTCGGCTCGTAGCTTGAGCTGTGGCAGCCTGCTGGCGCTGCTGCTGTCCGCCGGCTTGATCGCATCCTGCGCTCCAGTGGCGGCGGTGGCACGCACGGCTCCTGCGGCGGCAGCGGGTGCGCTGGCGGCGGAGGGCAATGCACGCGCCCTGCTGCAGCAGGGCGGCCAGGCGGCGGCCTCGGCGCCGGTACCCACGTCGCCTGCGCTGGCCGTGGCGGCAGTAAATCAGGTCGACTACCGCCGGCCGCTGTTCGTCATACCCAAAAATCTCACCGGCAGCAGCGGTGCAGAAAGCGATAACGCCGCCGCGGGCGGCGTTCGCATCAGCTCGCCAGACCGGCGCGCCAACAGCCACCCCACGCAGTTCTTCCAGGTCCGCTTGGGCGGGGCGACGCGGGACGCCAACCCGCTCAGGCTGTTCAACATCACGGGCGCCCGCAGGTGTGTGAACCTGCTCCGAGCAGCTGAGCTGCCAGTCCCGCAGAATGTCTTGCAAGCAGCTCCAGGAGCGCTTTCTATGTGCCGCGTGTCCAGGCGCTGAGAGCGGCTTGCCGTGTATGCTCAGCTCGTACCTGTCTTTCCAGATTTCTTGGCATTCTGGTAGCATGGCACATGATGGAAGTGACAGACTACTGCTCCATGCATCGTGTGCAGGGTAAACACGCTGCTGGATGTGCAGTCGGGCGTTCTGTACGTCTCGGCAGAGGTGCTGGACGCCAGCCGCCGGTCGACGATCCTGCTCAGCGTTGCCGCAGATGCCGAAGGTGTGGTAACAACAATACCCTTTGATCATGGCAGGCAGCCGAATCTGCTGCTGAGTGATGCCGTGGCGCCTGCCAGGGACAGTCACCATACAGTTGGAGGCTCACCATGCGAGGTTCAGCTCTCCGACTGTGGAATTCGAAAGCGCAAGTCTGTGCGGCGCAGGCGTGCCGCTGGAAGGAGGACCAGAAACACTGGCGCAGCAGTATGTGCCCCGCAGCAACGCGGTGCGCGTCGTCGCCTACATCGCTGCATGGGCTCTTCTGGCGGTAAGACCAGGCGCCAGAAAATCCTCCACATGACACCCGGCGGACTGAACCACAGTGAACCACCTCGAACCTGGCAGCGACCTGGAGCGCGGGTTGGCATCCTGCCGCAGCGTTAAGACATTGACGGTCTACATGATTTCTAAAAGCCAGTATTGCAACTGACTTTTCCGATCGGTACTGCAGTGTCAAGGGCTTGACCACCACTCCCAATGCGAGCAACCGCAGGTCCTGGTCGTCTCGACGGTCGCCGCGCTGGCAGCGGCGCTGGCGGATGCAAACCTGCCGCTGGCGGGCGGGCGCAGCCGCGGCGACGAGCACACCAGCACGGCGGCGGCGGAGGCCGGCCTCGGCGAGGAGAACGAGCAGAAGTTTCCTGTCGGCACCTCAGGCGAGACATGTGACTGCCACCAGCTCCAGTGCATGCCCAAAATTACACGAGGGGCATGTCACAGATCAAAACCTGAACAGCAAGGTAAAACCCTGGACACGAGGATTGCATCCCTGCACGACAAGCAGCAGGCCGCCTCGGCGCCCTCGAACCTGTTGTGCATTGTCATCAACTATCTGCCTGGTCACGGACCTCCTCACACATCTTCTCTGGTGATGCAGGCCCAATGCGGCGGGTCATCTTCATGCTGGTGCTGTTTGCGCAGTGGCTGTATGTGGCGTCGTTGCTTCCGGGGGCGCCGCCATACCGTTGAGGCCGCCGGAAAGTTCGGCATGTTCTCAGGCAACATGCCGTGAGTAGTTGAGTCATCCTTCTGTGGACACTTCCTGCTTTCTTAGCAAGGAGCGGCTGGGCGTGGTGTACTTATACGTGTTCTGCCCCATGCTTTTGACAGCATGATGGTTCGACGCTGCCTTCTGACAGCAGTGGCCATGGAGACAGCACAAGCAGACAGGCCAGCGAGAGTGCAGCTGAATGTGGCATCCAGCTTCTGAGAATCCGTATTCCTTGCATGCACGAAGGGCGCCGTGGCAAGGTGGCAGCAGTACAGCGGCGCCGACCGCTGCAGGCGCTGATGCGGCCTTCGTGAACAACACCGCCTTTGCGGCGCCAGTTGTGCTGCAGGACAGCAGCACGTCTGGCCTTGACCTCGTGACCGCTGGGGCAGCTTCAACAGCGTCAACCGAGTCAGTCCGTGAGTAATACAGGACCCTCTTCTCCGGCATCAAATCCCGTGTTGTTCTGACCTGCCCCACGAGTGCCAGCTGTTGGCAGGAAAGGATTTTGTTGGTGCTGTTCCGATTCTCCCTGGTCCGGGAAGCAGCCGAACAATGGTGCTGCTGGCCAGCCTGATGCCGTCATGTGCACAGCACAGGAGCACAATGGAAATGTCAAGTGTCACATTGCACGTAGCTGGTTTTGCAGGCGCTTCTGTAGAACAGCCGCATACCATTTCGTAACGACGAGGATTCGTCTTCCTGTCCTGCAGCCCTCGCCAGCAGCGTCGTGATGAGCACGGCGGTGACGCCCAATGGGACACTGGTCAGCAGCACGCCTGGCAATGCCGTGACTTCTCCAGCGCTGGCGCCGGCCGGCACCCCAACAGCAGCACCGACCGCCCAAGCTCCCACAAGTGAGTCAAAATAGGCAGGGCACCTCTTGTGCTGTCTACTTTGCACTGTGACCTGCACAGCTGTGTGGCGGACCTCCATGTGCTGTGCCAGCTGGAGCGGCGGCCCAAGCAGCTAATGGCAGTCGCAACAACGCCTCTGAAGCAAGAACAATTTGGCTTACAGGCACGGTGGCAGTGCCCACACCTGGATCTGCGCTGTCGGCCAACACTGCCGCACCAGCCAGATCCCCTGTTGCAGCCCGTGTTGGTGTCACTGCCACGCCGACCGTCACGCCAGCCACAGTCACGCCCGCAGGGTCCACCAGGTCCCCTGCAGCACCCTCAGGCGCCACTGCCGCGCCGACCCTCTCTTCAGTCACAGCATCCCCCACAGCGCTGCCGACACCGGCACCTGTCCCTACAGGTGCGGGCATTGCCGCTGCGCCGACCACAACACCGACTAGCTCGACCAACACGCCGGCTGCTACCACCGCGCCAACCGCCACTACGCCTACCACAGCTCCCACAGCGGTAACAACGCAGCCGAGCTCAGCACCAACGGCGACAACGCAAACAGCAGCACCGACGACAACGACCGCCGCTCCATCGACGGCGCCGTCTACAATGCCCACTAGTCTACCGACCACGGCGCCAACAACCGCTCCGACCAATGCTCCGACCACCACGCCGACAGACCCGCCGACCAGCGCTCCCACCCGTCGCCGCACAGCCTCGCCGACTGCGACCCCGACGGACGCCCCCACGACTTCGCCGACTAGCGCGCCAACCCCAGCGCCCACGACCGCGCCGACAGACGCTCCCACGCAGGCGCCGATCGTCATTCTCCGGCGGCGACGCCTCGTTCAAGAAGCCGCTGTGCCCTCTGCTGCGGCAGCCGGCTCCAGCTCGGCCCAGCAGGCGCGCTGCTCGTTAATACTGCCTAAATGCTGCCGCTGCACAGTCCTGCTGAAGCTTTGCAATGCAGGGTCACGTAGTATTCGACTGGCAGCAGAACAAGGTCGAAACAATTTGAACAATAAAGTTTCGGCGCCAAATTACGGTTGAATAATGAGAATCTGAAAATTTCATGCCAACTTGTTCATGACGCGCTGCTTGATTCTCGACACAACAGGTGCTGCAGCTGCCGGCGGGCGGCAACGCAACGCATTCCTTCGTCGCGTTGTCGGCAGTGAATGCCAGTTCTGCCAGCCAGCCAGACGGCCGCCTGGTGGTCCTGGGTGGCAGCAGGGACGCGGCCGCGGTCCAGGCGTCAGCGGCGGCCGCCGCGCCCGCAGGTGCAGATCCAGACCACGAGCGAGGGGCTCTTAACTCTTAGAAGCGGCCTCTGCTGTCGGTGCTGATGCATGGCAGCATGTCCTTTGGCAATTTTGGAAGCTGGGGGACACTGCAGCTTCTCGTGCATGAGTGAAGCACTGCAGCTCAGCTGTGCGCAAATTGATCAATACAGGAGGGTAGACAATGGACACTCGATAAACACTAATCGAATTTTCATACTTCGATTTTAAAGTTTAATACTTTATAATTTCCTCATGCAGGCGCTCCAGCGGCCGGCGGGGATGGAGCCCTGGCGACTGCAGTCACCGGGCTGGACTCGGTGCAGAATGCGCAGACGCTGCTCGCCACGTTCCACGTGGACAGCAGCGTCTTCACTGCCAGGAGCGCTCCTGTTGTCGTCCTTTACAATTCTATTTTTTGAACGGAATGGAGTACATGGCGGTGGTGTGTTGTTGCATATGGTGTGATTCATGCCTCCACGGTGCGTGGACGTTTTGGTTGTTGCCTCCGCCAGACGCAGCTTCGACGGCATTCCGACCGGGGGAGCATCGTACACTCATAAATCGATAGTGCCTTGCCGGTCTGCGAACTTGCAAATTTCTGCGTGTCGAGTCCTGCCAGGAGAAACATCCCGACACCTGTCGAATAATTGCCTCAGGGCTGCGCGGATCGCCTTTTGGATCGCGGTCACGCTGGGCGCCACGCTGCTCGTCCATGGCCTGGGCATCGTGGTCGTGCGGCTGGCGGGCTGGCGGCCGCCGGCGTGGCTGGAGTTTCCGCGTTCTGAGCTGGCGGTGCTGCTGCTGTGCCTCCAGCCCGCCGCGCAGTGCACGGGACGTGAGTCGCAACTTCTGTTATATCACAGTGGCCCTGTTTACGTGGCAGCCGCCTGTTGATGCATGATCTGCTCTGCTGCGCTGACGTTCCAACATGCACGACTGTGTTCCCAGGCTGGCTGGCCCAGGTCACGTACCTGATTTTGACAACACCCAGCTTGGCCTTCCTCCTCCTTCCTGACGAAGCACAAGCAGGCCTCGTTGTCCTTAAAACACAGCTCCGTTTGCTGATTGCAGCCGCTTTGACGCCTGCAGGGCTAGCTGGTGACGGCGCAGGAGGGCGGCATACATCGTAGCCGGCGGCCTGGTCGCCTTCCTGGCGCACTGTATGATGCAAATTTGCATTGTCGATACAAGATGAAATACCGTTAAAAACTCTGCTTTGACGCCTGCAGAGCTGGTGGCTGCGCGCACTGGCCGCTACATTGCCGGCGGCCTGATCGCCTTCCTGGCTGGCTGCGCCGGGGCGCTGACGGTGGGGGCGTGGCTGGTGTGGCGCGGTGTGCACCGCGATGCAAGCTGCCGCGCCCGCTGGCAGGCGCTGCCGGTCGGCAGCACGTGCGGCAGCAGCAATTCTAATTCCGGCAATGGCAAGGCAAGTACTGGAGGCAGTGAGAAGCAGCACGCATGCAGCAGTCGGCCTGCTGGTCGAAACCTCGGATGGAAAGGGCCGTCGGCTGCAATCAGTCTACAAGCCGCAATGTGCATATCCACAAGCCCGCACCAGCTGCCCAGGCGAGCGCCTGCTTCATCTGTGCATGGGGTGGCACAGGGCACTGGCCACGGCTGAAATCAGAGATCGATCAGGACGGTCTCTGTGAAGGCGCGGCGGTCCGGCTGCCGCTGGCTGTGGCGCTGCTGTGTGGCGGGTCCGCTGGGGGGCTTCCACTGTCCGCGGGCGGAGTGGGTGCATGTGCGGCGGCACCGCCATTTGCGGTTTCTGGAGCGCCATGGCGTGCTTTTCGAGGCAGGTTTCCATTTGATGACTATCGAAGTGACCTTCCGTCTGCCTGAGCTGGAGTGTGAAGCGTGGATGTTGCATTGCTGGCAGTGCATCTGCATGTGGCTGTAGCCTGTCTCGCTGTGCCTGTACTGGGTGGGTGCAGTGTGCACTTGTGCAGGCATGAGAACATACACCTGCTTCACTCCATTCACAGGCCGCTCCGGATGAAAGCGATGAGCTCCTGATCCAGATGTAGCAGCTGCAAGACCTGTGGCGTGTCTGCATGCTGCAGGACAACAAAGGACCCATGTGGCAGGACAGCCAGGTGGCGGCGGGCAACCTGTCGGCCACCTTCACCGCGCCGGTGGCGTCGACATCGTCGCCCCCACCAAAGCCCGTCGACCCAGAGTGAGCGTTCACAGCATCCTTCGAATTGCCGCGAATTTACTGCGCTATCTGGCTGATGATGTTGCCCCGTGAGCAGAAACGGCACTATATCGTTGCCCTTGCAATGTGCATCTCCCTGCCCCCGCAATCGAATACCAGAATGTGCACCGCCGGGCATCTACGGCAATACCTCCGCGCCTCACCTTGTGATTTCAGCCGGAACCGCTGTGCAGCCTGTACGTGTCGCGGACGCCGGAGAAGCCGCTGCTGCGGTGCTGCGGTGGCGGCGGCCTGTGTGCGAGCCACCTGCGGCCGCACGCCACGCTGCTGCAGGTGGCGGTCGCCTGTAGCGCGGCCTTTGTGACGGTGTCCATCACCCAGAAGGGCAGCCCTGCAGGGGTAAACATTCACTCCGAATTGAAATTTTTCAGCGTGCATTTCCATCAATTGCTTTCATCAGGACAGGCCCCTCCTGGTAAATACATGGTGGCGCAGAGAGCACCCAAATGCTGAACCAGGCATCAGATTTTCTAGGCAGTTATATGCTGGAAGTTCATGACGAACATGTGTCCCGATGGTGTGTGCATGACTGCATAAACAGGTCATAGCTGTGCTGGCAGTCGGCGTGGCGTGGCTGATGTACCTGCGGGGCCTGACGCCCATTGCCAATCGCCTAGAGCAGGTACGGCCCTGCCGTGCACCCATCCTGGCGGTCTCACTGGTGGCACATATCAACAGTAGGACCTTTTCTACTTGAGGTTGTCGCGCTCAGATCCAAACCGCCGGATAAAGGCAGGCAGGCGACGTGCAGCAGCCAAATCGACAAATTCTAGTGGAGTCTGCCTGTTTCGCAGGGCCTGGAGATGGCGAGCGCATGCGCAGAGATTATCACCTGGGCGATTGCCATCGCGCTGCTGTACTCACCGGCTTCCAGCATGACATACACGTGGGTGTCGGCCGTCAGGCCACAACCTGACAAGCTGGCCCACCACGTTGAAGGTCATCATCGAAAGCTGCCCCACTCCGCCGCATCAATGCGTATGGAAGGTGCATTTCAGATTGCGCATGGAAGGTGCAATTGTGAGTCACTCGAATCAGACGAAAAGATGCATTCAAGACCTCGGAGCACGAACAGCGGCTGCACGTGCTGCAGCGTGGTCATGAGCTGGATTATGGTCGGCGCGCAAGCGGCGGCGCTGGCGCTGCTGGTTTGCAGCCGCCCCTTTGCTTGGGCGCCGACAGTGCGGCGGCTGTGGGCGCGCCAGCGCGTCTGGCGGGCTGTGCGGAATGGCGGCAGCAGGGTGCCGCCGCCACTAACGCGCCTGTAACTTACATGCCGCCAGCGGCTCAGCCGTAAAGACTGTTGCTCGAAATGTTCAACTGAAAGGCTGCTGCGAGCTGCGGTCGGCGCCCTCAGAGGGTATCATCTCGGCGCCCTTTTGTTTCTATGATAAGAGGGTATCATAGAAACAACGTCTCGAGCTCTGAGTAAGTAAGCTCTGGAGCATAAGTGATCAGAGGTAGGTGGTTTTTCTTTCGAACTCATGATTTTGGCGGCGCGCGCTCGAATGCTACGCCATTGATGAGGCTCAATGAATCATGGCGGCGCACTTGGTGATCGAGCATGAAAGGCTTGTATGCAAGTTTGATTTCATGTACGTCGATGTTTTGTTGTGGTGTGCCGGCAGCAGCAGGCCGAGGTCATACTCTATCAAATAGCCATGGCTAGGTGCTTTTCAAGCATCTGCAGGTGCTGAACAAGTGTTGAAGCTGCTGAGTTTATTTTCACAGTGAAGTAATCTGTGATCAGGCTCCCACACAAGCGATATGCTCCTGCACACAGGACCTCGCAAATGCTACTGCCACCATTGTACACCCTCACGGCCTCGTTCACATTGGCCGCAGACTCGCACTTCTCTGTTGTGCCCGAAGCGCCACTGCGGCGCCAGGGCCATCACAGCACACCCCATGTCCCCTCACAAAACGTGACAGTGCATCCCTACGCAAGCCGCAAAGCAAACACATATAGAAGACACACAGTCTCTTTTCAGGCTGCAATCTGCAAAGTGGACTGACAGCAGCGGGTGCTGGCCGGCTGCGATTTGATGACTGCGGCGTCTTGTCTGCCTGCGACTCCACTGGCCCTGGCGGCGCCGGCGCCACGGCCCTCACGCAGCGCGCAAGGCGAGAGCCCGATGCCCCTTTGCGCTGAGTGCGTGTAGCAAACACGACCTGGGCAAGCTCCGTGCGTGACCAGCCCCCGCTGCCGCTTCTCCCAACCCGCCTATGGTCCTGCATGGAGCAGAGTAGCGCACAGAACTGCCGCCGTCCCTCAGGCAGCACGCATGGCGGGCACCCGCTGCCGCTCCTTGGCATCCGCCTCGGGCACCGCCCCCGCGGGCAGCGGCGGCGCCGTCGGCAGGTCCTCGGCGCGCAGCTGGCCGCCGCCGCCGCCGCCCTTCTTGACCGCCGGCTTTTTAGCATCCGCCAGGCTGGGGTACGAGATTGCGCCCTCCTCGTCCTCGTCGGCTGCCTTTGAGGCACTTGCCTGTCACACAGGAGCGCTCTCAATTTGAAAAAAGGGTGGCCTGAGGAAGTAGCAGATTGTCTTGGCGGCCGGCTATTTGGCGGCCGCCAGGCTGGCCGCCAGGCTGGCATTCAGGACACAACGCCTTGCTCCTCTTCGTCGGCTGCCTGTAAGGCGTTTGCCTGTCACCGAAAGTAGGTGAGGTGTGAAAAGAAATTGAGGATGCAGCTGATCCTCTTGGCTGCTGGTTCCGCGCCATTCGCCGGGCAGCGGCGGGGGGCAACGCTCTCCTCGTCATCAGCCGCATATGAGGCATTGCCTCTCGTGGGGACAGGAAAGCTCTCGACTGTCAGAAATGACTCACATCAGGCAAATACAGCTGCACGGTGCAGCCAGGCCTGCATCACCTGCTGTCCGCAGGTGACGCTACAGCCACTGATAAGTTGTCCACACTAGCGTGCGGCATAGCCTTCAGCGCGTGCAGCCTCATGACCTAAGAAGGTTGGCTGGAAAGTCACGCAAATTGCAATGCTGATGCTGCCGATGCACGCTTTTGGCGCTACAGCCATGGCCAACCCATCCGAACGCTTGCCTGCGGGTAGCTGACCACGCCATCGTCATCGTCCTGCGCAGTCACCGCCGGGTTGTAGGGCTTGGGGTAGCTGACGCGGCCCTCCACCTCCTGGTCTGCTTGCCTGCGCCAGGGACAACGTGGGATGTCGCCGGCGGCACATGTTTGTGTTTCTTCTGAAGCCACGGAAGATCCGCCTCGCCAAGCTGGAACGGCCCAGTGGTTGTGACCTGACTGCCACAGCAAGCGTGGCGGGAACAACCTCGCGCGCAGGCGGCTGCTGTCCCCACAACCCGCTTTCCGCCTTCACGGCTGGCAGCTTTGGGTGCCTGTTCAAGGTGCAAGAGCGTTGTAAAGTCTCACCTGACGTCCACCCAGCCAGAGGCGCCAGAGCCCTCCTCCGAGGAGGGGCCACTGGAGGCGCCAGGTGGCTGCAGCGCCGGATCCTGTCCCTCCCACCTTGTCAGCTCATCCATGATGCGGATCCGCTCCTGCGCCGCCGCAAAGTCAACAGAATCAGGCAGATGCGGGCTTGAGAGATGAGGGTCGTGCATGCAATAATTCTCCATGTGATTCGATGTGCAAGACACTGCATGTCAGCCTATACATGCACAGGGCAGCCAGCCTGCAGGCTGCAACGCTACAGATGCTGGCACTGATTCAGCAGCATGACGAAGAGAGAGGATATGCAGCAATGCGTTGCAATCGGGTTGTGCGCACCGTGAGGGTTTCCCAGTCCTGCTGCAGGCGCCGCTTGCGCTGCCTGTTCCGCACCAGCAGCGAGCCCTACGAGAAAGAGGCACAAGTGCTAGGACATGCATTGTCTTCAACCTTAAGAATCAAACTCACAGAGGCTACGATAAGTTTTAACAAATCGGCAAGCGGCTGTCCACGTTCCAGGACAGCGATGTGAGGCACCGTGTTCCCGTGTTGGGAGCACCATGCGCGAGAAGCCGGCATCGGCCAACTCATAGCAGACTTCTGCAAGTATCGAAGTGCAAAACACTGCTGCCTCGATAAACACACCATGCGGGAGAAGCCGGCGTGGGTGAAGCGCCAGCCCAGGAAGAGGGCGCTGGCGGACCAGATGGCGAGGCGCAGCGGCGCCAGGCGCGGGTGCCGCAGCACGCGCCCCGCCACCGTCGCAACCGCGGCAACCGCCGCCACCGAGGTCAGCTGCAGGCCGAACAATTGTTGCTCAGGACCGTGCCAGGGAGAAAGCGACATTCAGTGGTCATGGCGGCGGCGATGTCATACTGCTGGTGAGGGGACCTCGGTGCGGATGCATGCACAGCAGATGCATGATAGTTTGGGTACACCTGGCGTGCAGGTGGACTAACACTGACCCAGGCTGGAATCTCGTTGACAATCTTGGCTTCAGAATCTCCAAGAATTGAACAGTACCTCATTAGCCACCTCATCCGGGTTCATGACCTCCACATCCAACGCATTAATGTGCCCCTTGAGCACCTGTCACACGCAACATGAATTTCAGTTGCTCTAGTGCATTGTTTTGCAAAGCTAGAGGTATAAAGCTGACGCAAGAAACATGCAGCTGACGCAGCTGAGGCGTGCTGGAAAAAAGTCAAGCTTGAGTCGTGATGGACCGCACAAAGCATGAGGGCTGTGGTGCATGCACCTGCGCCTCGACCTGCAGCGCCCGGAAGTGCTGCACCAGCGACACGTAGGCACGCTTCAGCGTATTGTAATCAGATGCGTGCGTGTCGCCCAGCTCCCGCTGCAGCCGCTGCACCTGCATGCATTGGGTGAAGTACCTGGGTAGTGAATCCGCAGCCGCGGCAACGGCACAGGCACCATCGGTGATCAAAACGGCAAACATGAAGCCATGCAACCCGTCGTTTGAGTCCATATGCACACTCGGTGTCACTGTCCAATATGAAGGTTCGCAGGAACCGAGGTGTCCGAGGATCATCTGAGTGTGCACCTCGCCGCTCAGGTGTTCGATCCTGTCGCGCAGCTCAGCGCTCGCTAAATGCTTCGTAGCCATTGCTGCGATGCTCTATCACACGTCTGCTGCCACACGAGCTCCACCTGAAGCAGTGTCGCTCTCGGAAGCTGCAGGCACTTGCAAAGCTGGCATGCACCAGATACAGTGCTTCTGTCGTAGCGGCGTCACCGCTAAGTCGAGAACAGTCGGAGCAGGCAGTGCCGATCACCTCGATGTGACGCACAAGACACGATAACGCACTGAGACACGGGTCGTGTACAAGACACCGATGGTGAAGCTGTGGTAAGGGTTCTGCACTCAGTCAAAATCCGGCTACGAGGTCACGCATGCTGCGTTTTGCACTTGATCACCGCTTGCACAATCGAATTCTGAGATAGCATCGCAGCGACTTTGTGACGTCGCAACCCTCAGGAAGCACGTCACGCGGTGTTTCAGAAGTGATCTCTGAATTGTAACTCCACTGCAACAGCCTGAGAAAATCAAGTGTTGTAGTATCACTCAGCTGACATTAGATCGGCCTCGAGGCAGCTTGAAGTAGCGCGTATAGTCTACGAACAGATTTGGATCCTCCCAGCTGTTCACCTATCAGTGAAGAGTTGGCGCAAACACCAGCGCGGCATGCAACACGATCATGCGAGTCATGATTGGGGACGCCCTGCACTCGGCAGCAGCGCAGCATGCTGCTGTAGCCGTAAGTATGGACGAGTGCAGCCTTACCAGCCACCTGCAACGCGGGTGCAGCGCAGCTCCATGTCATGGCGCCACCACGGCCAGATGATGACTGCGGCAAAGGGCGCAAACCAGGGAGCGGCAGCTGCCGACAACGACGACCACCTCGAGGCGGTCGTCGAGCGCGCACCTGCGCAATCAGATGCGGAGCTTGCAGCGGCTGCGGTGGCTGCCGCGCAGCCAGATGCGGATGCTGCTAAACGACAGCGCTTGCTGGTGAGCGCACATGCACTTCTGTGTTTATATATCTGCATCCTCATTGGCAGACAGCCAAGTCCTGGTGAGTGGGCTGTGGTGTGGCCGATGTCCCTACTCTTGCGCATGAGGCAGGTGAAGGCGAAGGAGCGTGTGGCGCTTTTGCGGTCAGCAGAAGCGGCAAAGAGCCGGCCTGCCTCGCAAGCACAAGGCGCACAGCAGTCCAGTCCAGCCACCGAGCGCAGCAGCAATAGCAGCGGCGACGGTAGTAGCGGCGGCGGCAGTAGCGGCGGCGGCAACAGCGGTAGCAGCAGCGGCCGAAACCCCATCTTGCCCACGGCTCAGGCCGCCGCACCAGATCCGGATGTCCAGCCAGCAGCTGCAGCGCCGCCGCCGATCGAGCCAGGCAGCAGCCGTGGCATCGTGGCGGCGCAGGCGGCGCGGCAGAAGCAGGCCGTCAGCGCGACGTCAGCGTGGGCAGCTGTTCAGAGCTCGGCGCCGCCGTTCCCGCCGAAGAACCCCAAGACGCGGCGGCGAGTGGAGCGCAGCACTGCCACGGTCGATGCCCAGGTGCTTCGAGGACGTTCTTGACATCCATGATGCAGCGGAGCATGTTTGAGCCACGATCTGCCAGTTTACAGTTACAGTTACCGTTACTGTCACAGTTGCAGTCACAGTTAGTTTCTCTGTCGCAAGCCACAGAAGCTTTTATTTGGTACAAAATAGCACACTTGCGCAGGGTCCCCGACATGGTCGCACGGCACTCCCTGAGGGCATAGATCGACACCATCGGCAGCTAGACCGACGTTGGTGAACGTCGTATCCCCTTGCCACGTACAGCGGTACGAGCAGGTGGTGGCGTCGCGCAATCGCCTAGCGGCAAAGCTCAGCGATGCAAACCGGTATACTACCTACATGGAGGCAGAGCTGGCAGGGCGCTCCGCAGACGTCGGCGCCGCGGCCACCAGCCTGTCAGAGGTGAGTCGGCGTGAGATCTGTGCGCTTGAGTTCCAATCCACCGCCTCCCCAGACCTGCTGTCATCTTTTTGGCTGTATACGTGTGTGTGGCTAGCCTTCCAAAGGCGATGCAATCATATTGAAGAGACGTGCAGGTGATAGGTCGTTGAGCTTGAGCTGTTGCGTCCGCAGGTGAGCGCCCAGCTGGGGCAGCTGCTGCGGGCGGCAGGGCTGGCGGCCGGGGATGCAAAGGGCGCCGATGGCGCGGCGGGCTATCATCTTGCACAGAAGCTGGCACGCCTGCAGCTGGTGAATGCATTGGGTCTGGCTGCTGGATAACACCGCAGATCATTTGCTTCTGACAACCACATAAGATGATGAGGCCAATAGGCTTCATGCAGCAGCTGCGGTTGCCTGTCAAGTGCCGACAAACGACATGTCTTACAGCAGGCATGTGCAGGCCACGACACATCTCGCAGCAGTCAACAGCAGTCAACCGCAAGCTCCGAAGCAGTCGGCTGTGTGCCTGCTGCTCGTCAATGCTTGCTGACACCTGACACACGGTCTTGCATCTCGCAGCAAATACAGCAGCACGCACAGAAGCTGGAGGACAGCGCACTGCAGCCGGTGCCGCTCGTCTGGGTGGGCGTCGCGCAGGAGGCGAGCCCTCTGTGGCGCTGCAGCCTGTGGCGCTGCAGCCTGTGATAATTTTGTACCCCAGTGCCACATGTATGTCAATCGCCCTGCGCTGTGCTCTCCTGTCATGCACACGACAGCATCAAAGGCGTTGGATACAGTACTCTACTCGACTCGCGATGCGTGCTCTGTATGACCTGCGCACCAATGCTGCAGGTGCGGCTCATGGGCGCCTTTGACAGCTGGTCGCGGGGCGTGACGCTGTCCTCCCGCAGCGACGCCAGCGACTCGGTCTTCCACCGCTTTGATGGCACGCTGCACGCGCGTAAGGTGACTGAGCAGCATGCCACGAGGATGCTGGCCGGTCAACGAATGCATTTCAGCGTGTGTCAGATTGTGCGTTTCTGCCAGGTGTATGTATGTCTGTCGTCTCTGTCTGTCCGTCTTTCTGTTTTTGCTCTGCTTTCGTTCGAGGTACGAAATGTGTCCTGTCACCTGTTTGCAGGGCGAGTACATAGTCAAGTTCCTCGTGGATGGGCAGTGGCGGCTGGCACCTGACTGGCCGACGCGCATTGACGCGGCGGGGAGCACCAACAACGTGCTGCGCATCGACTAGGGACTGCATCACCCTGAATGATGGCCTGTGACTGCTATGATTGTTTTTATTTGCTTATGGTGACGCACAAGCTCCCAGCCAGCACAGCACTCGGAGTGATCAAAGCAGTGTGCGATGGAGTACAGCTGACTAGAGCATCGCATAGGCTTCACGGCCAGATTACAACACAACTACTTGCCCTGACAACGTGGCGAAGCAGCCCGCAAGAAATTCCGCCAGCAGGTTCTAAGCAGGGCGCGAATAAACAGACCATGACTAACAGGTCGAGCATGGTTTGTCAAGTTTGCATGAAATGCACTTGATGTGATTCTCTTTCTTATCTGCAAGACCCCCAGCTACTTTGCTTTTGCTCACTCGACTCAGTCACTGGTCGACGCGTGGCGCTCCACTTGCTGTACTGCGGCTGCACCTGCGCCTTCGAGACGGAATTCCCACCAGACCTGCAAGCAGATTCGCCGAACCATGTGGCGCAGCCATGCAGTCGCCTCATTGCTACTAGCGCTAGCTCTCTTTCGCAATGACGCGTCCTGTGCGCGCATCGCGGCAGATCATGACGTGACGCCCGATGCAGAATCATCGGAGGTGCACATAAACCGCCACCTGGCACAGGCGACGCCACTTGCAGCAGCTTCGTCAGCTCCGCTAGTTTCGCAGCTCACAAGCCTGCTGAACAATGTGACTGGCCCCGGACGCCCAGTAACCATAAAGAATGTCGAGGCGGCGTTGTTCATCGCCCGTGCACAGGCTGCAGCGCTTCCCAACGGTGAGCTCGTATCTGATTGCTTGCGTTGACGCACTCACATTGTAATGTTGTAAGCGCTGGTCCTTTTAGTGCCTTCTATTCCGCCGGCGCCGAAGCGGTGCATCATGCCATCCGACGCCCACGTGTCATGCATACATCATCGGCATCACTGACGTGATGCCGATGCACGCGCAGAGCCGTCGGTGATAGAGCAGCTGTCCACCGGGCCGGTGCTCATCTCCTGGCAGAACCTGTCTGCGGCAGCAGTCATTGCCTTCTACGCAAACGCCTCCCGCCTGGCGTTCAACGCCACCGAGGCGGGCTTTGCGCCGGAGTCGGTGCTGCCGTTCCTGCAAGGCGATTTCGCGGGTGCTTATGCCTCACCGGCGGCCGCAGACCCCTTCTTCACCCTGCTCAATGGCGCTGCCAGCGGCAGCAGCGGCAGCAACCTGACGCAGACGATCGCCAACATCTCGTCTGGCACGGTGAGTGCATCTTGGCATTCCTTCAAGAGAACTCGGAGAAAACGGGACATTCAGTATCGGAATGCAGCTGTGCCACCTGCCGCCACTTGCCAGCGGTCATTTTATCCAGGTTTTGTGGATCTCGCCAGTGCTCTTCTTGCATTTGCTGCAGGAGCCGCGGCGCATTCTGTGCACCGGCTACGGCGACGGTGGCGCACTGGCAGAGCTCTGCGGCGTGTGGGCAGCAGTCACATACCCGCTGGCCCAAGTCCGGACTATCACATACGGCGCGCCCACGGTACGTCTCCTGCACAGCTCTAAAGACATGCACGGTAGGTTTTGAGGCGAATTTCACCAACCGCCAACCGCCACAGCCAGCTGTCTCATCCGTGACTGAGGCGCAATGTGATACACCCTGCAGGTGGGCAACGTGCAGTTTGCGTTCGCCTTCCAGCAGCTGGTGGACCTGTCCTACCTGTGGACCACCAGCACGCACCTCAACGTGACCAACGCGACGCTCGCAAACGGCCTCGTGCCGACCGACGAGCTGCGCGTCCTCAATGACACGCGCACCCAGGTGCACGGTTATCCCCGTGCAGGAAACTCGCAGCTGTGCGCGGACAGGCTGTCCGGCAGTTTGCCTGCTGATCCAACTGTGTTTTGTCGTCGTGCACGACAAACGCTTTTCCCTGCATCGTTGGATCCTGCAGTAGGCTACTGACACAAGCTGCCTTAATCAGACCAGGAAAATTTGACGCACTGACGCAGGCAAACACCCGCCTGGTGCCCAACTCCTTCGAGCAGTACGTGTCAGCCATCGAGGAGTACTACAACACCACCAGCGCGGACACCCGCATCTCCAACTCCACCAGCACATCATCAGGTGCAGCGAACGTTGCTCAACCAGTCGTTCAGACCTGCTCAATGCCGCCTGATAGTTTGTGCTGCACAGCTTGTCGCTGCGCACGCCGGCAGCTCAATTTGGACTGAGGCCGACGGCAGCAGCCTCCTTGCAGCGGCTCGGCCCGTCCTGTCATAGCACCAGGCCTGCCCTGCCATCATGAGCGCCCGCCGATTGCTCGTCAATGTGGCTGCTCGGATCGAAATATTGTGCTTTCAAACCAGCAGGCAGCGACAGCGGCGGCATCAGCGGATTCTTCGACAACGTCAGCAACGTAATTTCAGGCCTCGTGGGCGCCGCTCAAAACTTCGGCGACCTGCTGGACACCGTAACGCGCGCCCTAACAGACTCTGAAACATGTTCGGCTTCCTTAGAGCATGAGCGGTGGCGCTGCCAGCGGTGACTTGCAGGGCAGTCAGCATTGCCCTTTGCAGCTGAGGTGCATCTTCTTTTGGGCGGTCGACCACGAGCTGGCCATCCCTGACGCCCTCTGTCATCTGCGTCAGCAGTACAAGCGCATGTATGACGTTTCCTGCTGGCATCGGCAGCCTGGGTGCAAGCCCATGCACGCCCTCGGACATTACTACTTGCTAATTGCTAACAGTTCGCACAGGAAACGTGAGACTGCTCCCATGTCGTAGGTCGTTCGCTTTCCGTGGCGATGAGGCTTCGGCTCTGGACGCTTATGCGGAAGCCGATGCCGCCGCCGCGCGACGCACCTCCACCGGCTGCCCGCCGCTGCTGTGCAAGGTGCGCGCTGCGCATGTCTCTGTTCCTGATCGCACCTGATGGTCCTGTTGCCTGGTGGTCCTGATATTGATGCATCAGCAGACTCTGCGCTATGCTGTCATGTAGGCTTCCAATTCTGACGGTGTTGCTGTCCCTTTGAAAGCAGATCCGGCCGCTGACAACAGGTGATGCGCTTTTTTTTTCTAGTTGCATTGCAGGACTTCGGGACTCGTCCTGCTGTTGAGATGGCATCCTAACAACTCCCCGCCACTGCCACCTGGTCATCATTCGTTTAAACGCCCGGGCGTGTCTTTCATGAATGCAGCCTCTTGCAATGTGTACAATAATGGCACGGGCACCATTGCGCCAGGTAGCATCACGATTGGTGAGAGCTCCTGCTTCGTGAGTTTTACAGAGAACGAGCCTCCCGCCTGGCAAAGCCTGTGTGGAACTTCAGCTGGGAGAAAGAGTCAGGCACCTTCGCAGCACCTTCGCAGCAGTGCCGACGTCTTGCTCGCCGGCATTCACAACTTTCAACAGCGCATGCCCCTGCCCGCAGGCCCTGTCAACACCACCGGCACAAAGCTGGCGGTAGCGTGGAACGCCACCACCAAGACCGCCACCGTTGTCTTCCAGGGCAGCCAATCTCAGGAAGACTGGATCACGGTGCGCGCTGCATCCAGTGACGCGTTCCCCCCGTTCACCATGCTGCATAAATCGTGTCGCTGGGTGCCTGCAGCTGCTAGCGGATTTTTCTGTGCCTGCAGCTGCTAGTGGATTTTTCTGTGCCATAGCTTGCCCAGCAGCGGCCGCAGCTTATTTAGCCTCTGCTGAGCGGATGGCTTCAAGGCCTACCTTAATGACGCCAACACCAACACTGCACTGGACCAGGTGGCCACCTGCTGTGACTGATTTAAGTGGCCATGCAATGGTATGACAAGTGCCTGTTGTCATATGAACTTTACAACATGCGGTTTACTAGGTCCACTGCTGTTCTGTTTAATATTCCGTTCTGTGTTCTGTGTACAACTGACTAATTTATTTCCTGCGCGAGAAAAGTTCTACCCTAACGTCCAGCTGCATGCGGTGCGCGTCATTGTGTGTCATTCTTACTGTGTGCCTGTGAAAAAAGACGCAGAATCGCCCCTGATGACCCCTGCATGGTGTTTAGTATACACCCACTGCCGCAGAGCCTGTCGGTTGGCATCACTTTCCTGTTTCATTGTGGTACTGTTTCATTGCAGAGCCTGTCGACAGTGGCATCACACTATATGAACCCCAGCTGTTGCTGCGCCGCACAGGGATTCCTGGCGTCCTTCCAGTCTGTCACCGAGAACGCGGCGACGCCCGGCCAGAATATCTCAGCTGTCCTGCACCAGCTTTCAGGTGCGCTGACAGATTTCATCGTCACTGTGACCAGTGCAGGCTTCAGCTTATCTTTCAACCCTGTGCAGTGGCTAGATCTGAAGGTTGTCTGTGTAGCCATGGCGATTCATCTATGCAACTTTGCTCGATGCCACCCGCCATGCCGTACACACATCGATGTCATATCACTGCATGATTTATCCTCCTCGTTGAGCCTGATCACATTGATTTTCGCCATGCTTGCATACAGGCAACCAGCAGCCGACGCTCGTGAAGATCAGCGGCCACAGCCTGGGCGCCGGCGTCGCTTCCATCGCCGGCGTCTGGGCGGCGCTGCAGTGGCCCGCTGCTGACATCCAGGTCGTCACGTTCGGGTCGCCGATGCCAGGAAACGCCATGTTTGCAGAGGTGAGAAAATTCGAGCCGGCACTTGCGGCTGCGACTTATGTGACGCAATCCGTGTGTACTGCCGATGCTGCACCCTGTGCCGCAGCATGCAATGCAAAGCGTGATCCTGGATGGAGACACCCCAGAGCAGCTTTTTCTCATGGCTTCTGCTACATATTGGCGATTCTCATACATAAGGGCCTGTCAATTCGGTGTCAATTCGGTGCAGCTGTACAAGCTGCTGGTGGGGCGGCAGAATCGGGTCGTGCACTCGTTGGACATCGTGCCCGCGCTGCCGCCGCTCGACAACTACGCCCCTGTGGACTACGGTGTGCCTTTCCAGCTTTGCAGCCCTTGGCAGGAAGTTCAGCTCATGCAGCATGACAGCGCACCGCTGAGAAGACTTGGACAACTGCACGATCAAGTGCGCGCTTGCGGAAAGCACTGCACCCGTAATCTGCATCCAGGGGCAGAATACAGGCTGAGGGCGGGCAGCCTCCTGTCGCTCAGCGAGTCCGCCCCGGGGAGTTAGCCCTCGTGTGCTTCCATGTCTGTGAGAAGTGCGCTGCTGCTGTTCTTGCGCCGCCTCCATGTGCATCGTGCTCCTGCGCGATGGGCTCAGATAGCTGCGCAAACTTGCTTTAAAGCTTAGCTTTGCTTTAAAGCCGAATGATTGCTGACTTCTGGTCCCCTGCTGGAGGTTCCCCTCTGTGGATATCTGTATCCCAGCATGCCCTTTTGGTGCATCTGTGTCCAGCAAGCTGAAGGCTTCCCTCATGATGGCGACTGCAGGCCGCTGGGTTTCTGAGAATGACACCGTCGTTCTGGAGGTGATTTACTGCTTTGATGCGCGCAGCGGAGAAGCCAGCCTTGAGATGCCATCGCCCTTCTGTGCTTGGTTTGTAACCGTCTGCGGTCGTCGTGCCTGCGAGTTCACATACCCCAAATCTACTCGTAATTGCCCCTCTTGAACTGACTGTCCATCAATCGCAGACCCGGCCGACCATGGACTTTTCAGAGTACAACTGGAACGACCACAACTGCCGCATCTACGAGGCCAATGTGTACCGGACGCCTTACACCACGCCGCCCACCGACCTGGTGATTCATTCATTTTGCCCTGCTGGACATTCGCGTAGAACTTGGCAGCGTTGAAGGTGGCAGCAGACAGGGTCGCCAGCTGGGTTTGGAGTCAGCCATCTGCTTTCCTCTGCTATGTCCTCGATTGCACAACACATCGCCTCACACGCCATCCTCAAGCTGTGCTGGAGCATGCCCGATCTGTGCATAATGGGATCGGTTCAGATCTTGTGCACCCGTCCCCCAGGCGGAGGCTCTGGCCAACACGACGACCGGCGGCGGCTTCTCCGCTGAGAGCGCAATGGTCAGCAACGCACCCAGCAGCAGCAGCAGCAGCAGCAGCAGCAGCAGCAGCAGCAGCAGCAGCAGCAGCAGCAGCAGCAGCAGCAGCAGCAGCACCCCCGCCGCCGCTTCCCCCGACAGCGCAGCCGCAGCCACAGCCTCTCCGGCCGACGCTCTCGCGCCGTCGCCGCAGGCGGCAAGGCCGGCCGCCGCCGCGCCCTCGTTGGCGGCGCTGCTATTGGTCCTGCTGTGCCTCGCATTGGGCGCAGGCAGGGTTTGAGGCTGTGTGGGGTTTGACTCGAGGTGAAAGTTCAGATTAGTCGAAAGTGTGTGTGGAGCAGCTGCAGCTGAGCTGCAGGTCTGTCCCGATGTGGAGACAACCGCTCATCTCCCAATGGACGGCCACGCAATCCCAATGGGATGGCCTCGTGCAGCGCACTGATGTTGCATAGTCAGGAGGGACTTCGTTTAGCTCTTTTTGGACATTAGGTAGGGCGGCTGCGCCACGATTCCTCGATATTAGAACGGCAATCGAACACGCCGCATCTGAAACAACTGATAAACAATGTGGTTTGGGGGTAGCTCATGCAGCATTATGCAGCGCGTCGTGTTCGTACACCGCTTGCAATGGTAGCGTGCAACGTTGGTGTGGTGCACATGCTTGTGGATTCAACACGTGGAATCTCTTGGACTATGTTGGTGACGACACAGATCCACACCTCGGACAATGAGCTGTGGGTCCTTCTTACCTGAATGCAACCTATTTGCCGACAGCCTGCTTGCTCCAATTCACGGCTGCCAGCAGCAATGCTTTTCTGAACCCCCTCTGGGCAAACCCTGTCTGCCCAGCAGGCGAAATCACATCAGAAAGCGCGTCAGAGGCCACCATGAAGGTGGCGTGCATAGTCAGCAGTGCGTTGGTGCTGGCTGCCCTGGCCCCCGCGGCAGCAGACGCGCAACTCACCGTCAGCTCTGCATCGGCGCTGCTCGCCAAGGCCGCCGAGATTGAGGGCTCGGCCGCCGAGGCGGCACATCGGCGGCTGCAGCAGGCTGCGACGACACCACCCCAGCTAGTGCCTTTCCAAACCATCCTGCTGTCGCTGCTGAGGACCGTGGGACCTGGACGCCCTGTTTCCTTCAAGAACTTCGAGAGCGCAGGTTGTCAAGCCTTCGCAGAAATTGCCAGATAAAACGCATATTGCTGCAATATTTTCAGCAGGTGGCAGACTATCAAACTCACAGTGACTGAGACCTGTTTGTTGCTGATGCAGTGTACCAAAGCTTCGCACAAGCCAACGTGCTGCTGTTCAACCGTAAGTCTGTAGCGCATGGCCTGTTGACTCATGCCCGCACACAATGTTTGAAGTGACTGCGGCGCTTTCTCCGTGCATGCACCAGCATCACACGGTATTCAGCCGTATTTGGGATGTGACGCCTCTGTAGAACTCAAGACACGTGTGATCGGTGCAGAATCGTCTCTGATCCAGCCATTGCAGCAGGGCGCTTCCGTGCTTATCGCCTGGGATTCCGTCACCAAGACCAGCATCCTGTCATTCCCGGTGGGGGCGAATCGTGTGTGCTGCGCTCCTGCTCACGTCCTGTATAGTACGATGTGTGCTGCTCTGCGGGCTGCACGTGCGGCCTCCACCGCGACCCACCCCAACTCATCAGCTGCGCAGGACGCGGCTCCCTTGCTTCCCGCGTTTAAGCACCTGCACAGCCTCATCCCCAGGAACCAGAGATTGAAAAGCGTCTCTGTCCTTTGCAGTCCCACAGCGCCGCCCGGCTGAGCTTCAACAGCACGTCAGTTGGCTTCTCACCGGCGTCCGTGCAGCCGTTTTTTGACGCCAACTTTTACGGCGCCTACCCGGGGGCCAACCTCAGCGGCGACCCCTTCCTGTCCCTAGTCAACGGCACCAGCGGCGTCGGCCTGCCCGTCGCGCTGGCCGGCCTGGTGGCCAACGTCTCCAACGGCGAGGTGGCATCTTTGACATCTCCTACCGCGCTTGAAGTGCTATCAAGGTTCGAATGCAGCAGCCAGCAGATGCTACGCCGTCTTGTGCGACGGCAAGTTTGCAGTACTGAGGTTCGGATGCAGGGGTTGAAAACTTGTCCGGGCTGGGCCTTGATGATGCGCGCTTGCCTGGCGTTGGAGTTTCCGCCCGCTTCCATTGCCATGCATGAGAGCTTGTCTGTGGAAACTCGTGACACATCATGACACACTCGTTCTGGAAGCTGCAGGTGCCGCAGCGGGTGCTGTGCACCGGCTTCTCCAACGGCGGCGCCTACGCGCAGCTGTGCGGCATCTGGGCCGCCATCGAGTGGCCTGCCGCGCCCGTTCGCGTCATCACCTGGGGCGCCCCCATCGTGAGCCGTGTTGTCTTTGAGATCTGCAAATCCTTCAGGCCTTTCGACCCAGCATCAGTACATCTTGATCATGTGAGTTTGCAGCCGCAGGCGACACTGTGGCAGTGACTGCACGCATACCTCAGCGGTTGGCGCCAGGAGAAACACAGGGCCTGGGACAGTATCGTGGCGCTGGCAAGGGTATGCTCTTGAATTTTCACGTTGCAGGTGGGCAACGCAAACTTCCAGTACGCGCTGCAGCAGCTGCCGGACCTAACCTACCTGTGGACCACCAGCACCAACCTAAATGTGACCAACGCCACGCTGCCCGGCTTCATCCAGGGCGTCCCCGTGCGCCTGCTGTCCGATGCCGCCACGGTGGTGCGCACTCTTGGAAGGGTTTTGATTTATATGGCTGGGCTATAATCCCCCGCACTGTACTTGTGTGTTGCCGTACAACACCCGGACCCGTGCGCCTGCTGTACGGCGCCGCCACTGTGGTGTACGCCTCGCCCTGTGTTGTCAAGTACTACTCTCTCTATTTTTGCACCCCAGTGCTGCAGTCCCTGGATCTCCCTGGTTCACCGGACCTCAACCCCATGACTCGCCATGGCCACAGTGCAAGCAATGCGTGGTGTCAGGCGGCAGATCGGGTGGCAAAATGCGCGACTGGAGCTCCTGGAGTCGTTTGTTGCCTTGGCATCCAGTTGCGCTTTGTTCTGTACAAGGCTCAACCAGCATTACAAGTGACTCCTGACCGATGTGCTGTTCCGCAGGCAAACACCTCCATTCCCGCCAACTCGTGGGGACAGTATGTGGCGGCCATGATAGAGTACTTCCGAGTGACGGTGCGTCTACATGATTTGAGAGCTGAACTCCGCCCTCTGGACTCGCGGCACTCTCCCATATGGCCATCTGCCATTGTTCGATTCCTCGACAGCAATCCCCTGCACATGCCCATCAGTCCCGCTGTGTGCACGTCAAGATGCGATTCTGAAATCCCCTGCAGCAGCCTTTCGGCAGCGAATCTCCTCACGTGTGCGACACCGTTTTCGAGTGGCTTCGTGGTGCGCTACAGGGAGCGCCAACCACGCTGGCGCCGCTGGTCACCCCGTCGCAGCTCGGTGGCGCAAACATTCTGCAGTTCCTGCTCCAGGGCGTCAGCAATACCACTCTGCCCGCGCTCGGCGTCATCATCGACCCCGTCATGTGCGTACGGACTGCTGAGAGTAACGGAATGACTTTGTGAGCGGGAACAGCGGGACAGGGTCTTCCATGAGCACTCAGCAGTGCCTGCACCTCTTCCAACCAGATGCCCAGAGATGCTATGTGTAACAGGAATGCTTCCAAAGCACACTTCGAAGGGCCGATGGGCTCCCTATTCATGCACATCAGCTGTTACTGCCGCGCATGATGTCGATGCCCATTGTCGCCGGTTTGACGCCCGTCCTTTTTCCTGCCGCAGCGCCACTGCGCAGTACCGCGGAGACTTTAACGACTCGCTGAACAATGTGGTCGCTATGAATGACGTCATCGCCGCCCGCCACTCGGCTTCGCCCTGCCCGGTGCTGCTGTGCAAGGTACTTGCATGCATGATATTATTATCTGATTAGGTGAATGCTGTGTCAAACGGCACATCATCCCCCCAGTGCTCTGCCGCATTTACATCTCTGTCCCAAAATCGTTGCAGCTCCATGTTGGCCTGTTTGAATCTCAAATGATGCATCGCTGATTTTCTGCCACTGGTGTAGTGCGGAATCGATGACTTTCTGCCACTGACTTACTTTTTTCGGTGCGACCACAGATTCGACCAGGAACCTCCCACTCCTGCGACGCCTACGCTGAGAGTGAGAGTCCTGCATATTTGTACCACGATCTGCAAGGCTGTCTGCGGTGCGGATGCTGCATCTTCTGGGTCGCGTACTCGAACCATTGCCAGGCGTCACCCATTCCGACGAAGAATTTGAGCAGCATTTCCATCAAGAGACCGACTGCCCGTGCAGGCCCCGGCGCAATCGCTCCCGGGAGCGTCCAAGTCGGTGGGCAGCCAGCACTAGGGTTTAGGTTTAGGGTTTAGCACTGCATGTGCATGGCGTTCATCCCTGCCATGCTTGCGGCAATCTTATCTCAAGACACCCGAGTGCTTGCTCAAGCACTTTCAACCCCCTTTCAGTTATGGATTGATCAAACCCCAAGCTGTGTCAATCCTGGTCAACAGTGTAATTCTGCATGCGCCTGCAGGCCCGCAGCCAGGCAGCATCACGGGGGCGCAGGTGATGTGGGACAACGCCACCAACGTCGCCACCATGGTCTTCGTCCAGGGCAGCTCCAGCAGCAGCTGGCCGGACGTGCGCGCCCCGCCCAGCCTGCCCACAACTGAGTTTGATGATGTGCCCCTCAACAAGGCCGTCACTCAGCTTGTCAAAAGCGAGCCACACCGCGCCCTTGACAGCAGCAGTCTCGTCCTGGAGGGTGCTATCTTTTGTGCTACATCTGCGCACTCTCTGTGTGTTAATTGTGCAGGACCTCATTGCGTACCTTAACACATCCACCCTGGTGCCAGCATCGAATCTGAGCAGTGTGTACGCCGTCGGCCCCACCCCTCCCGTCGACGTCCATGCGGTGCGACTTTTGGGTCAATTTCCTGTCGGGCTGCCTTTGTTTATGTAGCTTCCCTTCACGCAGCTGCCCACAGCTGACATGTGGGTTCCTGTTGTGCGGCATCCCCACATGCTGAATCGCACATGTGGCCGTGCGTGATTATAGGCCATTGCCGCTGGTGTGCCACCAGTGACACCCTGAAAGCTTGTCAGCAATGGGGCGCGACAACACAATTCAAACAAGCAAGTCCAGGACGCAATTGCTGCTTTGGTACTGGCACCTGCAGGGCGCGCTGCAAGCTTTTCAGTCGCTGACCGACGGCGCCGCCGGTCCCGATTCAAACATCACCAACTTCTTCGCAACTGCTTTAGGCAAGCGTCTTTACTTTAATTCAGTACATTCATATACGTATCTTCATGTACATGTCTTGATGATCTGTCATAAGCTGCAGCATCCTACGTGCTGGGCGCGCGCCACTCCCCGTCGCGCTGAAATGCGCAGCCAGCCAGCCAGCCAGCCAGCCAGCCAGCCGCCGGCCGCTGGATTTTGTACATGGTCGCGCCAACACAGCACAGCCGGCTGACATCTGCATCGCCGGCAGCACACGCCTGCTGCTGCAATGCAACGAACCCAAGCCCTAGATGGAGGCACCCAGGTCCTGCGCAAGGTGATTGGTGATTGCGGGACACTCTAGTTCATGTTCGTGCAGGTTGAATGTCACGGTCCTGTTTTCTGCAAAGCAGGCACCCAGACGCCGCGCAAGGTGGTGATTGCGGGACACTCCCTCGGCGGCGCGATTGCCAACCTCGCCGGCCCCTGGGCCGCGCTGCAGTGGCCGTCAGCCGACATCCAAGTCATCACGAGCGGCGCTCCCACAGTCGGCAACCAGCAGTTTGGCGACGTGAGCCTGGTTACTGAAACCTTGTGATCATGCCTCATTTGTGCAACTTGTTTGCGTTTTATGGGCCGTTGCTGAGGTACGCACCTCGAGGCGGAATGCGTGGCATTGTCCGTCCTAAAATTGATTTGCGCAACGAACTCCGCACACATGCTGTGACCTCAGAAGACAGATTCAAGGCTGCGCATGGACGTACTGAAACGGCGCAATACAACACCAAGCCTGGCTGATTTTCGGTGCGGTTCTGTGCGGTTCCACCGGCATGCAGGCCTTCAAGCTGCTGGTGGGCCGGTCGCAGCGGCAGGTGAACACGCTGGACCTTATTCCGGCGCTGCCGCCACTGAGCGACTTTGCTCCCACGCCCTGGGGCCGGTGGTAAGGTTTTTTGAAAACCCTTTGTGGCTGGAAAGGCTTCAGGCTGCGCAGCACCTCAGATGGTGCATGGAGTGTTCTCCCCGGTCGGAATCCAATTTGCTCGAATCAATCAATGTCGTTTTCAGTCTCTCAATGCAGCGGCTGACGGTCGCTCTTTTTCTGGACCCAGGATCGCGTCCAACACGACGACAAACGCCACCTTCCTCGTCCAGGTGAGGCCGCTGCGGCACCGCGTCTGAGCACATATCGGATTTGCAGCTGTTCCAATGACTGAGCGGTTGCAGCTGAAAACACAGCGGGTGGTGTGATACCACGGCAGCTGGGGGCTAATCAAACGCCGTCAACGGAATAGTCAGCTCAATCTTTCTCGTGCGCTTCATCATCAGCAAGCTGAACCGTCTGCCCAACCTTTTTGAGGTTTTCTGATGCGCTGTTGCAGGACCGGCCTGCGATGAGCATCTTCCAGCTGAACTACGCAGACCACGCCTGCCGGCTGTACGAGGTGAGGGACTCAGGGTTTTGCATTGATGTGTGAGCGCCTGCACCTTCCTGGCCAGTCTTGCATGTGAGCTATGCAGGGCCTGTCTCTGATGGCAGCCCGTGCTGAAAAAGCTGCATGCCAGATGCCGACGTGCACTCTGAGCTTCTTCTGCTGGTTGCATTGTGTTTCAAATTGGCATGAGAGACATTCAATGTATCGAAAGTCTGCGCCATACACAGGCCAATGTGTACCGTGCCTCAGTCGCCACGCAACCGGCCGATGTGGTAACTTTCCCCTTGCTTCCCAGATTTGATTCGTCGGGTACATGTCTGCCATGTGCAAACAACAACAACCGCTCGCAAGCAGCCAGCAGGCTCTCGTTGATCGCACGATGTGCTGAATACGTGCCGATTGAGCGACATGTGTGCCCATGTGCAGCTTGGTGCACTGACGAACTACACCAACATCGGAGGATGAGCCAGTCCTAGTCGCTAATTTGCATTGACGCCGCGCTTCTGGTGCCCATCTCAGAGGGAGAATAGTGAGGGAGTTCCCTGGCATGTTTGGCGGCCAGGGGTGTCGATGTTGTCTAAATAAGCCTCCGCGGTTCACCTCTGATCTGGTTAGGTGCCAGAAATCCGTCACATGTTTGCAAACAATTGTCCAGCTGTCGGTAGCTGCAAAGACGCTTTTTCTGGCTTATGCAAGCCACCGAAACCTAGACGGACGCATTCTATTTCTGTTGCATGCCTGCCCAGCGTTCGTTTGCAAGCACAATTTTGTCTGTGTGTTTGCAGTGATCCTCACTGTGTGCTCATCAGCACTTTTTCTTAGGTAAATTGCGCTGGCAGCAAGCCTGTGCTTTAACCTCTATCAGGTGGATTCGGAAGATCCTGCTGAAAACATCACATAGCTGTAGAAGACAAGTGTTGGCTGAAGGTGCCACCGACAGAATATTGTACGGGGCATAACCTGACTCGTCATCGAGTTTGCATGGCGCAGCCTTGATGCGTCATGTTTTGTCACCTTCTGTGTATGTGCAATCCTTCACAAAGCATCATTCGGCACTCTGGACGGTGCTGCGCACGACAGGCATCTGTCAGCATGCATCGCCGAAGCCTGCTCTGCGCCTGCCTGTTCGTCTGCAGAATGACGCTCCTGTCGACTGGTCATCAGCACAACGTTGACGCCCACAGCCCTCGTGAGAGCAGCCTCGTCAACGTTTCCGCATTCCAGGCTCGGCAGAATGTTGCAGGTCAGCCGGCGACCAGGAGCAGGCGGCTGCAGCAGGCGTCGGCGCCGGCGGTGGCTGTGCCGCCTTACACCGCAGAACTCAGCCAGCTGCTGCCGCAGCTGGGTCCAGGCCGCCCCATCACCTACAAGAACGTCGAAGCTGCCTACTTTGTGTCGTATGCGCAAGCGGGCGCGACCGTTCCAGGCTGTGCGCCCCTACTCATGCTTGCATGCCGCTTGATTTGCTGCATCTGCCGCATCGATCGCCTGTGGCATGCGTGTTTGTCCGGTAATCATGATTGCCTACAATTCAGGTGGTGCAGCAGGCGTGCAATGAATATGCACCTGGCCCACATCCCTTACAATATGAACTTTTCCATTGACGGCGCACTTCGTGATGCAGTGCCCTCAGTCATACAGCCGCTGACTGCTGGCTCCGTGCTGCTCGCCTGGCAGAACGACACCGGAGCAGTCATTCTGGCCTTCCCGGTGAGTGCATTTTAACTGCCGTTGGTCATGATATACTAATACCGAAGACATGGTCAAACGCCGCCAGCAGGCGATGCGTACTTGATCGCTCAGGAAGCCCTGCGCAAAAACCTCAGACGGAGTGCAGCTGTCTTCATGACCGTTCCAGGACAGAAGGTGCTGACAATATAAGTACATAAAATCTACCTGTCTCGTGCAGTCCAACGGCTCTTCCCTGGATTTCAACAGCACCGAGGCGGGCTTTGCGCCGCTCGCGGTGCAGCCGTTTCTGAAGGGAAACTTCGGCGGCGCCTTCGCCGCCCCAGTGCCGCCTGCAGACCCCATCTTTTCTCTGCTCGGCGGCACCGGCGGCGGCACGCCGCAGCCGCTGGGCGCCCTCATCGGGTCCCTGTCGTCCGGCCAGTTAGGTGTAGTTGGTGCTTTATAAATAGCCCCGTAGTGTTGCAGAAGAGTCTCGCCAGCAGACAGTCTGGTGTTGAAATTGCTTGCTGGCTGTGAGAAGACCTCCATTCCTGCGTACAAATTGTGTGTCCTGCAGACACTTAAGGTGTCAATGCCAGTGCTGCAGGTGCCGCGGCGGACGGTCTGCACAGGCTACGGCGACGGCGGCGCTTACGCTCAGCTGTGCGGCATCTGGGCCGCCACCGTCTACCCGCTGGCGGCGGTCCGCGTGATCACGTTCGGCGCGCCGACGGTGAGTGCAGCCCGTATGAGCATATGAAAAGTGGGCAGCAGGACAGAACAGCAACAGCAAAAGACAACAACAATAACAGACCACATGTTGTGGCTACCTTGAGGGTGCATCTTCGTATGCTGCAGCTGCTTTGACAGGCATCATCCCAGAGGCGGTTCAACCCGAGGCATGCAGGTGGGCAATGCCAACTTCGCCTTCAGCCTGCAGCAGCTGGTCAGCCTGCCGCTGCTGTGGTCGCTGTCGGACCACCTGAACGTGACCAACGCCACCACGCCTTGGCCGCAAGCCGTGCCCGTGCGCGTCTTCAACGACAGTGCCATGCTGGTGGGCCCATCCTATCTACTATTACCCCTATTTCATTTCATTTCGTTTGCATCCGTTTCATTTCACGTCATTTTCTTTCGTTTCATTTCATTTCATATTTCATTCGTCATTGAGACTCGCACCATGCGCACCTGGTGTGTTGTTCACTGTGAAGACCTCGGGATTCTACAGTTTGCGGAAGGCGGCAGCAGAGCTGAGGGCCATACTCATGCTCAGGCCAACACCAGCCTGACGCCGCTCAGCTGGGGTCAGTATGTCTCGGCAATCATCGAGTACTACAACACGACAGGCGCGCATTTTTCTCAAGACCTCGTTTAAACGAGTGTTGCATACACGTACTCTCCGCAGGCGGTGCATTATGCACTTATTCTCGTGCTGGGTCTTTCGTAGCATTTGCCAGGTGCCTTCCGAGTTGCATCGACTGCTGACGATGTGTTTCAGGAGGCGCGACCCGCGTCGCGCCAACTGTGGCAAGCATCAGTCAAGGCGGAGTGTCGGGCTTCTTCGACAGGCTGGGCAGCACGCTGCGGGGTGTCTTTGGCGCAATTGCTAACCTCGGCGACATAATAGACACTGCCGCGTGAGTGGTCTGCCACCTTCTCGACGAGAACAGTCCCGATTCTGCCGCAAAATTTGCCTATCAAGCGCTTGCGCCTCCAACATTTTGGAGGCGCCGCTGTTTTGTACAAGGCAGCTGCGAGGTTCAAACGCACTGCATGCTGTTTTTTCAAACGCAACTGTAAAGCTCTTTCTCAAGCTGCTCTTCATGATGGTGTGCACTTCTTCCATTGCATGCTGTGCGAATCGCCGGGATTTGACTGCGCCAAATGTCAGACCAACCGTGCAAGTCAACATTTTTGCACCTGCAGAGCGTACAGCCAGTACCATGGTGATGAGTCGGAGGCGCTGGAGCCCGCCGCCATGGCCAACGCCGCCGCGGCGCGCGCCGCCACCGTGGGCTGCCCAGTGCTGATGTGCAAGGTGAAGTTTGACTGATTTGCCTTGTGCCGTTGTGTGAGTACCACTAGGATCACGTATGGTCGTGAAACCACCAACACGCAGTCCAATAACATGTTGTTTTGTGTCAGCTTTTTGCAGCACAATAACCTTTTGGTCCTCGCATCGGCTGCTGGCAACTGCGGGACCCCAACTATGATGTAATGCATGCTGTGTGTGTGCAAGATGCGAACGGCGTCGACCCAGTCGTGCGATGCATACACCAATGGCAGCAACGCGGTCGCGCCCGGCTCGGTGCAAGTCGGTGCGTTTTGGTTTCTTGTGCAGCGATGTAAAGATGCACAGCACCACCCGCTCATGCTCCACGATGAGGCATCGACCAGCCCAGGCATCCGCTGCTGCCCGATGCAAACTGTGCAGTGCTGCAAAGTGCTGCGCAGCAACGCATATGCCACGGCCACAGTGCTCTTGGACTGTTGAATTTCAACTTCGTCAAGCACAAGCTGATTCCACATCGCATCCAATGCTCCTCTTCTCAAAGCTCCGTGAATGCCCCGCAGGCCCCGCGCCGGCCACCGACACGGTAGCGCACGTCGTGTGGGGCGCCGCGGAACGCGTCGCCACCATCGTCTTCCGGGGCTCCTCGAACCGGCAGGACTGGGAACAGGTGTGTGCAGGCACATGCACTTGGTGCTCTAATCAGGATGTCTTCAGCAGTGACATTGCGTTGCTGACCATGAATGAACACGGTGTAGTTGCTCATGATTTGTAAGCTGCCGCCGTTGCGCGGAGGTTGATCGGCATGTCTGTGTCGTGCAGGACTTCAAGATTTCCTGAACGAGGCCACCACGAACACCGCGCTGGACCAAATATTTCCTGGCGTTCTTATCCACCAAGCAAGCTGCTTCCAGTCTGCAGCTGTCGGTCAAAAAGAGTAATGCGGCTCTGCCATGCAGCACAGATCTGCCGCATGTCAGCCTGCTGCCTTGAGATCTGCCCAGCCGCATGGGTCGGTATCTGCTGTGGCGTATGCGGCCTGAACCTTAGCTCGTAGTGAAGCAAGTCGATCTGCTGACCTGCGTCGATTGGGTGCACTGCAGGGATTCCTGCAGAGCTTCCAGTCCGTCACCGAGAACGCGGCGGCGCCTCAGTACAACATCACCAACGTGCTGTACGGCCTCTCTGGTGCGCGCGTGCAAAATCGAAGGAGCTTGAGCCACGCATGAATCAAGGGTGATTAAACCATTTCAGGCACAGTGACTTTACTTGAGCTCAAGAGCTCACCGGCCGTTTTGCGATCTGTCTTCCTTCCAGGTGGAATAACTCCAAACAGGGTGGTAGTCACGGGGCACAGCCTGGGCGCCGCTCTGGCCTCCATCACCGGCGTCTGGGCAGCGCTACAGTGGCCGGCAGCTGACATCTATGTGCCGACCTTTGGCGAGCCCAAGCCTGGCAACAGGCAGTTTGGCGAGGTGCCTTTCCTGTGTGAATTCCCTTTCTGTCCTCGCTTTCTTCTCTTCTTGCTCCTGCTGATGAGCTGATGTGCATACCAGCATCCATATGTCCTGACACCCACAGCATTGATAGAATTATTACGGCAGGTTGCGAAGTTCCTGGTGGGGCACATGGACCGCATGTTCGACAGGCTTGACATTGTGTCGGCGCTGCCGGCGCTGGACTCGTGCTACACAAGATTCTCAACTAATTCCATAGCTAGTCGAATCCCTGGTGGCCACACAGACCGCGTGGTCGACCGACTGGACAGTGCGCCGGCGCTGCCTGGCTGCTGTCATAGCAGTTGTCACAGCAGAGTCAAAATAGGTTGAGACATGAACATGGGCAGCTGTACATTGTTGAACAAGCTTGTACAAACCAACGTCAAAATCCCCGCAGGTGGTCAAATTTCTGGTGGGGCACACGAACCGCATGGTGGACCGGCTGGACATTGTGCCGGCGCTGCCGCCGCTGGACGACTATGCGCCGACGCCCTACGGCCGCTGGTTCCCCTACAACCAGTCCACCACCAACGCCACCATCATGGTACAGGTGCGGCGGCGCATCATGAAGGCTGCTCCCATGCCTTGCAGTGCCCTGCCGGCTGGCACAACTGTGCGGTACCTCATACAGGGGGAGCAGTCAGGAAGCGAGAGTGTGCGGAGTGGCAAACGTTCCTGAAATTGTCATGAGATGGGTGCCTACGGCACCAGCTGATGTGGCATTCCGTGTACGTTCGATCTTGAATTCGTAAGCATTCCAGATTCCTAAATCAAATTCTTGAGTCAAATTCCTGAATTTGAATATCTGAATCAAATTATTGAACATGAACATGAACAGGACCGACCCGACTTCGAATTTGGCGACTTGACCTGGGCAGACCACAATTGCCGCCTGTACGAGGTGCAGATTACATGTCGGTGTCTGTTGGCACCTGCGCTTCAGCATTCATCTGTCTTCATCTGTCTTGCGCTGTTTTGATTTTATTGACGCCAAGTTTTACACGCAGGCCAATGTCTACCGCACTCCCTTCGCCGTGCAACCACCGGATGTGGCGAGAAATTGTCCAGCAAATGATTTTATCAGACGCCTGTCCTGATCTGCACCATTGCGGACAACAGGAACCTGCAAAGTGCGCCGTGTCCAACAATCATCGCACCTGTTAAATGTGTGCGGCTGCAGGTACAAGCTCTGGCAAACTATTCTGCGGCTGGCGGCTGAGTCCCAACAACCAAGGGCATGACCGACGATCGCAAACCGCTGGCGGCAAAGCAGAGACCGCTTGAGGTCATGAAACTACTTGAAGCAGCATGTGCGCTGGTGGTAGGCAAGTTGTTTTGTGCAGCACCAGGCGACCAGATGTCTACAGCATCAGGTCGCCAGCTGGCGGCAACTCGCATTTTTTTACCCATGCATAACTACTTACATAGTTGCAGCTTACATTTCATCGTGCTTGCGTCCGCTCGCCAGATATCATTCGCACAAAGTCACAACACAGGAGCGCCTAGGTAGCAGACCATGGGCCAGGATAGCTCCATGGTGCAGGATCTCGCATGGACCCATCGAGAGCCCAGATCAAAACACGTACAAGTAAAGCTTAATCCTACCGCCTGACTTCATCTTTAGGTTCCAAAGCCGCCACGCGCATTATTATGGCGGGCGGCGGGCCGCATGGCTGGCCACCGCCTGCAAAGTGTGAGCCATGCGCCTGATCAACACGGTCGAATCGCAGCTAACAAATGTTTCATCCTTCGATCCAACTTTTGAACAACCCAAGAGCACCGCAGGCGGCACCGCCGCCCCTATTTCCTGTATTCACAATTGTTCGCACGTGTTTGTGTTCAACACGCTTCAGTCTTGGCACCCCTCCCGCTGCAGTGCACGTCCGCCCTTCAGTCTTGGAAGCCCTCCCACTGCAGCCGCGGCAGGGAGTGCGCCAGCGGCGGTAACATCCATGGACCAAACTCGCCTACACATTCCATCCGCGCTGGGTGCGTCCAAGCTTCAGTCTTGGAATGTCTGCCACTGCAGCCGCGGCAGACGGAGCGCCATCGGCAGGGCGCCTCCCACGGACACAACAGGACCTTCACACATCCCATGTGCGCCTCAATCTTGAAAGCCCTCCCACTGCACCCGCGGCAACGAGAGCGCCAGCGGCGGCGCCTCCCACGGAAACGTGACGGGCTGCAGCGCGGCGCCGTGGCCAGCGGCATTCATGGCAGCGTGGCCGCCCCCGCGCGGCCAGCGCTCGAAGCGGCGCCCCGGTACGCCTGGCAACTCGAACGTCCGTGCAAATGTGCTCTGCGGGAGCAAATGAAGCCAGCAGATCAGGACACCTGGAATTGCTGGAAAGTTTGTCAAATCGCCGTGCGGCCAGCGCTCGAAGCGACGCCCCTGCACACCCGGCAGCTTGAACGTCCGCGCGAATCTGGTCTAGCTGAAACCAGCACATCAGACGCCTGTAACCCATTTCCGCAACTGGCACTGGAGGCGGAGCTGCTCCAGCGAGAGCAGAAGCAACAATAGGTGATAGATATCAAATTTCGTGATTATCGGGGCTTGCAGCAGGTTGCAGCGGCCACACATTTACACAGCACAGGGTGCATCGCCGGCTCCTTCACCGGCGCTGCAAGGAGGACGAAGTCAAAAAACCACAGCTCGAGCAGTGCTTGCCAGCTCCTTTCGCCATTTTATGACTGAAGAGGGTTCAAAATGAAGTATACTACAGAATGTGCCGCCAGGTGCAACTCACCGGCACGGCAGGCGGCATCAGGTCCAGGAACCGCAGCTCGGGCAGCGCCGGCCGCCGGAAGGCCGCCGCGATGCCGACCTTGCTGAAGGTCGCGTCGCCGCCGGTGATTATCAGCGTCTCCAGCCGCGTCAGCGGCGCCAGCGCAGCCAATCCGGCGTCCGACAGGCCGGCGCACCGCTGCAGCGCCAGGTATGTCAGCTGCGGCGCGCCGGCCGCTATGCACTGCGAGGGCGATGGGTTTGTGGGGATTTCAGGGTTTGGGTTCTCCACGAGCAGCAGGCGAAATAGGTCAGGAGATGAATAATGAGAGTTGGTATTGCCCAGCTGCAAGGCGAGGTCAGACCTACAACCAGGGCAATGCACCTGGCAATGCACCTGGCAGATCTGGAAAGCATCAGGTAGCATTAGGTAGCATCAGGTGCCGTGCCAGGCGTGTTGGTTGCAGTACAGCATGTGCGGTCCGCCGTCAAATAAAAGATGAACATGCTGAACACCTCGAGCTGCAGCAGAAGTAGACAAAAGCACTGCCAGTGGCGGCAGCGGGAAACACTCTCCCTATTTCTCAAACACAGTCCTTCCCGAGAGCCGAGAAGGCAGTAATACGAAGCCCTACTTCAACATACCGGCAGGGACTGGCGCAGCGCCAAACCCCCAAAGTCTTATGGCAACGTACCTCAATCGCCGCATCTGTCGCCAGGAACTCGTCCGAGCGCGAGTCGTAGCCCGCGCCATAGCGCGCCGGCCCACCGCGCACCCGCAGCGCCCTCAGGCGCCCCAGGGCTGGCAGCAGCCTGCCCAGCCGCCGCACGAACGCCGCCGCGCAGTCGGGCCGGCCCGCCAGGTCGTCGTCGTTTCCCGGTCCCATTTGCAACGGGGCCATGACCGCCCCGGCGTCCACAGGCCGCGTCACACCGGCGCCGTCGAGGTCGAGCCGCTCCAGCGCGGTGAGCGCAGCCAGCGTGTCAATCTGCGCATGCACGGTGGCGACAGCTCAGCCGGGGGTTTGTCAATCAGAATGTCGGCGTCCACTGGTTGCGCCACACCAGCGCCATCCAGGTCCAGCCGCTGCCGCGCGGAGAGCGCAGCCAGCGTGCCGATCTGCAGACCCAGAAAAACAAACCAATTAAACGAAGCCGGGATGTACCACGCCGGCGGTACAACACCGGCGCCATCGAGGTCGAGCCTCTCTAGCGCAGAAAGGGCCGCCAGCGTGTCAATTTGTAAAGTGACGAGGGGAAATGGAAGTACAAGTCAACGGAAGCAATGTTAATCCGAGATATGAGTCAATACGAAGAAACATGCAGCTGCATAGTGAGCCGCCAGAGTGTCAATCTGCAATCACATGGTGACGGAATTCCAGTCTGGGGCATCTGCAGCAACAAAGCCCGAAATGCATGCAGAGCAATATGCCATGAACAAAGCATGGGCAGCTGAGCAGATGCAGAAGGGCAAGCGTGTGGAGCGAATTGAGTAGATCGACGTCATTGAGGCCACAGCTGCCATGCATGACCTGCTCAGATAGATTCACACATCAAACGCACGTCACAGCATCTGGGTGCTGCGTGCAATTCCAGGCAAGTACCAGACAGGTTGCTGCGTGTGAGGTGCAGTTGCGGTGCAAGCAACCACCTTGACCGAGGCCGCGATGCGCAGTTGGGCGCAGCCGGGCATGGCACCAACCTCCGGCATCGGCAGCAGCGCCCGGCTGGCTTCCAGCAATGTCAGCTGCGTGAGCCGCGCCAGAGAGGCGTTGGCGGCCTGTGGGCAAGCATTAAGAGCGTGGTCAGCAACCTCTGCGGTTCCGCGTGGATGTCCCAACTGCGTCAGCCGTGTGAGCCACTTAAGCGACACCATGGCAGTATTTGGGATGAGCGCAAGACACGACGGTCAGCAGTAGTCGACTGTGCAGGAGGCACTTCACAAACGCAGCAGAGACCATAGAGCCGAGCCAGATCGCATGTGCAAGCAAGGCCATATTGCACCTCCTCAGACTGACACACAATGCCTTCTGTGCTGTTCCGCTCTCCTACCCGGGCACGCTAGCGGAGGCCCGACCCATACTCTTCAGCGCTCGCTGCGCCAGGCCTGAAGCATAGGCAGGCAACCTTCGGCGGCAGCAGTCGTGCCCCTCTGCAGCAGCATCTCACCTGGGTGACCGACGCGGCTTGCGCGCCGATGTCTGGCAGCTGCATGTCGTCGCTGCCGTGCAGCTCCAGCGCCTGCAGCCCCCTGAAGCCGGGCGCTTCTCCCAGCAGCTCCCACGAGCACTGGCACCTGCCGTGACAATGGGAGCAGTCTCTTAGCAATGGAGTCTGAATCTTGGACATACCTCGGGCTTTTCAAGTATCCAGCTGAGCGACCACATGTTACTGCTTCGCCCGCCGTGTCCCCTGAAGCCGAACCCCGCACCCAAGCAGCTCCCAGATACAGTTTGCACCTGTCGGTGCAAGCAGGGATTCTGACATAAAATTCAGCCAGATCCTGCGCAGCGCTTCTGCCGAGCAGCTCCCAGGATGGCGTGCACCTGTCGATCCCAGCAGCAGCTGTGTCTCTCGGCACTTCTTGCTCTCATTCTCGACGAAATTGCAGACAACGCGGCCCATGCAGGTGTGAGACCAATGAAGCTCACGTGGGCAGCTGGCCGCCGGTGCAGGTGATGCGCAGCGCTGTCAGCGTTGTGAGCGCCGCCAGCGCCCCGAGAATCTGCAGCGCCACCTCTGCCGTTCCCGATGCATGCGGCGCCTGCACAGATATCGGATGTGCTTGCAACATCTGCAGCGAGTGTTGAAACAGGAAGGATCTGCAGCGCACGCCCCAGTCCGCATGATGAGACTGCCTCAGGCATAGGGTGTGTGTGCAAAATGGGGGTGAATGTCGGACAGCCACTGGTGCAATTGATGCATTTGTAGGGCACAACAGCCAGGTTTATGGCGGCACGGTGGCGAGGGAATGGTTGCTGGCAGGCTGTCGAATAGGAAATGACTCACAGATCATCACGGACTCACCACTCGGGAGGGGCCGCCGTGAGGCAGGTGCACGCGTGCGCTGCGCAGGCGCGACAGCTGCCGAATGGTTTCACTCATGCCTGCGATAGTGTCAAAGAATCAAAACAGACCCGCCGGCCGGCAGACATGACGTGCAGCACCTGGTTTCATCTTCTACCACAAAGAACATGCAGCAGCATGAGCGACTGCTTCACGCTGAGGAGGTTGTTTCATCTTGAGGAGCGCGCAGATCGGGATGGTAATACATGAAGCTGCCAGTCGCTGTGGGCGCGGGCTGATGTGACGGTGCACTTGCCTTTGGTGGTGTGATAGTCAAATGGCCGGGCATCGAGTTCCAGCCACTCCAGCTGCCGCAGCCGACCCAGCGCGTCACAGCCTGCGAGCATGTCCGGCCTGCCCGTCAAGGTTCATATGTATTGGAACGCGAGGACACTCAAGGATCCCAACAGCATTTTACATGTTGGCAACCAGCGCCGCTCCAGGTCTATAGGCAAAAAGTGAGCGTAGCAGAATGAGTACCTCCGGATGATGATGAGTAAATCATGAGTGCAGCATACACAGCAGAAACTATGCACCTGATTGGTCCAGCTTGAAACCCCTGCAGTACTCGGTACTCGGCAGGCGCAGCGAGCGCAGTGCGGTGAGGCGCATCAAGACGGCAGCTTTGGCTGCCGCATCCGTCGGCCACGCATGAAAGTCCAGCGCAGTGAGTTGCCTGCAGCAGCACAGAGTCAGTCGCCGGTCGCCATCGTTGCCAGAGGCTCACGACTGGGTCGCCTCGCGAGACGCAAACTACAAGAAGATGGCTACATCGCACCGCATCAACGGTTGTCAACGGCGCGGCAGCTGCAGCAGGACACGCCTCTCGACAGGGTCCTGGACAGAACAAGGAGGAGGCGGGCAGGGAGCTCCTTACTTTGCAGCTGCCACTTGGACCGTCAATGCTGGGTCGTTGCACTCCTTGTTTTCGGCTGTGAGCTTCAGGGAGCGCAGGCATGGCATGCTGGCGCACGCGTCCAGGTCCTGCAGCGCAACTGTGTCCAGGATGTCGACCTCCAGAAGCCTCAGCTGCGGCGCCGGCAGCAGGGCCTGCATGGTGCACAGGAGGGAAATCGAGGTCGCAGGCGTATCTGTAGGGGCAAAAGGTGTGCTGAAATGAAAGGACCCCGCACTCCGGGATCTGCGGTTCGACAGAATTCAGCAGGGCGAAGGCCGGCCGGGTCAGCACCGATTGAGGCGTTGCAACAGTGTTGGGCACATTTATGTCCTGTTTGCCTGCTTTATTCCTTGCTCATTCTGCCGCCATACCTTGAGGCTGACCGGGCGGTGCGTCCGGTGCTGCACGAGGTGTTGCCAGAACACCAGGCAGCGCAGCTGCCGCAGGGCGGACAGCCCGTCCAGGGTCTCCAGGTTGACGATGTGCAGGTGCGTCAGCGCGGTGACCGCCGCAATCGCCGACCCGGCCGCCAGCCGCTGCTCGGGCGTGAACAGGAGGTCCCCGTCCGGCAGCGACAACTCCAGGCGCCGCAGCGGCGGCACCTTTGCAGCGCGACAGAGATTTGGATATGAAGCGAGCCGTGAGCGTCTGCGGACCACTGTTCTGTGCCACTCATAGCAGAGCGCTAGAGCCGAGACCAGCGAATGGCAGGCGTGCGCCGCCAATTTTGGGGTCCGGAAAATGGTTGTTGGGCCTGCCACACCTGCTGGAGGTACCGCAAGAAGCCGCAGGGCGACGGGTGGACCATGAAGCTAAACTGCCGCACGTTGGGGAACCTGCCGCTCAGAGCAGCGCATTCCTCGTTGGTTGGTCCCACCGCCGTCGGAACCAGCAGCCCTGCCGCCGCCCATTGAAGCGGCACCTCAATAGACAGCTGCACCAGGTTGCCGCCGCAGATGCGCCGCTGAAGCTGGGAGCCCTCCTGAAACCGTCTTCCTTTTTCACGTCCTCCTTTCTCCAGTTAATCAGTGAAGAGGCGTATCGACCAGCAGCTGCGCGATTTCGCCGCCGCAGAGGCGGCGCTTTGCTGAACAGTTGAATGCCATTCCCTTTCTCAAGATCTTCTTTCTTGGTGCAGTCTGTGAAGCGGCGCATCGACATGCAGCTGCGGGATTTCGCCGCCGCGAAAGCGGCACTGGAGGCAGCGCTCTCCGCCATGGCCCATCTAGCCAGTGGCGGACGGCGGCGGCAGCGCCGCATTTGCGGCGACGGCAGCGCGGAAGCTGGAAGCGCTTCGGCAACCGGCGGTGGTGCTCAGCAGCAGCAGCAGCAGCATGAGCCGGCAGGCATCGCTTCCACTGCGGTAGGGCGCGTGCGGTGTGCCGCTTCAGCAGCCTGCGCCGCCTCATCACCCGCAGCCGGCACGACAAGCTCAGCGGCCTTGTGGGTCTGCACCGCAGGCGCCGGCGGCAGATCGTGCACCTGTAGAAGTGGGCGCCGGCCGTGGCGCCAAGGCCCGCGGGTACATCCATGGCATCTCGTATTTGCGGCTGCTGTGCTATGTCGACTTGTGACAGCTCGACTTGAAGTGCAGCCTGCCATGCAGCCGCATTGCGCGCCGCTTGATCTGACGCCGAGGTCAGCCATCATACACATGTTTGCTTCCTGACAATTTGGTATTCATCTGAGACCACATCTTGTGTGCTGGCTTGCAGGCGCTCCCTCGCCGCAGGCTCGGCCACCACTCCAGTCACTGCCGCCATCCGGCTCGGGTGGGCCTGCACTGCCTTTTGTGCATCCATCGTGACTTGCAAAGCTTCTGACTTGGCATGCCGATGCCGGTGGAGCTGAGACATTCCAATATTTACCCTGCAGATGGGTGCTTGCCAACAGCCGCAAGCCAGCAGTCAAGGCCCAGTGTATTTCCTCATATGTGGATTTCCGTCCTGTCTGGGCTCTTGAAATCCTGGTTTGCCGCATCTAAGAGCTTCAGCTCCAGCCAAGCCAGGCCAGTCTTCCTTCTTCTTCTTCCTCTTTCGACGCAGAAAATATTTTGAGAAGTGCTGAAGGTGCGCCGTAGGGCAGGCCAGTCTATCTTGTTCTTCTACCTTCACTCCGGGGACCCTGCAATTGTACGACTTTCTGGCGGCCGACTGCGTGGGGCCCTCGGCTGCCAGCTTCCGCCGCGGACTCACCCTCCTCTTCAACAACTTGCGGGGGGCGCGTCAGGCGCTGCTGCCGCACGAGCAGGTCGCCGAAAGGCTGAATAGGCCCGCAAGTGTGAGTATGGCAGACGCAGCCGCGCGCCGCATGAGTCGTGTCGTCTGCGATACTGCGGTGGCGTCAGTGCTGCCGGGACGCATACTTGCGTGGGTTCGAGCAGCCCCTCGTCGCTGGGACGGCCGGGCATTGTTATATTCGAGTTCCAACGACGTAGAGCAGACAACGCAGCTGTATGCTATTTGATCGACTTTGGTTTGGGCAGAGCTTCAGTCACTTTGCGCCGCTGCTTTCGGTTTCAGTTTAATTCACCGAAGGTGCAAACTCATGCCTTTGCTCAAATCAGACTATCTGCGCGGTGGCGGTGCTGATGAGTGGATGCGGCACGGCCACCGCTGCCGCCGGCATATAAAGTTAGGGGGCGGCAGGCGGTGGCGGCCTGTTCACTTACAAGCCATGCCATGCAGTGTTTGTAGGTGCAGTATGCGTCTAGGGCAGCCGTTCTATCGCAATAGGCACAGCCTTCTTCGCTTGCAAGCCTTCTTCGCTTGCAATTGCAGTCGACTTGGTCAATGGAAATCATCAGTCTATGATTGAAAGCCTGATGGACACCATCGATGACTTCCAGCATCGTGAGATCATTCCATCGCCGAGCCAGGTGATGGAAAACATCACGCATGATGGAATTCCATCGCGACTGGCCAGATTTCTCACCGCCAGCATTTACATCGTGCACGACGGAAATCCAACGCACAGGTCGCTTCGCCACCGTCTGCTACTCTAAACCCTAAAGGAGCGAGGTCGCGCTGTGCTTCAAGATCTCAAGCCCGACGTGTCGAAGCCCGGCACTGGAATCAAACGACGTGCGGGTGCCTGCTGAGGGTGGCGTCCCGAAATGAGGTAAGCATGCCGACCCACCCATCGGCCACCTTGATCTCCCAGCCGAATCCCTCCGGCCCTCTGCAGGCCAGCATGCCGCTGTCGACCAGCCACGCCACGCTGTTGATCACGTGGCTCTCCGCCAGGCGGAGGGGGCCCGGCCATCGCCGTTGGAAATCCTCCACCACACGTGGCATGGCTGTGGTGCCGTCTGTCGTCGGCAGGGAGACACACGTCTGCCCTGGGGCGAGGAGAGTCCCTTTGGCATGCACTGCGGGTGGCGGTCACTGCGGAGGCAGGTCCAGGCGTCATGCATGCCGCAGTCGTGCACAGGGAAACACAACGCACCGGCGTCAGGGGCCAAGCACTGGTCGTCAACGATCGCCAGCAGCAGAGCCGGCACATGAGGCAGCTCTTCCAGAGCCTCACGGTACCCCCCTGCTTCCTGTATTGCTTCGTCCAGCGCATCGTGCGCCGCTGCCGCGCCCGGCGAGCCTGCCGCTGCTCCGCCTGCGCCCATGGAGGCCCATCCTCGTGTGTGCGAGAACGACGTGCACGACATTCCAGGACAGGCCAGAAATGTGCCGGCAGCCTCACGCAAGCAAGCGGGGCGCACAATGGCTTGCGGCGCCCAGGCGCTGGCAAGGACCAGGGCATCTGCTCACCTTTTGAGGACGCGGCCGCCCCTGTCGACCCGGCATCCCTGGGCGGCGCGGTGAGGCGAGAAGCTGCCTCAGCGTACGAGAGCCGCCACCCCTGCGCCGGCGCCGTGCCCGCCGAGCCTGCCGCTGCTCCGCCTGCGCTCGCGGAAGCCCATGTCTGAGCAGCCTTGGGCGGCATTGGTGCCGTCGGAGGCAAGCTGCCGTTGTCGCTGGCCTGCACTGGAGGCGAGGCGGCGCAGGGCTGGCGACGCGTCGGTGGCGGTCACTGGATGCGTCCTGCAGTGCATCATGCCCCAGATGAGAGCCAAGCTTCCTGGCGGGCGATGGCGTTGCAGCATGCAGTGCACATGAGCACACTGCAACTGTCAAGCAGAGTGCTGGCAAGCAGCCCAGCAACACACGAAAGCGCCCCAGGAAGCGGCTGCTCGTGACATCTGATCGAGCCTTCGTGAACACACACGAACTTGCTCTTGGGGCTGTCTTGGCGGCGCTTCTCGCTCTTTCACGCTTCGACGCTTTGACCCCTCACCTGATTGCCCTCCTCAGCTCAGGGCCGGCGTCCACTCGTTCCGGCAAAATCTCCAGATACTTTCCTTGCTGGGCGTCAGCGTGATCTGAAATATCGACAAGGGTTGCGACCAGGCCGTTTTCTGTCTCGCGTGCCTGCTTGGGGACTGCCGTCGAAAGATTGGACGGCGGATCCCACTAGCTAGTGGGATCCGCCTATAGGTCAGGTCAGGCAGGCCCACTGTCGGGCGGAGCGTCACTGTACATTCTGCGATGCCGGCGTTGTTGGGGACGAGAAGCACCTTCTCATGGAAGCTCAGTGTGCCGCAACAGCCGCTGTACGTCAGCGTTTCAGAGGGCTGGTTGATGTGGCGCCGCCGCCATGCATGCGGCAGTTGGTGTGGAGCAGAGACAGGATGCATGTAGCCGAGTTTATTTTTGCATGCTTGGGGGAGGTGGGCCTCATCGGCTCATCTGCTCAGTGAGTGTCATCAACAGTTTGCGACACGATGAAACATGATCATGATGGGCCGTTGGTGATTTGATGCCTTATTCGTCTGAGTGCGGCTGGCCGGGTGATCTATCTATCTATCTGCATCCCGCCTACCACCGCCGAACACTTCTCCTGCCGAATGTTTTTCAGGGTTTCGGCGGACGGTCCCAGAAGTTTCGCCAAATCGGTGCTGAGCACAATCATCTTCGGCCAGTGTGATCACCAACATGCCCTTTGCACATGAGTCTCAATCAAGTTCTGTGAACCGATCGTCTCCTTACTTGACATCTTGGCAATCGCCTCCTGCATTCTGAAACAGTAGTGGCGGAGAGGGCGGAGGGTGCATCATGTCGAAAAGTGCCGAAGCAGTCGAGTACCTGTGCAAGGAGGCCGCAGATTGCTTCACCAGGATTGACAATCTGACTGACCTGGAGATCACAACCTCAGACGGCATGACACTGACCACCTCCAAAGCGGTGCTGGCGCTGTTCAGCAAGTTCTTTGGGTGTGTCATCTAGACCTGCCTGCATGTGATCCGCGTTTCAAGGGCTCGATATTAGTGATTCAGAATGCTCTGAGTCTTCCATATATTCCCTCCCTGCCTGCAGGAACATGTTCAAGGATCTGGCCGCAGACACACGCCGCATCACCGTGACTGAGCGCAGCGCAGAGTTCAGCGGCCTGTTGGACTTCATACATGCTCAGGGCAAATACGACATTACTGCTGGTAACATCAACCAGAGCCTGGCGCTGGCCGGAAAGTATGATGTGCCACGCCTGACAGAAGCCTGTGACGCCTACCTGTGCGGAGTGACGCTGGACGATGCGACGCTGCCGGATTGGATCAACGCTGCCACCATATACCACTGCGATGCATTCCTGAAGCGCTGCGAGAAGTATGCCGCCAAGAAGTTGCAGTGCATCATCTCTAGCAGGTGATTTTCGTGCTTTTACCTGATTTGATTCGATGTATGCTGCTGTCCTTCTCTCCTGCACACAAGTGAGGCTTCATTGCGTCGTCCGTCAGAATGCTGAGGATATTGCAATTGCATGACGCAGGGTCCAGGCTGGAAAGCTCGCCACCGACTGGATGGAGACGCTCACACAGGCCTCTCTCGTCGACATCATCAGGGTCCGCAGCAGTGTGATCTGCGGCCTGGCACGCAAACACTACTCGCCTGGCCGCGACGGCTACTACAGGCACCAAGCTTCGTCACACTCTCCCTCCGGAAGGCCACTTACTGATTGCGAGCTGGAAAAGCTCGAGCTGGGGCTCGAATAGGGGCCCGCCTGCCGGCTCATCAAACAAAGCTGATGCCTCAAAACAAATCTGGACGTGTTGTGGGGTAACAATAAGCTCACTGGACGAGTTGAAAACCTACCAGTTGCATTTCAAGCTCACGAACCCTGCTTTGATTTGTTCAACAGCCCCGCACATAGTGAGCATTGAGGAGTAAATCTGAGGATGATGCCGTTTTCGAGCTTTCAACTCTCTTTACATTGGCCGTCAACGACACAAACCAAGCGCTATCAATCTGACAGCCAGGAGTCATCCTGCGTCAGCAGCGCCTCAATGACCTCCAGCTCCGTGGCGGCATTTGGGCGGAAGGGGCAGGTCTTGGCCCGCGCGATCGCCGCCCTGCCCGCCAGCTGCGCCTGCCGCGTGCGGCTGCGCTCCTACAGTCACACACCAGAACCACATGAGTCGCACGTGGTCATCAACCGAGCAGTGAACACGTGTTGCTAACATGAAGTCGACAGCATGCCGTCAGCCAGCTGAGGAGACGTTCAAGCGCCTGTACAGCCGTAGAAAATCTCTGCCGTGCCGGACCAACCCTAAACTGAGTTCCAGGGATGCCTCCCCGCCACACACACTTGAGCACGCTTCGCACCTGCGCCTCGGCGCTGGACAGGCTGAAGGGCTGCGGCACGGTGGTGTGCTGCGGCGGCAGCCGGGGGCGCGTGTGGAACACCTTCGCCTCCAGCGCCGCCTGCTCCTCCGCCATTCGCCTCGCCGCGTCCTGCACCCACACATGCGTACTCTCGTTGAACTGCCATGTATTACTTGCACAAAGGGCTGATGCGTCCCGCTGTGTGAAGAGGGGCGACAGATCACCATCGACAGCCTTGAGGCGTCCTTTCGATCGGTACCCAGGCATGGGGGTGATTTGGCTCTTTGACTGAAGAAGTAGATTGACCGACCTTCCGCTCCAGGAAGCTGTTGAGGCCGTGCACGACAACGGGCCGCGGGCCGCCGCCCAGCTCACCGACTCCATCCGGAGATGGCAGCGGCAGCGGCGCCACTCCCGGCTGGAAGGTGCACTCCTCAAACTCCGCAGCCTCCCTCGCCACCGCGTCCGCCTGTTCCATTGCAGTAATGCAGCTTGAGCTTGCCTGCTGTCGGTCTCTCGCAGCCACATGCAACATGAATGCTCAGCGGAGTGCGATGCACGAAATGTTCAGGAGGGTGACCCATGTCCCGAGGTACAGCAGTCCTCAAACGGCCGCAGCATCCCTCTACAGCATTGTGATGTGAATCCGCCTGAATCCTGCAGTTCCGCAATACCTCAAGCTAGGCGGCTCAGACAGGACGCTCGGACTCTGCCAGCCTGTCTGCAGCGGCGGCCCCACAAGGGACACGATGGCGCCGTCGTTGAAGCTTCTGGAAAAGAAATGAGAGGTAAACATACTTACCAGCAGCCCCGCCCGCCGGTTCGCCTTGGTAGCGCAACACAATGATGAACAACTTGCCACTCACCAGCAGCCGCGCCCGCCGGTTCGCCTTGGACGCCGCCAGCCGGTCCGCTGTCGCGGCCCCTGCAAAGGGCACGATGGCGCCGTCGCAGCCGCGCTCCACCGCGCGGCTGGCAGAGGTGTCCGGCCGGAAGGTGTGCGATTGTCGGAAGGCTTCCTCAGCCGCGCACTCCGCCGCCGCGCGCGTTGCCTCGCGCTTTGGGTTGTTCACCAGCTCCTCCAAGTCGTGCGACTGCAGGAGTTGAACATGGACCCTTGTCAATATGTTTGAAGTAAATGTGTTTTTCTCGTGCTCACTTTTGCGCAAAGGATCGAGCAGGGTACAGCTGCAGAACCGCTGCCAAAAGTGCCTGGGCAGTCCAACAGTGCCCGTCAATTGCGTCGTTCTTACTCTGCAGGCAGATATAGAACACGCTCCGCTGGGTTGCTGATCAGCAACCCAGCATCGTGACAGATCTGTCACCTTCTCTAGAGAAGGTGACGCCGGCGTTTTATGTGCAGCAACAGCGCAACGCACCTGGGCCAACTGGCGGGAGCGTGGGTTGATAGCGGGCTTGAAGTTGAACTGGCGGTAGTACTCCGCCTGCGCGCCCTCCCTCGCCTGCCGCACATCCGCCGCGTCCTGAATGCGGCGGAACAATACATCTCATGACATATTCTGGAATCATGCGCTTCAGGCCGATACTCTACTACAGCAATCTTTCCTGTCTGAAATCAGCCATTGACCATTGTTCAGGCGGGAAGCCTCTCGCCTGGGCCCTGCTGTCCCATAACAACAGGTCTCAAGCATCAGTGGCATGTGAACCTTCATGCTGATCCTCTAAGGGCTTCAAATGCACCGCTAGGCGGTGGGTGCGTTCAGGGCGACTCTCAGAGGCGCTCCACCGCAGCAAAACAAATTCGGGATTGCAGTTGTGATGTGTGTACGTTCTGTAAGTGCAGAACGCAAAAGTGTCAAGCAGTTCACCTGCACCGCCAGGCGGTGGGTGCGTTCCGAGGGCGACTCCCAGAGGCGCTCCACCGCGGCGCTGAGCGCCAGCACCTGCGCCGCATTCCCCGTGTCCGGGCTGAACGTCCCCGCCCCCGCCTCCTGCAGACGCAACAACACAAAGTCGGCAACAAACACCCTGGTGGAGGCCGGGTTGTTTCAGTGCGTCCATCGGTCGGGACTGGCACGGACGAGACAGCATTCAGCTCTGGAAACGGTGAACTGCAGGTATTCCAAGGCTCATATGAGCACCGCGTGAACTGCACAGCAGGGTTTGGCGCCGGCGCCGCCTCACCTTCTCAGCGGCCAGGCGGTCGAGCTTGGCCTTGCGCGCGGCGTCGAAGTGCGCCTGGCGCGCCTTGAAGTCGGCGGGCAGGTTGGTGGCGTCCTCCAGCAGCCGCTCGCTGTGCGCGTTGAGGGCGGGGCGGAAGGTGCACTCCGCCATGCCGGTGGCCGCGCCTGAAAAGAGCAAGCGAGAGCAAGGGATGAGTAGATCAGAAGAAAGCAAATCAGGATTGTCCATGGACTTGGCAGCCGCTCGCTGCGCGCATGAATGGCGGGGCGGAAGGCACTCCCGCCATGCCGGTGGCCGCGCCCACAAATCAGAGAAAGGATGTGAAGCAGTGTGGATGATTGCATATTGTCAATGGCCGCTCGCTGCTCGCGTTATTGGCGGGGCGGAAGGTGCACTCCGCTGTGCTGCTGGCCGCGCCTGCAGGCACATTCAGATGCGCAATTGGATGCACCTTTGGATGCATACGAGAGACTCAGATGGTTCGTGTGCTCTGTCTCTGACAGAGATCACACATATATGTGACATGACAGCATGAGTGCTAGACGGGTGTACGTGTCTGCCTCGCAAAGTGGCGACATTGGCAGATGATGCAAGAATGGTGTCACCCCAAGGCAACCATGGAGCAGAAAACTCAGAGCAGCCGGCAGCACGCAGATTCTCACTCTTTGGACGCCGCTGCTGCAGCATTGGTGGTCGCAAAGCCGCCGCAGCCGCCAGCTCTGCCGATTTCGGGAGGATGGCGGGTGGAGCAGTGAGCACTGCTTGCCGCTTGGCTTCAGCCTGTAGCCACATGAGAGTAACGAAGAAACTCAATGAGAAGTACCTGGATGACTCTTGTCCTTAGTGCCCACACAAACACTTAGGAACATGCGCTGAGCCATCACGACGAGGTCCCTTTCCGCAATGACAATCAAAAAACGTTTGAGCTTCAAGAAGCAGAAGTGGCACCTCTCGCGCGGCCAGCAGCTTCTCCTGTCGCTGCTTGGTGACGTCCGCCAGCCGCTCATGCAGCGGCTTATGCGGTGCAGCCGCAGTTGCGGCACCGCCGCTCTTCCGGCGACCTGCAGTCAAAGAGGCAAAATCACATCAGCTACGGCTTACTGGGCGATGTCGGACGACAGGGTCAGGCATGCCACGCCAGGGCTCGTGCACGCCTGCCCCACTGCCCAGAGCCATGTGCGCAGTTGCAGCGCGTGTGCACACTCCGACGCTGACAATGCACTCGTGACCATCCCGAGTCAGCCCACTGCAGGCGCTACCTGCGGTGGTCAGCTGCGGGGCGAAGGTGCAGCCGGCCAGCTCTGTGGCCTGCAGCTCGGCGCGCAGGCGCTCGATGTGCGCCGCCTTTGCCGCTGCCGCGCTGTGCAGCCGGTCGCCGGACGGCGCGGCGCCCAGCACGCTGACCCGCGCCCCTGCGAATTACGCAACAGGAGCATTAGTACAAGTGCAGAAGTCCATAGATTTCTGCAGCAGGCACTGCTGGCTGTACCAGCCCCTCTGGCCCCGCTAGAGACCTCTGAGTGTTTGGCAGCCATCGTCGAGCAGTGCCGCGCGGTCCCAACTCTCCCGGACGCAAACGCGAAGGAACATTGTTCTTCAATCAGCACCACACCTGTGTGCTTGGCGGTCTTGGGCCGGAAGGAGCAGTGCCGCATCGCCGCTGCCTCGCGCTCCTGCCGCTCCGCCTCGCACCTCGCCCAGCGGTCCACCGGCGGCGCCGCCAGCCGCTGCAGTCTCGCGCCGCCGCCGCTGCCGCCGCTGCCACTGCTGTTGGATGGCGCTGGTCTCTGCAGCTTCGCGCTGCCGCTGCCGCTGCCGTCGCTGCTCTGCGGTGCCGCTGACGTCCTGCTGGTGGAGGCGGCCGCGGCTGGCACGAAAGTCGGGAGGTCCGGCCCGGCATTGGCGCCTGCTGCCGCCCTGCTGTTTATGCTGGTAGCGGATGTCCTCTGTGGGGCGGTGACTGCCGCTGGTGGGGCTGTCAGCGGCGGCGCGGGCCGGCCTTGCAGCCTGTATGGTCAAGAGTCAACCTCTGGCATTGCGATCTGAATGGCAGCTTGCGAATTGGCTGTGCATAATCCTCGCTCTTGTGCAGAAAAAATGTGTGTGACTACACAATTGAGCTCAAGGTCAAATGAAGGCTGGGTCGTACCTGAGCCTGGCCAGCTTCTGCAAACGCAGCTGCTTGGCGGCTTCGTCCCTGGCCGGCTGCTGCTGCACTGCTGCCAGAGGCTGCGTTCTGTCGGGCAGGCTGGCGACACTGTCGTGTAGCGCTGCTGCCAGAGCGTCTGCGCTCCTGCTGCTGCGCGGCGGCACCGCTGCGGGAGACTGCAGCGTCTTGCCGCCATCCCGGGGGCTGGCAACGGGACTGCTGGCGCCGTTGCTGCCATTGCTGGCGCTGGCGGCTGCCGCATCGGGCCGTGCGTGCTGCTGGCCGTAGCTGCTGGCCTCCGGTGCCGCGCCTGGAGACTGAATCACCCCGACAGCGGCTCCTGTTGCATGCCTTGCCGCGTCCCCGCCAGCCTCACTGTCGCTGTCGCCAGCATCCGAGCCCGCCACCGACAGTGTTGCTCCAGAGGATTGCGGGCTGCACAGAGAACACATGTTCTTAGCACCTACCAACAGCCGAGCTCTTTTCCAGCACATCAAATGGGAGCTGTCCGAACAGCGTCTTCGATTGAACATGGGAGCAATGTACTTCGCAGCAACTTGCGGGTTGAGGCACCTGTAGAGCAGTGCTGTTTCGATCTCGAAGGCGCCAGGCGGGTCGCCGGGCCGCCGCTGCCCTAGCGCCGCGGCCAACGCCGCCAGCCGCGCCTCATCCGCCTGCCACCCTGCGCTCAGCCACACACATGGTGTTGTCATGACATGTGGAGATGTTTTTAGGCATTCATTCCACAGCCTAGCAGTCCGACTGTCAACTGCTAGCCAGGCAGCCGCCAGCGTCCGGCTGGGCCAATGGCTCGACAGAATTGCCTTTGACCAGGTACCTGCATTACAGCATGCAGATCTTGCTCGACACTGAAATTTGGACCGCATCCTACAGAGCACAATCGGGCAGGCTTTTTGTGTGCCCAGACAACAAAGCAGCTCAACTCCTACCTGTGTCATCGCCGGATGGTGAAGTGCTCCTAGGGGTGGCACGCCCCGGTGTGGACGCCGGCAGCTGTGCCGGCTCTTGGCCGGCAGCACCATTCAAGTGCTGCGCAGGGCTGCTACCCGCCCGTGTGCCGCTGTCTGGCTGTGCACCTCCGCCTGCCACGCAGCTGCCTGCTGCGCCGTCTGCTCCCTGCTGCCGCGGCCGCCGCGCGCGTCGCTCCGTCAGCAGCTGCCGCAGCATCGCCTGCCGCTCGAGCGGGCTGATGAACCCGCCTGCCAGCAGCTCGCCTTCTGCAGCGTCTTCTGCCTGCACGCTGGCAGCTGGTGCAGGACCGCCGACCGCCGGCGGGGCTGCTGGACTGTCTGGCGGCGCCGTTGCACACACAGCTCTTGATGCGGCCGGCGGCTGGGCGTCTGCAGGCGCTGGCTCGCCGCCGGCCGCCGGGCCAGCCTGGCAATTGGAGCCTTGGTGCGCCCTCTGCTGCTGCCAACGAGACTGCTCCGCCGGCGGCGCAGCTGAGCTCGCATACGCCGCTCCGGGGTCCACCACTGCCGGCAGAGCGTCTGCCAACAATGCTGATGCGGAGCCCTCTGCCTCTGGGTGCAGCCAGTCAGACCGCGGCAGGGACTCTCTCCTCGCAGTTCCCGCTGCCGTGAGGTCTGGAAGCCGTTGGCATGGCGCAGGTGCCCCTGGCGGCAAAATGTGCTGCCTCTGTGGCTGCGCCACCGTGTCCGGTGGCGCTGTTTCTGCCGGCAATGCCCCTGCTGCCTCGGCGCACGCCGCCTCCGGCTGCTGCGCCGGTGCTGCTGCGTCGGCACTAGCCGGCCCGCCGCGCCAGCCGTGTGGCGGACTGAACGACGGCGCGGGGCACACCAGGGAGGGTGACTCTGCAGGCTCCCGTGGCCGCCGGCTCATGAACCGCGTAACACGGTCATTGCCGACTTCTGCCAGACTGCCGCTCTGCTGTCTGCCGGGCTGGCTGCGCTGTGTGCCTGCATCGCTGCACGGCTCCCTGCTGGTGGCACTGTTCGAAGCATCGCTGCTGCTGATGCTGAGGCTCCTGCCCTCTGCGCCGCCTGCAACGCTATCAGCAGCAGCCTCGCCGCGCGCTTGCTGCTGCTGTTGCTGCTGCTGCTGCTGCGGCGGCGGCGGCGGCAGCGGCGCAGCCGACGGTTGGTGTTCCGGCTGCGGCCACTGCGGCATCGGCGGCGCAAGGCGCCGCTCGCAGCGGCTGTTGGGCATGTTCAGCATGATGTGCGCCAGCAGCGGGATCGTCGGGTCGGACGGCCGCCGGGGCATGCTGCCGGATCCGCTTCCTGGCTGCTCCAGCTGCGGCGCTGGCGCTTGCCGCGGCGCTTCGTGGTCAGTGCTGTGCTGGGTGGCGTCGCCGGCACGCCGGCTGCCGATGCCGGCCCGCCGGGCGTCTGGCGCGCCTGCTGCCGCCTGCAGCGCCGTGGCACAGCTGTCGGCAAAGCCATCGGCGCTGGCGGGCTGTGCCGGCGGGACTGTCTGCCTGCGCCGCAGCAGCCGCCCTGCACCAGAAGGACATGGAGCGACTTCCCCATACACTCTCGCAACATCTTATCGCGAAGGTCACGTTCTACAGGGCTGAGTTGCGCGTCCAGGCTTGACAGCCTTGCAGATAAGGAGAGCGCAGCAGAATGCGCACTTGGCGGTGGGGTGCCGGAAGGGCGCCTGGCCTGCAGGAATTGCTCGCAGGCGAGTATGTCCGCCTCCACCTACGCAGTACCAAAACATTCAGCCGTCTCCCATCACCCCACGCGTGCAGCAAGGATGCTGTGCAATGCCGTGCACGCGCCTTGGCTCAGGCGCAGGCGTGGCAGTCCAGGCAGGCGCACCTTGTTGAGGTCCACGGACGCGGGACTCGCAACCATCATGTGGTTTCCATGGCAAACTGATGTGCTGCTGCCTGCGTGCAAATCTGGTTTTGTTGTGACTGCTGCTGCTCAGGGTCAATCTTCAAGGTTAATCGAAGCCCGTTCCAACTGACACATACTGCGGTGACGCGTTGTGTTTGCTGAATTGTATGGATACAAATCTGAAAGTGACAGCTTGGGGCGTAACTGTGTGGGTGAACGCCGCTTGCCGCTGACCAGCCTCATTCAAACCGCGAATCGCCAGCTTGTCAGACAGGGCCGCATCCACGACTTCCAGCGACCCATCGCCGAGAGATCCGCGCCCTCTGGGCTGCACCGAAAGCCAACAGGCGTGCTTGCAGTGTTGCATGCACGAGTGCAATTGTTGACAGACAAGGAAGGCTTCGTTGTTGCCATTCGCTTGCACTCATATTGCAGTAAGCAAACGATCCTGCGGGTCTGAGAGCTGAATGATTGCCAGCGGATGCGGATGACTCCTTGCAGCGCATTCGTAAGTGCGCCCGTGATTGTGATACACTGGTCGCTGACAGTCGAATAAACTTGATCAACAAGAACTAAAGAGATGACCGTCACTGGGCCGACTGCGGAGGGCGCCGCGGTGAGTTGTTGAGTGCTGTGTGAACCTTCCTCGATACACGCGAATGTTACAGTTCAGACCTTTATTTGAAGCGTTATTCCGCCATCACCAGGCACTCCTCACCGCCTCGGAAGCGGAGCGATTGGTGGAAAAACTGCGGCCGCTCACCGTGGAGCAGGCGAGTCCGCATGCATCTGTGATGTGATGCTTTGTTCCTGGATTCTAAGGGCTTCGTAGCTCCCAATCGTCAAGTGCCTCTCGGGATCAGCGCACTTCAGTGATCTGCCATGTCGGAAGGTCTGACAGCGGCGGCGCCGGCAGCGGCGGCCACACCGACCGTTGCGCGGCCTTACAGTCAGTCTGCAGACTCCTCCGAGCACTGCCTCAACAAATATGTCAGCTCATACCTGGTCGGTCACATCCGAAGTGGACGCCTAATGTATCCTACAACTGGCGCACTGTGCAGGTGGGCGGCGAGGCATGGCAGGAGCAGCACGACGCGGTGGTGGCGCTCAACTTGCAGGCGCATCACTGCGCGTCTTCGAACGCCGACGAGTTCGTGAAGGAGGCGCTGGTGCTGCACGACAAGCTGCGCGTGCTCGTCTTCGACCTGCTTGCCTTCGAGGTGCGCGTCGGCAATGCGGTAGGATGCTGGGACATCTGTGGCAGACGTGACAGCGCGCGGCAGCCACTGCTTCTGCTGCCGGGCAACTCCGCACAACAAACAGTCTTCTCCGTTGCAGCAGGCAATCCACTTATTGAGGCACAAGCCTGCCGCCTGCCTGCTGCACCGACCGCAGACCTTGTTGCTGGCCGCAATGAGCAGGTGTGGCAGGCGCGGGTGCTGCCGCTGCTGTGGGGGCACCTGGCGAGCGAGGTGGACAGCGTCGCCGCCTACGACCTGCTGTACCACGAGGCCGCGCTGGTCAACCTGCTGGAGGTGCGCGTTACTCAAGGCCACGGTAGAGTGTGAGGAACGTCAGCTTGTGACGTCAGCCCACTGCTGGAAGCAACATGGTGCTTGACTGCGTGTCAAATCTCGTGCTGAATGAGGCTGACCCGCGTGCCCCACCTCCGAGATGCTCACCAAGTGTGCAAACCAGTGACGCTGTTCCACGGCGACGCCTGCGAGGCGCTGAGCGAGGACGCCACATCTACAATTCAAGCTGTACATACTACAATTCAAATGACGATCCAGAGAGTTTCCTCCTTGTGCGAAGGTGACGCTGTTCCACGGCGATGCCTGCGAGGCGCTGAGCGAGGACGCAGCCCTGGAACTGGTCGACTGGGCGGCGCGCAAGCTGCTGCGCCTCAACAGCCCCGCCGGCCGCGCCTTTGCAAAGGCCAGAGGCATGCTGTTCTACTTCGCTTCTGGGGACAAAGCTGTCCAGCCCAACCATCCGGGTGTTACAAAAATCAATGATGCACTGAAATTGGTTGAGCTTTGATGCGACTAGAGAATGAGCGGTGAAGTGTCTGCCTGCAGAGCGGTCGCCAAAGGACCTGCTGGAACTCAGTGCGGAGGCGCAGCTGCGCCGGCAGGCCGCAGAGATAGAGTTTTGCGCCGCACTCTGCTCGCTGACCATCCTCAGGTATGCTGTGGTGCCGATGCCGTCCGGTCCAATATCAAAACAGATTCTGCAAGCAAAATCTGTGTCAACGTTTTAACTGAGCGTTGTATAGATCACCGTTCAGCATGGAGCTCCAGGTGGATCTTACACGTGACAAATAGTTTACATCACTGTGCTTCAGAATGTGATAATGTGATGTGTGCTAATATTCCACCCTCAGGTACCTGACGGACCGAATGACGGAGCTGCCGCTGTCGGTGGCCGCCCGCATGATTGCCCCAAATGATACGCCCGCACTGCTGGCGGCGCTGCTGGACGAGCCGCCCTGGGAGCGCCGCGTCAAAGGCAAGGGCCTGCAGCGGTGGGAGGGCGGCGGCTGGGCTGCCGCCGACCGGCTGCGGCTGTCGCAGTGCGACATCCAGGTATTTTGAGGGGCTTTGCACTGCTTCCAAGATGCGCCCAGCTTCAAGGGAAGGATTTCATATGCACCAATGATGCATCTCCGCTCTGCGGGCAGCGCGAGTAAATTCGGGGTCTCCGAAGTGCTCATTCGAGATTATCCGAACTGTGTTGACTGCAGGCCAAGCTCGCACCTGAGAACCGAGAAGTTCTGAAATGCCTCTGCCTGTCGCCATTTTCATTTCCGAAACCGATTCTGATTCGCGAAATGGTGCAGGCGTGGCTGGCGCTGGGCAACCTGCTGCTGGAGCCGGCCACGCGCGGGCGGTACGACCTGGACGGCCCCCGCACCGCCTCCCTCGTCCGCCTGCGCCGCCTGCTGCACGAGGTGACCTGGTCGCGATAAGGTGCATGCATGCTTGTCTCCAGCATGGCTGTGGCCATGTGAGGCAATGCTTCAGCAGTCTATTGCTGCTGTCACAGCACCTCGGCACAGGCTGAATTCAACATCAAGCACACATCAGCATCCCTGTGAACGTGCATAGAAATTTAAATTATATAGGCATCCGCAGGCTGTCCTGGAGCAGCTGTCAGTGGCGCGGGACGTGGCGCGGCTGCTGGATGCGCTGGATGCGGGGCAGGAGCTGCAGAACAGGGACACCGACCACGCGCGCCTCATCATGGAGCAGGTGTGCTCCCGTGCTGATTTGCGTGCCTTCCGATCAATGCACTCCAGAGACGTGCTGTGCAGGTCAACAGACAAAATCCCAGCAGCAAACACCATCGACTACGCCTCTCAGAAGAGCTGCAGATGAAGTCCACCGTCCTACTCCTGCAACTCGGCCGCAGTCAGCCGCAGACCAGCGTGGGCACAGCCGCATTGCCGACCTTGGAATTGCACAGGGATGCACAAAGGCAGGTTTCCATGAAGCTTTCTGCGAATCATAATTATTCCAAACATGCAGGTGCCGGTCATGCGGCAGGCGATCCTGGACTCGGTGGCCGACTGGGCGGGCCTGGCGGAGCGGCAGCGGCGCACCGTCTTTGCGGTCGGTGCCGCAGAGGCGTTGCCCGCTGCCCGCCGGCGGAGCGATCGCATGCTGGCCGCCATCGACTTGATGTGCGACATGGACGCCGCCAGGACTGCTGCTGACAATGGGGCTGATGAGCAGGTGTGCCAGTTAGCTAGTTCCAAGGATGGAATGGTGGATGACGCTGCTGCCGACAGCTGAGCAGCAACGACATGGCTAGTAATTCGTGCGGTTTGTGTACAGCCCACACTCGCGGGTCTGCAATTTCAAGCGACATCAAGGGACAAATTTGAGCTCCCATATCATGCTTGTTATTGCAAGGCTGTCTCTTTGCAGGTGCCGCAGCCGGCCGCCGACCTGGAGGTCCGCATGACGGCGGAGGTGCAGCTGTCGTCGGGTGTATATGGCGACTGGGCGGCGTACGAGCTGCGCATCGATGCCACTGCCGACGACGAGCAGGTCTCCGTCCCAGGGTTGGACGGTGGCGAGCCGATCCAGGGCGTGCGGCGCCGCCTCCAGGTGAACTGTGTGAAAGCTCTGACTGTGGCATGATGGGTGTTGAATGAGGGGGTAAGCGTGGTTGATGCGTCCGTTGCTGCACCGCGCTGGGGGTGAACGCTCGCTGCTTCCTGTCCCTGATGGCGAACTGCCCCCGGCGCGCTGCAGGCTGTTGACGCGGCGGCAGTAGGCAAGGTGCTGCCGAGTCTTGGGCGCCTCAGCATCGCGCACGGCGGCCGCCGCGTACAGGCCAAGCTGGCACTGCCCGCCGCGGAGACGCGGGACGCTTCCGGCCTCGCAGAGGTTGGTCGTTGTGAAATGTTCATTCGCCTTGCAACACTCCTGTGCATACAGAAGCTGTGCTTGACTGCATGTGCTCGCGGGTCGAGCTTCCATGATGAGCTGTGACGAATATGCTGCGGATTGCTGCTGCTGTGGGTGTTGAGACGTGAGCGTCAAGCAGAAAACGAACCGCAACTTGTGCGACAGGTCGTCTGGATCACCGCTGGGAGGCTGGCGGTGGAAGGCCTGGCGCTGCAGCTCAAGCTGCAGAAGCTGGCGCGGTGCAGTGAGCGGGACAAGACCGCCGGCACCTGGCATGCCTACCAGATTGTAGGCGGCGCGTGCGCGGTGGCGGCCGGCTCGCACGGCAAAGCGGCAGACGCGGGTGGCGGCAACGCAGAAAAAAATGACGGGCGGACGGCACTGAACTTCTGATGGGAGATGATGAACGGGTAGTGAATACAGCATCGTTTACTTGGAGGAAACTCGACAGTAGTGGCCGGGGGACTTATAGAAGATGCCGATGGCACTTGCAGAACTGCACAAACCACCAAATGCTGTCTTTGCACACCATTCCGAAGCTGATAGCCGGCCAAGACACACTCTGTGCTAGCTGTGAGCTGCTGCAGTGGCTCTCAGAAACTCCATATTCGAAATTCAGCCGCTGAAAATACACGTGTTGGGCTGAACTCAATATGCAAATCAGGTTGAATCCTATGGTGACAAGACGGCAAAGCGAAGGCCTGCCGCCTGCATGTGAGAGCGCTCAATGCCAGATGAGGCGCCGTTCCCGCCGACTGCGCCGCCAGGAAGCAGCACCTCCTGCGACAGCCGCCCGATGACTCTTCATCTCCACAATGCTAACCCCTAATCTAAATCGCCTTCACCTGATCTACACGCCGCCGCCTGCCAGCAGCACCTCCCGCCAGCGTCGCTCAATGCCATCCATGTGCACGTGGCCCACGACCGCAAGCACCCGCCCTTCCAGCTTCAGCAGCTGCTCCGCCATGTGCTGCAGTATCGAACAGAGAAAACTCGGATCGAGACTCCGGCAAACATCGGATTTATATTTGGATTCAAATGGGTCTGTAACTGATTTCGGATGGCGTCTGCGGCAAATTTTCGACGGGCCGCTGCTGCTGCATGTTGGCAGAGCCAAACCATCTGCCTGAAGTACGACATGTCCATGCAAGGGCAGGCCCCAATCAGGAATCCCGACAGCGTGCAGCCAGGGGATGGCAGAACTCTGCGCGCCTTGTCCCGCGCGTCGATGCACGCCGCTGCCACGTCCGGGTAGGCTGCCCGCAGCCAGCTCAGGAAGGCTGCCGACGCGGCCCGCTTCAGCACTGGCTCCGGCCTGCAGACGCATTCCATGGCCGATGCAAGCCGATCGGAGCTAGAGAGCATTTGCTGACCACCCAGGAGCCTGAAACATTGCCGCACTGCTTCGATCGGCAGTGTCGTGTTGTGTGTGCGACACTGAACCTTGTGACTGTGCGACGCCTGAACGCCGCATCTGTTAGTGCATCAGAGAGCAACTTGCACCTGCTGCAGCTGAAGAGGTTGGTGTCCGGCGCCTGTGGCAGCTCGGACTGCGGCAGCGTCGTCCACGCCGACTTCAAGCCCTGAAGCACCACGAGCTCGCATGGTCAGACGCTGCAGCCGGGTGTATAACAGCCAGGCGTGTCAAGTAGATCCACTGTGGGCGTGTCTCGTTGACAGACATTGACCCATAATTGCAGCTAGCCTCCAGCCGCATGTTGACTGATGCGTCATGCAGGTGAAGAAACGTTAGAAATTTGCCCTGAAGCTGAAGCAGGACGCTGTGCTGGCCTCCACGGCTGATGGCGGCAGGTCCCCAAGGACCACCTGCGTTCGAATGCGTCCAATCAGTTTGATGATGTAGCAGACGCAGAAAGCACTGGAAACTGAAATTTCATGATGTCAATGATGTCACAAGCACAATCTGCCAACGTATAATCTTATGTTTCTGTCGATAACGTCATATACCTTGGCACCGGCGGCGCCCGCCTCGTCGGCGATCGGCAGCAGGTGCCCGTCCAGGATGCGCTCCAAGGTGGTCGCCGCATACGCGCGGGCCATGAGCCAGCGGCAGGCCGCCTGCAGCAGCCAGGGGCGCAGCTGCAGATGGTCGCGCAGCCGGCGTGCTACGAGCACCTGCGCATGATCACGCGGTGCAAGTCTCAAATCGTGCGTCAGCATTTCAGCACTCTGGGTTTTGCTCCGAGCATGACCTGCGGATTGGCACCGTCAAATATATGGCAATCGGCAGAGAGATCATCTGCCTTGGGTTTCCCGGCATAGCCTCAGAATCACATACCAACGCGTCGTTGCTGAGCTGGACGAAGACTGTTGCCGGCGGGTCAGCGCTGTGCAGAGCATCCCGAACCTCTTCCAGGCTGGCAGCGGGGCGGGTGCCGATCATGAGGACCTGCAAGTACGCAACAGAGCTATACATCCTTACCAGCCAAAAGAAGGCCTCCTCTTTGAGTCGTTACTTTCCTCTCCGCTGTGTAGCCGACATGCATGGCAGGCAACAAGCATGGCCTCCTTGCACCGGTGTTATGGATGCTAGGATGGTACGTTAGTGATCAGATAGCTCAGCACTCGCCTCTGCGCCCGTCGCTGGGTTGCGCAAAGACGTCATCGTCTCGGGATTTAGCCGCCGCCGCTGATCGTCACCTTCATGTGCTGCTGGCACTGATCGCCCTCGCGTCGTCGAGACCGCGGACTGGCTGTCTGACGTGCGCTCTGAATGCTGAGAGGCAGCTTCTGTAGATCTGTCATCAGCCTGCCGGAAGGCCAGGTCGATTATGCTGGCCTGGGATTCGACCAGTCCCAACACCACACCCGACTTGACGCTGTTCAGCACGTCGTCTGCCACGTTAGTTGCTTCCGTGACGCACTGCCGCACGAAGTTCGGGCACAGGAACGAGGGCAGGACAATATAGGCACCCGCCGTTTGCAACAACATGGTTGCTGATGCGGATAAGTCCTCAGCCGAAGGCTTGCGTATCGGGACGCGACTCAGCGCAGGTGGCTCTGGCTTATGGCGCGTGGATTAGCGCTTCGGGTGAACATTAGCACTTGAGCAGTCGCAAATGCAACCCCCAGCAAACGAAAGGGTGTCGGAGGTCCAGCTCTCCATCGACGCCCCTGACTCCAAATTGTGCGTTGTGCATCCGGCAGCTGGCAAATTGGCATGCATCAATGCACTTTTGATTGCACATGCAGAGAGGAATGTCTCTTCTGCATCATACTGTGCCACCCGAGTTCCAAGGGACCACCAAGGGATTAGGTATGTAAAAACGCTGCAGTGCCGGGGCGGCAACGTGCTGGCCCAGAGGATGGTCGTCATTCAAAATTCCACATCCTACAACAGCCTCTGACATCACTCATGCTGCCTCCTGGTTCGACTTGTATGTGGACAGGCTGCCGCCGTCCCGCAGCAGCCGCTGCGGCCGGGCTTCCCGCTTTGGCAGCTTCCGCTTCTCCACCTCTGCCGCCTTGCCGCCGCCGCCGCTGCCACCTTTGCTCCCCTTGCGCATCCTGCCGCCGCCTGCCGCCAGGCTCATGGCAGCGCCATCCTCTGCTGCGTCGCTGCCTCCCTCGCTGTGCGCACCGTCTGCGTCTTCTGCGTCGTCAGGGTCCCCGAAGCCGCCGCCGCCCGGTGTGTGGATCACCAGCCGATCGCCGCCCTGCACTTGATCACAGACAGCGGGTCAAGCACAGATCGATGTGAAGCCTAGTATTAGAACCTACATCGTATCACATGGCATGCAGCCATGGCAGCGCACAGCACTCCCAACGCAGCAGTTTTTTGGAAGTGATATCATCGGAACACCATACGTGTACCTTTCACAGTTTTGTATAGATAGCGGACCTGGAGGTTGACGGTGGCCTTGGCGCCCATGTTAACGGTGTGGCCGTCGCGCCGCACGATGAGGTTCAGCCCAGTTGCGGCGGAGCCACCGCCCTCCAGGCCGAAGGGCCGCACCGCCCGCCGCTCGCTCAGGATGCTGGCCGTGATGGGCCGCAGAAACTCCAGCTGCATGGCGTCAGTACGGAAGCTCAGCGGGAAACCCCAATAGAATCCCCGGCTTTCAAATTTGATAGGTATTTCATGCAGACACAAGCCAGGTTCGTGCCTCTCTTAGGGCCACATGTCATGTTGCAGGAAGGAAGTTCAGAATCGAGCTTCAGGCTGCACACCTCTCTGATGACGCCCTCGCCGCCGCGCCACCGTCCGATGCCGCCTGAACCCTGCCGCAGCTTGAACTGCCGCAGCGCCACCTACACACGTATCGAGGAGTTTCATCGGTTGCCAGTGGCATGGTTTCTGTCAAAGATTCGATGCAGGTCACTCTGCATCAAAGCAGGCAAGGCAAATGCTGTGGATGGCTTACCCCGCGTCAACACGAACGGCAAGTGCCAACAATCTACACGGCTGCGGGTTTACAAGCGAGACTGACAGGTTTGAAGCAGTGCCAGACAAAATCAGCTGCGAGCAGGCCTCACCGGGTAGCGCCGCTCGAGGATCTCGGGGTCGGTGATGCGCGTGTTGGTCATGTGCGTATGCACGCCCGAGCGGCCGTGCCACCCGGGGCCCGCTCCAGCGCCGCCGCAGATCGTCTCGTAGTAGCCCAGGTTCTTGTCGCCGAACGTCGTGTTGTTCATGCAGCATGCACACACGAAGACGCGCAGTGTCAGGCAATAAGACCCGAAAAAGAAGAAAAAGAAATGATGTCGCAGCGGCACTAAGTGACTGCAAATTGGACTGTCGCTCTGTGCCAGCTCTGCAAGGCAGTTCTGTACACATCTGCCTGCCATGCATGTTCGTTCTTGAGACGTGACAACCATCAAAAGGCAGCATCGAAGACGACGGCATACCTTGTGAGGCGGCGGCTGCGGAGAAGCACTTGAGGAGGACGTCCGTTACCCGTTGGCTGGTCTGCACATTGCCGCCGACGACGGCTGCCTCTGCACATGGCCACAGGATGCTGCCCTCCGGGATCTTGATCTCCACCGGCTTCAGGCAGCCCTGCATCCAATAGCACAATGCACGACATGTCAGCTGGCAAGCTGGTGAATTCGGGTGGCCAGCTGCGGTCTGCCACTACACACAAAAACACCGACCAGCTGTGGCTGCACACACCATGAAGCAGTGTCCTGATTGCCACTACAGTCATGCGAGCTGCAGATGCTGTATACACAGCCAGCAAGTGTCGAATGCTGCACCTGGTTGAGCGGGATGTCAGCGGGGACCATGCATCGCAGCGCATAGATGACCGCTGAACTGGTGACGGCCGGCGGCGCATTGGTGTTTCCATACACCTCTGGACCCGTGCCTGCGCCAGTCGGGCAGACTCTTCTGATGCAACATTTGAGCATCACACGCCCAGACTCGTACGCAGTACGAGCCGCATTCAGATGTCGAGGATGCATTGCCAGCTCGCCTCTGCACCTCTCGAGGCGTGGGAAGCAACATCAGCTGGGCAGGAGTGGCGGGGCAGGTGCATGAGGGATCCGGGGCATCCAGGTCCAGTTGAGAGGCACAGGACGCACCCGCAAAGTCGAAGACCGCGCTGCCGTCCTTGCGGTCGATGGTGACAGACAGCTTAATGGGCGTCCCGTCGTCCATTATGTCCTCCGCTGACACCGTGCCCACCTGGGGTGGATAGCTCTGCTTCATCTTGACTGCAGCAAAGATGGTGCCAGGACTGCGTTATGGTTGCTGGTGCGTCACTGAGATGACAGTCAGCATGTGTTCAGAGGTGGCTGGCCAGCTGGCTGATTGGCAATGCGCCACATGGAGTGCGTTGAGGAGACCCAAACTGGGCTCTTCTCACCTCGGGCAGGCCGTGGTCCTCGGAGAACTGCTGTAGCATCTCCCGCACCGCCTGCTCCGCGTTTTCCTGCAGTAATTGTGTGCAGATTTGAGAGGTCGTGTCCGGGCTTGGGGATTCACAAGCTGATTCAGAAGCGCAGTCGGTGAGGGCGCGGGAGCTGCCTGATGTGGTTCCTCAGCAGTGCCAGCACTGTTGAAAAACTGCAGCAACAGCGCCTGCCACGATGTTTGACGAGCACCCTGCGCCGGATGAATTGCAGGGAGCGAACCAGGCGCTGTGGTGCACTAGCAGCGGCAGTGACGCGCATGCAGCACCTGGATGAAGGTCATGTAGGCGTGCACGACGTCGAGGCTGTACTCCTGTATGAGCGCGCCCACCAGCTGGATGCCCCGGGTGTTAGCCGCAACCTACGGACCATGACGCACGGCATCGGTGGTTGCCTTCGGGGCAACACTTGCCGCTGGCATGCATATGCTGATGATTGGGCCCCGAAGGAGTTGTGTGTTTCTGGGCAGCCCACTGGTCGCCACCTGCAGGTCTGACACGGGAAGTTACAGGAAGATGGTGGGTGAGCTTGCCAAAATGAGTCAGTGCCTGTTTCTTGAGGAGTCGGGATCTGCAGCGGACCTCCGAGAGCCTATGCAGCGCGGATGCACAATGTGGCTTCCCCGCGCTACATTGCCTGCAGGTCACCCCTGCAGGCAATGCTTGTGCAATCACGCCACAAGATTTCACAGCTGTAGGCGCTCCCAATCGTGTCTGAGTGGGGCCGTGGGGCGCACCTGGGCCCGAGTGTCGGACAGATCCTTGCACAGAGAGTGCAGAGGCAGATTCGGACAAGGAAGTTCCACCTGACGCCGACAAAAGGAGCAATGAGCAATGACTACTGGGGCGCACCTGGGCACGCAGGTCGGACAGGTTGTCGCCCAGGTTGCGGGTGCCGCTGATGCCGACTATCTGGTCCGCCAGCTTGCCCGGCGCCTGCAGCAGCTCCGTTATGCCCTCCTCCTGCGCAGAATGCAGGCACATGATTAACAAAATGATGGCAGTGGTCTTATTCCATGTATGTGGCGGCATGAAACACGTGCATGTCAATGACCGCCATCACAGACGGCGGGTGCAGAGATGAGTCGCCAAGCAGCGTGAAGACCGCACCAGTCCTTGAGACAGGGTCTGCAGGGGAGGAGCACACCTGGAATTTGCCACCCTTGACCAGTTTGAAGGAGACGATGGCGGCGCCCTCCTCCACCAGCCGCTTGCTCGCGGGCGGCATGCTGCCCGGCGTGATGCCGCCCACGTCTGCGTGGTGCCCTGCAATCTTTTCCAACGAGCTTGAGGATCCTGTCGTATCGCACATCTGGCTGGGCAGAGGGCTGCAGAAGCCTAGAGTGGGTTGCAAGGCGTGCATGATCGCCATGTGCAAAGGCAGCTTTGCCGCGACGCAATTGACGCCGAAGGGATCGCAGAAGAGAGAAACGAAGAAGAAGTGCTGTCGCCGCGCCTCTGGACGCGACATCAAAGACAGATTTCGCCGTTCTGAAAGACGGCGGTGATGACGGTGATGCTGGGCAGGTGCGACCCATCCGTGCCAGGGATGGCCAAGGGTAAAAAGGAGGAGTTGATGCTACTGACACACCTCGCGATGCCACGAAGAAGACGACTTCGCCGTCCTGGAAGACGGGGGTGATGACGGTGATGTCAGGTAGGTGGGAGCCACCCGCCAGCTGCGGGTGGTTGGTCACCAGCACATCCCCCTCCTGGATGCCCTCGCCTTTGCCTGGCCCATCCGTGTGGTTCCAGTACTTCAGCTGCGCGTTTAGAGAGCCGAGATCCATTGATCCCAAGGGTTGTGCAGCTGAAGAAGACAGCATGTCCTGACAGCTGCGGGTAGTTGGTCACCAGCACGTCTCCTTCTTGGATCCCATCACCCTTGCCGGGCCTCCCTTGTGGCTCCTGTACTTGAGCTGCGCAAAGGCGGCGGAACATGATCAGTAGCGTTCAGCGTTTCGCCAAGTGAGCGGGTTATTGGTCACCAGCGCAACACACTTCTGGATGCCCTCCCCCTGCCGGGCCCCTCCTTGGCGGTCCAGTACTTGAGCTGTGCGAGGCAATTACATGGAATGCTGGAAACCGTCAGGTTCAGGCGTCCCATGATGCTGCCTGATGCAAACTGCACCTGGGCCGTCGGATAAGCATTATGTGTGCTGCCAGTGTCACTTGGTTGCAGGCGACTACTTTGTGCAGGGCAGGCCAAGGCAGCACTGCCTTGACTTCCAGCACTCCACGCTTCCGGAAAAATCGTCAGCATTGACGTCTGACCTGTGCGCTAGGACACGGCGCCGAGGTGCACGAACACATGTGGGCACATTGAGGAAAATCTGTAAACGATGTTGTGAGATTAGTGTGTTCCATCAAGACACTACACTGACCTGCGCGCGGACGGCGTAGGACATGGCGCCGAGGTGGACGGGCACATGCGGCGCGTTGGCCACCAGGCCGCCGTCGGGGGAGAACAGCGCGCATGAGAAGTCCAGGCGCTCCTTGATGTTGACGCTGATGCTGGTGCGCTGCAGAGTGCGGCCCATCTCCTCCGCCAGCCCCATGAACCTGCAGAGATGAGGACGCAGCACTCCTCGATCCGACGGCCTCTGGGCTTTGCATTAGGAAAGCTTGACGGCATCGAGCTCAAACATGCGCACTGCTGCTGATTCGGGCCGTCACATCTGGTCGCCTCCACTCAGAGCCCCAACAGGGCTGTAAGGCTGCTGATGATTATCTGCCTCCCGAGGCACTCGGAGCCGCATGCTCAGCGAGCTGCAAAGGTCGCGGTGAGGTCGCCTTGGCAGCATGCGCAGCGCGACCGCAGAGTACCTCGGCACTTGCTGCCTTCCTGGAATCCAGCAAACACATGGTGTGCACGAGCGTTGCAGAAATGTCTCAGAAGTGCAACACGGCACCGGTGCGAGAAGATGGCCAGCTGCACCGGGTCCCTTTCTGTGGTGGCGGACTTTCCCGCCAGCTTCTGCCGGTCGACCTGGATGCGCACGTCGCCGCCGGGCGTGATGTGCGCAGTGCAGTCCGGCTCCACCTGCGCCAGTCAGGTGGAGCGTATTTGGCCGGAGGCAGGAAGTACAGTTTTTGGGGAGTTGTGAGGTTATTGTTTGCGCGCGTCGCCGTCGGGCATGATGTGTGTTATGCAGTCCAGCTCCACCTGCAGCAGCCAGAAGAACCAGGTCAGCCAGCCCTGCGGTTGCGGATGTCATATCAACTTCACATTCGATCACCGAACGCGCAAGTCGCTGCCCGGCATGGCGTGCGCCGCTCTGGCTCCACCTGTGCAGCCAGACACCAGCATCAGCCGCTGCCGCAGGCTGAACGCTTGAAGTTCAAATGATGAGATGACAGCTGGTATCTCCAGCCACCAGCGAGGACGTGCGTCTCGCACTGTTCCCATTGAGCTCGGATAAGCACAAGGGGGCGTGTGCAACGCCGATGGTAGTAGCTCCTAGGTCAACCACCCCACAACTAGCCAAACTGTCACAGCGACACGGCGCCCTCATGACGCAGTCCTTGCCTTCAACCTTCCAAGCAGTTTCTGCTGCCGACCGCATCGATGCAAATCCGCATTGCTGCAAAGGTGCACGCACCACGATGCAGGAGATCTTGTCGATGAGCAGCATCGGCCCGGGGACCGTGTGCCCGGGCGACAGGTCCGACAGCTGGTAGGCGGGCGTCTGCTGCCGGCCGCCCTTCTCAAAGTACGCCGACACCTCCGCCGCCGGCTCCGGCAGCGGCCCTGCCAACACATGCGCAAACGTCTCCATTGGGTACGCAAACGCACGGCATTCGAGCTGTGGGATCCTCAGTGCAAATGTGGTCGCGACCGGAAAGGTGCGATTAGCAGACTCAGCAATACGAAAATCGGTGTGAACACACTCTTGGTGTTTCGGTCGGAGTCATTCTGTTTACCGGGGTCCTTGTCGATGGAGCCTGCCTTGGGCAGCTCCACAGACCGCCCTGTCGCCCGCACTCGCACATCATCCACGATGATGTCCCGGTCCTGAAGCAATGGAACATGTAACTGGAAGGCTTTGGTTGCTGCAGCACATGTTTCTGTACATGATTGAGACGGCAGGCAGAAGAGGAGCACCAGTGCATGTTGGCCGGCCCGACCTCAACATCAGAACACGCAGGAGCGAGAGTACAGGTCATGCACAGCATGTGTGTACGTCCAATGTGCACCGACAGCACGAAGCCGAACTCGCGCTTGTACTGCTCCTCAAAGGCCTTGGCCGCGTCGCCGCCCCGCGCGGGGCACGGCGTCATGACGGGCACGTCGGTACCATCGTACCGCAGGTTGAGGTACCGCTCCACACCGATTTGGTCCTCCTTGAAGCCCTGTGAGTTGAGCGAAATTAGACTCTGAGCATGGTTTCACTGCATGGCTGTGCAGCGACATCCTTACTGTGGGAACTCCTGATTGACACCCGCAGCATGCATGGTGGAGCACGGTTGGTACGACAGCAGCTCCACGAGCGCGGCCAGCGGCACATCGCGGCTGGTGCTTGCCGACAAGCCGCTGCAGATGCGTCCCCGCTCTGCATCATGGTCGCTTGCCTCTGTGAGCAAAACTGTTGAGCGCACCTGCTCTCGCAGCGTGGACGTCGCCTGCTCCTGCAGCGCATTCAGCCGCTGCTGCAGCGTCCCAAGGCTGCCGCTGTTGAGCGGCACCGCCGCCGGCTCCTGCTTCTCCGCCACCACATCTGCCAGGCCGATGCCTGATTGGAGAGAATCCGTTCGTCAGCATTGAAGCTATGAACGTGTTGAGCGGCATCGCTGCCGTCTCCTGCTTCTCCGCCACCACGTCCGCCAGGCTGATGCCTTCGTCAGAAAACTCAAAGCGTGAAAGCTCCCACGAAGATACTTGATTTTTGTTATGTTGGTATATGTACATGTCTGCTCATCCCAGACCTTGCCATCATAGCCTCCATCAGCTACCCCCTCTTCGATCCCTTCCGCAGGTTGCGCTACTTTGCAACCTGCGGCTCGATAAAGGGGACTTCGGTCGTGTTGTGCGCTGTGATGATGCACGCGCTGCAGCAGGAAAGGCAGAAACTTTTCTCTGGCGTGCCCCGATAGCACACAAGTGTTTCACTACTGCAGCTAGGGCATGGTGTGCTGACTTTAGAATCGTCAAGCTACACGCTTGATGGCACATGGCTGCTGAGAGGACACCCGGTGCAGAAATGGCGGCCGCCCAATGAAGTGCCAGGACACACGAGATGATTGCAATCTGTTGTACACAGGTGTAAATTGCATGCGCGCAGTGCATGTGTTCGAGAGCATAACAGCAGGTACTGCACCAGGCAGTTGATTACCCTCGTTCACCACTGTCTACGAAGCCTTGCTGTCTGATCACCCGATGTCAGCAATGGATAATGCAGCGACTGACACTTAGCAGCACGGCAGCAAGCAAGTGCGACCTCTCACAGTGTTTGAGCAAACCCACCAACGGCGCTCAGGATGCCGGAGAAGCGGTGCACGAAGATGGTGTGCATGCCCAGCGCAGTGGCAATGGCGCACGCGTGCTGCCCGCCCGCGCCGCCAAAGCACGCCAGCACATGCGCCGCCACATCGTAGCCCTGCAGCATTACCACAGGTGCGAGCGTCAGGCCTGAATCGTTTAAAACTCATGAAGTAACATCATGAGCTGACTCGTGTGACCCGCCCGTGTGAGTCATCTCTGGTGGCGTTGTCAACATTTACTTGGAGACCTCGACGAAAGCGGTTTGCCGTGTGCAATACCTCGTAGGCAACTCTGCAGCACAGGCATTCCCGAGAAGCGCGAGGTTGAGGTCGATTGTCTGCGCTACGGCACAGCTACGACAGGGCTTTGCACAAGCTGACGGTAACTGGTTGCACAGTCTTGACTAGGTCCATGGCTGCTGGAATATCTGTTGTAGGATTCGACTGTGGTGCACAGGTTATGCGGCACTCGACAGCATAGACTGCGGTCCAGCTTGCATCATGTTACTGACAAATCATACTGCTAGTTGCGCTTCGACACTGCCTTCACGCACCCGCATCTGGGTGAGCGCGCGGATGGGGCGGCACATGGTCTCGTTGGCGACGCGAATGAAGCCCATCGCCACCTCGTCAACACTCTTCTGCGGCTGCCCCGCCTGCTGCGCGTGCTCGTTGACGTGCTTCGCCACCTCCTCCATGGCATCCCTGCTCATAGATATCACAGTTAATAGGTGAACCACACTGTAATAGGTGATTCAGACCTGTTCTGCAACTCGAGTCTCTCCGGCTCCACAGGCAAATATGTATCTAGACGAACTTATTGTAGTCTCGCGCCTCCAGTCGATTCAGCAGCGCGGCTCAGCAAACATACGTCGGTGCAGCCAACACCTCGTGCAGGTATTGCGCAGCTGATGCGGCACAGCCAAAGCCGACATACTGGCAGCGCTGCGACAGGAGCATACGCCTGTCAGGCGACAGACCAGTGGCATTCCAGTGCCACAGATCCTGATGACTTTGCGAGCGTCGGCTTCCTGAGCAGCAATTCCTGATGCAACTGGCCGCCTACTCACGAAGGGCTGCTCAGCACCCACATGCAGGGCACGACATGTCGTGCGCAAGGCACACAGACAAAGGAAACACAACCCTCGTGTCAATAGCGAGGCGGCTGGACGGCACCAGATCATATCGGCTTGATTCTATCAGGGTTTGTTTGTTCGATTGAATGAAACCTGGCGGCCGCGTCGTCGAGCGACTGGTCCTCGGTGGGGCCAAAGATCTTGGGGAAGAAGTCGGGCAGGATGCGGCCCAGCACCAGGTTGGCGTCCGTGATGGCCAGGTGCCCCCCCTTGCGGTAGCACACCGGCCCCGGGTGCGCGCCCGCTGACTCCGGGCCCGCCTGCCGGGTGCAAGGATGGTGGACTGGTGAAGTTACCCTTTGTAACTGCAAACCCACAAAAGCCTGTTGCACACCTGTCTGGTCTGCAGCAGAGTGTGCCGGGCGCATCTGAATTGCATCCGCAAGCGGAGCAAAGCTGCCCTGCTCTGTGCACTTTCGTGTAACACGTGCCTGAAAGAGTCCGCGCCGGAAGAAGAGGCGCGAGCCGCCGCCCGCCGCGACGGTGTTGATGTCCAGCTGCGGCGCCTGGATCGTCACGCCTGCATTGTGTCATGGGAACGCCTGTCGTCAGCAGAGCCTCCCAGCTGTTGAAGGTGTGCATACAGGTCAAATACACTGCTGCTCTGGCCGCCAAGAAGGCTTCAGCTCAGCAGAGGCACCTGCAGTGGTGGACTGGAAGACGTGCTCGTGCCGGCGTAGCGGGAGACATCGGTGAGATAACTCGGTGATATTGTCAGGCACCTCAGGTAATCACGCTCCATGCAGGCGCTTTGATGCTGCCGAGATTATCCTCTACCTGCAGTGGTGGACTCGAAGACGTGTTCGTAGGAGCCGGCGTAGCGGGAGACATCCGTGGAGGTGCCGCCCATGTCAAAGCCGATGATCTGCTGCGACCCCGCCTCGCTGTCCTCCCACACCGTTGTCAGCGCGTAGCCCACGTACCTGCGCAGGCAGTGCAAGGATGATTCGTGACGCCTTTGTGAACTTTTGCAGATCCCAGGGCTAGTACTGACGCCCAGGCAGCGGTGCATGCCCGCGGCACATGACGGAACTTCGTTCGAGAACGGCCTGAAGGTACTTCCGGCACAGGTGGAGATGCGTCACAGGGCCATCACCAGCGCCGTCAGCAGGAGGCGCACCCGCCGGCGGGGCCCGAGAGGATGGCCTTGTGGCCGGAGAACAGGTCCACGGGGGTGAGACCGCCGTCCGACTGCATGAACTGCAAGTTGACGGCGTGCAGGCCCTCGTCGAAGCCGGACTGGAAGGTGCGGATGTACCTGCATCATTCCCAACCATGCTGCGTTGGTGTCATGATAGCAGGCCATGTGATGCTGGGCCCGAATCCCATACCCAAGCTTCGGTCAGGTGCAACGTTTATACTTACCCCAGCGGTGGTAATGTTTGCTGGTGGCTGCGGGCAGATTGCACCCTTCCCATGTGGTGCTACTCCGCGCACCGCAGGATCTTGGGCGTGAGGTAGGCGTCAGCGGCTGCGGTGAAGCCCCGCGGCACCATCTTTACCATCGGCATCACCGCGCTGGACAGGCTCACCTGCGCACAAGACAGCAATGCCCCAAGCGTGGTCAGAAATGACCTGCATGGCTCGATGCGCCAACACCTTGCAAGCTCAACACGGGTGTCCAACCCCCGAAAAAGCAATGGAACACCAAAGTCCCAAAACGCATGGAAAGGTGCTACCTGCGTGAAGCCCAGCTCCTGCGCCAGCTCGCCGACCTGCTCCTCGTGGTCCGGAAACAGGTAGGAGTTCTTGAGCACCACCGCCACGCTCTCGATGCCCTGTTTCCGCACCGCCTGCGGCACACGAGGATATGCACACTGTTTACTACCCCGTTTCTTGGGGACGCCAGGGACGACGATCTGCCTGAGAGCTCACGCGCAGTGCTCGGATGGGAACGCCACCGTCTGCCGGAGCAAGCGACAGCTGGCGGTACGCAGGATTTGGCGGCATGCAGGATGCAGCCTGCTGCATGCTTTTGACTCTGGGGCCTGCTGCTTGATGCGGTCGAGCATCGCAGCAGCGTCAGCGGTAGCACCTGCAGGTCTTTGCGCAGGGCGTCCAGGTCCACGGTGCGCCGCAGGCACACCATCTCCCCCGTCAGCGCCTCCACTCGCACGCCTTCTGGCCGGTATGTCTCCTCATCCGCTGCCGGGTGTTCCCCGGATCTCCTACAAGCACGACGGGTCAAGCCTCTGGAAACATTTGTACCTCAGCATTCGGCGGCACAGCGGCTGAATGATCCTCGTTGTCCCCTGGGAGCTTCCAGGGTTTGGTTGTGCTGTGCAGTGCGCCACAACTCCGCCAAGCGAGCTGCCTGGTTGGATGCATCGTCAGCATGTGCAGACACTTGCTGTCGTCACAAAAGCAAAATGCATAATGTAAAAGGCATGGTAAAAGGAATGATGACAGGCACCTGTCAGGCTCAGTGCCCAGCGGCAGGATGACCTCCTCGTCCACCTCTACCACTTCCTCGTACAGCACGTCCGGCACCTCGATCTTCAGGTCGAAAATCGCCGGCCGCGCCTGTGTGTGTGTGTCGATGCAGAGTCTGCCACTCGGCTGGGGAACCGTGCTGAAAATATCCGTAAAATCCGTGCAATCCCTCCCTCCTGTCAATTTGTGGAGCCGCAGAAGCAAGCCATGGTTGATGTGACAGGTGCGCTCAGCTGGAACCGGACGGCGCAGCGACAGCAGTCAGGCACCTGGTTGCCGATGTGCAGCAGGTCGCGGAAGCCCTTGGTGACCGCCAGCGCGCAGCGCTCCCCCTTACGCTCCAGCAGCGCGTTCGTCGCAACCTGCCAGGACGGCGATGAGCTGAGACCATGGGGGCTTTCTTTACAGTGCTGTGCGGCCACTCGGAGGGGGCGCAATCGTTGCCATGCCGCTTCATACATCCTGTCGCCCTCGCTGCCGGCATTCGTGGGTGCGGGCTGCATGGCTACTGAGACATTACAGAAGTTGTTAGCCTCTGAGGATTGAAAAGCCGGCACCCACCGTGGTGCCCATGCGGATGGCGTCGATGCGGGAGGTGTCCAATGGCGCGTCGCGCGGGTGCGGCTTTCTGGTCACCTCCTCCAGCATGCGCCGGATGCCTTCCCGCGGCGCGTCGGGATAGTTCTCCGGGTCCTCGCTCAGCAGCTTCATGACCCTGCGGCACGGACGATACTGAGGTCTTGTTGCCTGCCAGCACCGACTTGACGAGACAAGTGCTGCGGCGGCGCACAGGTATGAGTCCACGCAGTTGCGCGCAGACGTGCGTGGATTCCATCACAGCGGGCCGCGATGGTTATTCAAAGCGCCGTCACTCTGTATAGATGAAGTTGCTGTACCTGTGTTTGATGCTGCCGTCCTCCAGGGGTATCTGCGCCACAGGCACGCGCAGTACTATCAGCAATCACCGTGTTAGTGATTTGTCTTGCGTTCACGGAGCGTGCTGTATTGCTGTCTGAACATCAATCAAGCAGGTCGTGGCGATCGAAAGCAGCTAGGCTGTGCTCGTGCATGCTGGCATGCACTGCAGGCACCTCTGCGAAGACATCCGTGAAGGTGCCGCCTCGATCGATCGAAAACCTCAAATTGCGTCCATCCTTGGCACCTTCCATTGCTGCAAGGAGCCTTAGACCTGCAAGCCGGGCTCTGTCAGCCCTCCTGCATGTGGTCTCGGAACTTTGTGACGTATTGATCTGTGTGTCAGCTGCTCCAATGGCAGCGCTGTCAGAGCTTGACTGTCTCAATTTCAATCACACTCCGATGCTGCAAATGCGCAATGAGGCGAGCTGCAGTTTCGGGTGAGCGACACTGTCGCTTACAGGCTGAGGGCGGGCAGCCTCCTGTCGCTGCGACAGGAGGCTGCCCGCCCTCAGCCTGTAATCTGCCCCTGGATGCAGATTACGGGTGCAGTGCTTTACGCAAAGCGCGCACTTGATCGTGCAGTTGTCCAAATCTTCCCAATTTGCTGCAGCAAGGTAGTGGACCCGACTCCCCCGCTGTCAGGGCACGGACATAATTTGACCTGCACGTGATCTGACCGCTGCGCCGCGCCTCCCTGCAGCCATCGAGTGTCAACGACCATGATCTGAGCTGCGGTTTCTGCTTGGCTCGCACTATTGACACGAATCAAGTCGCTCGATCTCCTGCGAACCGCGGATTCCAGAGTGCTGCTGAAGTCGTGCCACATGCCGCCGCCGGCAACCGGCATCCGGCAGCATGCGCCAGCCTGGCCGGCAGCATGGAGCACAGGAGGCTGTCATCCGCAGCGGAGACTGCAGAGGTGGCATGCACAGCAGTACAGCGATGCACCCTGTCGTTGCGCAATGCGGCGGGCGCAACACTGCGCACAGCACAGCTGCTGCCGCGGTGTGACAGCATCTGCATATGCAGAGGGTCAGCCGCCGGACAGACCGCCACTGTCTACCCTCAGCCGCGAAATCCAGCAGGGCTTTTTCGAGGTGCGCCGCCTTCTGCGTCACGCCACCAGTATTTACAGTCTTCGAGCATGTGTTGCCTGTCCTTCTTCGCGCCCTGTCTGTCTGCCTTCTCAGTTTAAACCATCCGCAAGGTTTCGGCGCCTATTCTGCCATCCCGGTGCCCCTCCCGCACGCTGACAGGCACGCGTTGTTGCTGCCGAGCGCAGCTGTGCGTCCAGAACAGCGGGCGGCCCGCGGCGGCGGCGCTGTCGCAGGTCGTGTCGGCGGCGCTGGCCGCCTTCCGCGCCAGCTACGCCCTCGACCGCCTGCGCCTGGAGCTGGAGCACGGGACGCACACGGCTGTGGACGCCGCTGGCTACCGGCTGACGGAGTCGGAGCGGCGCTACCGCACACAGTGGCTAGACACGGTGAGGGGGTTGTTGGGAAAGACAACAGCTGTTGCAGAGCGCACAATGCTTGTGTATGGACTTGGCGCTTCACTCCTGATCTCCAGCTGGTTCTGGGTGCCAAGTGTTGGTATCTCAAACCGCGCAAGCAGACACTTTTCGACATTCCTTGGGTGCTGACGCCGCACTGCCGCTGCACAGGTGTACGTAACGCTGCAGCTGCTGGCGGGCATCGAGGAGGGGGATGTGGCACTGGCGGCAGCGCAGCGGCTGCGGCCGTGGTCCGACGAGGACCAGCAGCTGCTGTCCATGGTTCAGCGCACGATCCAGGGCCACCTGCACGGCGATCCGCACACGAGCATCAGACTCGACCGCTCCCTCGCCACCACAGGTGGGCTGCCTCTTGCGGGCGCCAGGCCTGCCGATGTGCCCCTGCACATATGCGGCTGGATGCGTGTGGAGGTGATGCAAGGGCAACATTTTCTGCAAGGGCAGCACTGCAAATCAAGGGCAGCACTGCCAGCAAGGGCTGCGCCCTGACCAGCCAGAGGATGAGACTTGTCTCGAGTTGCTTTGTGCGTTTGGCGGCAGGTGCCTCAGGGTGGGCGGCCACCGAACTGCGAGTGATTGCACCGCAATTTGTGCCGGTCTCGCAGCTCGTGCTGTTGACCCTGAAGACGCTGGATGAGCACAACGCATCCCAGTGACGCTGTGAGGCCGTCAGTGTGAAGACGACTCGTTTGGATCCGCACGTGCTGCGGTCAAATTCGTCACAAGAAAACTCGGTCAAATGCTTTACCAATCGAATCGTATGTTCAGTATGCCGACATTGCATGCAGCCTTGAACGCAGGTGACAGTTCACAAGTAGTTGAATTCAAGCATTGAATAGTGTGAAGTTTAGATTTTCATGCAGCGCCACAGACCAAATCAGAATTGTATTTTTGAGCAGGCCAGAGGTAGTAACTATGTGTGCCTTGTTCAAACCGTGGGTTTGGCGATCGTGTAATCCGAACCAACTATGCATGCCGCACACTAGACAAGTGAGTCATCGACATGATGTTCCTCCATGTGCTGTGTGCATGCCATGTCACGCGTCCAAAGTTTCAGCAACGGCACGACGATGACAACTACATCGACATGAGGCGCATGATGGCCTCCATGGCGGCCTGTGGATCGTTGCGGGCATGTGCTGCCGCCATCTGCATCGAGGGGTGCGACGCCGGATCCCGCGCATACTGCTTGACCTTGCGGGCGGTCACTCCCAGGCGGCCCTCGCAGGTGCAGAAGTGTTCGTAGGCGCGCTGCGCCCAGTGCTGCGGATCTCCAAGATGTGGGTAGGCTGCGCAGATCTGCAATATCAGTTCCCTTTTCAGCGAAATCACATGCATTGAGATCCATGGACAAGACGCAGATTTGCACATTCTGTTGTGGTCAGTCCGCTCAATCAACTCAGCCATGAACTGTCCGCATGAAACATGGATCCACGCTGCTGCTGCGATATTCACGCACAGACCTGGAAGGCGTCCATGCAGGCGGTGCCGCGCATACTGGTGTCAGTCAGCCCCTCTTCGTCGAGCAGCAGCAGCGAGCGCTGGACAGCTGCATTTAGGACAGGAATAACCGGCTCAAATCACCAACATGAATCAACTTGGTGTTGCAGGCTGTACGATAATATGTCAATTCCATCAAGACCAAGGAAAGGCACTGATCAATTTCAGACCTGCCAGCGCTGCGTCATGATCGGCAAACATGTGGCGCTGGACGTCGCCGTGCAGCTTTGCCAGCATGGCGCGGCGTTTGTCGCTCTCCGCCACAGCGTCGGGCGCGGCAGCGCAGGCTTCACAGGCGCAGTCGAAGGCGAAGCCCTGCCGCAGTCGCGCCCGCCGCTCAGAGCGCTCCAGGAAGTAGTCGCCCAGGTAGTTCATTGTGAGCTCCTCACCGGCACTGAGATCCCGAAAGGCGTGCACAGTCTGCAGGGCAGTGTTGAGATCGACGAATCGAGCGTGAAGACTCGGCAGTGGATACGCTTCATGTATGCATGCGGTGAAGGTCGTGTGGGACTGTCGCGGCGAGACCGCCTCATGCCGCTTGTTACTTCGATGCAGACTGTCATCAGGCAAAGCATGATGTGTGTGGATGCAGCACAATCATAGAAGGGTGCAAACCTCCTGCGACAGGTCCTCATTCCAGCAGTGGTGGCAGCTTGCGACGCAGCTGTGGTTGATGCGCGAGGCCAGCGGAAAGATTGCAGACATGCGGGCACCAGGGCCGAGCGGCATGCAGTTGGTCCTGAAAATTCCCAGCTCTTCCGGCAGATCTTCGAGGCTGTTCGTGAGGTCGCTGAAGCGCTTCTTGTCGCTCGCTGACAGGCGCTGCATGCCCTGCAGCACCGCCAGGTGCTCAACCTGGGGGGTGCGCGGCAGCCTGAGGCCGCATATTGAGCTGAAATCAGATACCACGAAAAGAGGACCCTCCGAGATCAGCAGCTCGCCAGCTTTGACATCTCTGTCTACGAACAGGCCCACGCCCTCGCCTGCTGCGCGTTGTTCGAGTCCAGGTGCCTTCTTGAGCAAGCTGGTCTGGAGCTGCTGCGCTACCTGGCGCCAGCGCATGTCGTCCTGCATTCTTGCAGCTCTCAGGAGTCAGCACACCCTACTTCAATGGAGACATCAATGCTGAAGAAAGGAGGAACATCTGCGGTTGAACCCATATTTGGCTGCTGACATTTATGGTGCCGAGAGTTGGACGTGCTGAGCACTGAGCACTGAGTGGCTCTCGTTTGAGTTTCGGGGACTATCGCTCCGCCGCCTTTTCCGTCAGTGGCAAAGGCTTACAATCCACAGCTACAGCTGCAATCGAAACACAACAGCGCTTCATAAATCATGAGCGACTGTGGTTGTTTACTTCGCCGTCAACATGCGTATCCTCGTCCCTAAAAACGCTGGATTTCTGAACGCATCGGCCGTCGTCTTGGCCAGGTCTTCATCCCCAGCCAGCCGCCTGCTCGCACGCGTGTTCACCCCCAGGCGGCCCTCGCAGGTGCGGTAGTATCTGTAGGTGCGCTGAGCCCAGGCCTTTGGGTCGCCAAGCTGCGATTCGAGCGCACAGATCTGCGCGCACACGATTTCACATGCATCGTCCGTGTGTCATTGCCAGCGGCAATGGTGTCACCCACCGCCATTATTCAGGCATTTGACACAGCGCAGCTCATTACAACCAGACTCACCAGAAATCCGTTCATACAGGCCTCAGCGTGTAGACAGGTGTCAGGCAGCTTCTCTTCTTCCAGCAGCTGCAGCATGCGCTGGACGTCTGCAGAAACACAAATGTATCTCAGTTCAGACAAGGGCTTCACAAAATGAGGATATCGGCAAGACAGAATGACAGCAGCGAAATGGCTGCAGATCAGGCGCCATTTTTAACAGCAGCTGGATCGGCATAATGTGGAATGACATCCAATGCGATGTAGGCGGACCACTGCTATGACAAAATCGAAATGTATGTGATCACAGCAGAAGCAAGGCGGACTGACCTGCCAGTGCAGCAGCGGTGTTGCTGTCGGCAATGTGGCGGTAAATGCCGCTCTGCAACTGTGCCAGCTGTTCACGGCGCTTGTCGCTCTCGGCGACGACGTCGTGCGGCGCCGAACATGCTTCGCAGGCGCAGTCGAAGGCGAAATTGTGCCGCAATTCTGCCCGCCGCTTTGCGCGCAAGAGAAAGTACTCGCCGAGGTAATTGATTGTCAGCTCCTCACCGGCCTTGAGGTCGCGGCAGGCGTGCACACTCTGCAAGGCGGGGCACAGCACCACCTTCAAGAATGGAATGGAAGATTTATGTGAAATCGTGGTGCTTGGCAAGCGACAATGTCGCACGGCGAATGTGCAGTTGTCAAAATCAGTTGCAAGGCAACTGAGTGCTGTCTGAAGGCAGCCTGTTCGGTGGTATCATGCACCACTTGGAGGAGACGAAAACCGCGAACAGCGGGGCCGAACAGTTCTGCCCCAGTGCGCCTTCGGCGGGATACGACTGCAAGCGATAGATTCAGGATTTAAAATTGCGTGGACATCAATCATATTTTGAGCGCGAGCAGCCTGCAACGAGTTCTTTGCTGCGCACATGACCGCGTGACCGGATGGCGGAGCCGTGCTGCGTCGCGCTGGCAAATGCTCAGAAGAAATCCACTGTGAAGTTGTACAGGTGCATCGTTCCAGTGATGACGATTTCGAATCCGTCTGTCAGCTTTAAACAGATGACAGCTTCTACTTTGCCATTCGGCGCAGTATTGCCTCCAGCGCAGCCTCCGGCGCCCACTCGTGCCTGTGCGCGTAGTCCCGCTTCCGACTTCCGCAGGCAGCGCTCGGGCAGCCTACGAGTATCATGCAAATTTGCTTTGCAGCGCGGGGCAGGGGCGCGGCAATTCCGAGCCTTCGATCAAGGATTGAAGCAAGAAGCAAGGATTGAAGCAAGAAGCGTGAGAATTCGATAGCAGGACAGACCCCAAATGGCTGGGAAACTGTCTCTGTTCGGCGCCGTGCGTGCACAGTTGTTTCACCGCCGTTAACGGCGGTGAAACGGATGTGCAGGCATGTTGTCAGACACAACGTTGTCAGACGCAACAAGTTGTCAGATGCAACATGTTTGACCAGAACTGATCTGACAGTCTTGGCAATCATTGTAAGAAAATGTGCGAGCAGCGGTTGCGATAGAAGACCACCAGTGCAAACTGTTCAGCTGTTCTCCGCTGACCGCAGCACCACCCGCGCCCGGCCGGCAGCCGCGTCTCTGTAGTAGCCAGACCGCATTGGGTCCAGCGCCTTTAGGCGCTCATAGATCTCTTCCGCCGTCGCCGCTTCTTCTTGTGAAGCATCAGGCGCGGCCGGGCTGCCGCCAGAGGCTGGGCTGTCGGCGGCAGCGGCGCTCTGTTGGGAATCGTCAGCATGCGTGTCAGGCTGCCCCAGGGTGGCCTGCGCCTCCTGCACGCGCGCCAGCGTCAGCAGCGGCCACCGCGCCTCCGGCTCCTCCTGCAGTGCGCACAGCCGCAAGGTTAAGAAGGACAAGGAAGAGGAGAGAGCGCTGGCTGCACAGTCTGGTGCATGCTTGACATCCACAAGCATGGCCAGCGCTTCAGCTACACACCAGAATTGACGCCCGCGATGCGATCCCCAGGCTTACACACGTGAGGTACAGAACGTGTGCAGGGCTGCACGGCAGTGCTGGAAGTCAGCATGCCATCATGCGCACCTTCAGCAGCGCCCGGCACATAGCAGCCTCAGATTCCAGCCGCACACGTAGCGCATCCAGCGCCGCGCCTGACTCGCCGCCGGCTGCTGCCGCCGGCGGGCCGCCGGCCGCGGCTGTGCCGTCTGTGGCGGCGGCGGCGCCACCGCCATCAGGCTCTGCGTCGCCGCCTGCCGGCGCGCCACCTGCGATCACGCCGGCGGCAGCCAGGCAGCTGCCCAGCAGCCAGCGGTGGTACAGCCAGGCGCTCTGGTCCTTGGGCTCCGTCCAAAAGGCCTGCGCAATGAAACAGTAGGTCTCAGTCCGTTCCAGGGGAGCAGGGCCTGTTCAGTGGGAGCACGTGACCCCTTCTGATGACGGCAGGGCGAAACCGAAAGCTCAAGGATCATGCAAGCACGTGCAGGCAGTGCTGCGATGGAGTCAAGGGTGCAGGGCGAGTGGACAAGGTGGGCGGATTTGATAAGCGCAGACCGCACCCGGTGCACCAGGTCGAACTCGCGGTCGAGCACTTCTGGCGGCACCGCCACCGGCGCGGGCAGCGCCGTGCCTGCAGCGCCCACAGCCAACCCTGATCACGATCTCCTGACATTCTGTGACACGCACACAGGGTCCAAAACACCGCTGGTAGGAATTGATGGGTTTGCCATGCCAATGAGACGAAGAGTCAGCGCCGACGCGCTTGGCTGGGCAGGCGGTCCGGTGTCCCGCGCCAGCATGTCATGCCCATGTGCGCGGAAAGCCACCAGCCGATGTAGAGGAAGGCACGAGTTTTGCCAACAATGCCCACTCGCTGGGCTGGGCCGGCGGGCCGACGTCTTGCGCCAGCTGCTCCAGCAATTCTTACAACAAATGTTACCCCATGACTATATGAAATAGAGGAAATCACGCTGAAACTCACTGGGCTGGGCCGGCGGGCCGGCGGCGTCCTGCGCCAGCAGCTGCTCCAGCGTCTGCACGCGTGGCGGCGCGGCGGCGGCCGCCAGCAGCGCAGTGCGCGCATGCCAGGCGGAGTAATTTGAGAAATTCGCCCGCAGCTTGGCGTCTGTGAAATCCAGGCACTCCTGTGGATGGAAAACTCTGCTTTTGTTTCACGTGCCGCTGCAGCTGTTTTGACTCTTCTATGAAGTGATGGAGGTCGGGTTTGTCGACTTATGAGCGTCAAACAGCAGCGAGAACACACACTTACGTAAGAACGTGTGAATACCTCGGGCGGCAGCTGTGCTCGCTTGACGAGCCACCGCCAGTACGCCCAGCCGTGGAAGTTACGGTCGTCCGCCGCCAGCAGCCTGCGGCAGTGTTGGACAGCTCAGCTGAAGGAGCAGATGTGATTGTGGCCCATGCATTCTCTATCCCCGTCGATTTTGCGGTCCACTCCCGCTCAGCTGAACAAGGCCGATCTGCAAATGTACGACGAGCTGTGCAGCATCCTCAGCAGCGCGGCCGTCTGCCATACATCAATGAACATGTAGATTCCTGTGTGCTTGGCGCTGTTCACATCCGAACAGACTTCTGCGCGTGAGCGAGTTCCTGCTGCAGGTGCGGAGCACCTTGCTCGGCGCCCAGTGCCAGTCACTACTGCGAAGCCTGTAGCTCACCATGAATGCTTCCCGAAAGTGTGCACTCTTATGCGTGAGGGCGAGCTCCTGCTGCACGTCCGCCGCGCCGCGCTCGACAACCCATACACATGTTGGTAAAAGGTGTGGCAGATATATAGCATTTTTTACAAGCGGGAGTGTGGCAAAAATATAGCACACTTGTGCACGAGGGCGAGCTCCTGCTGCAGGTCCGCCGCGCCGTGCTGGACGACCCACCCTCGGTGGTGCCACGCCGCGTATGACTTTGGGTTTTCGTGCAGCCCCCGCAGCGTCAGCGCCAGCTCAACCGCCACCGCCTCGCGCGCCGCAACGGAGCTCGGGTCCTCTAGGATTGGCCCCAGCGCCTCCCGCCTGCAGCGAGGAATCAATCTTGTAAGAGGGATTCGGCCGGATTGCTTCATGAAACAGCGGCGGCAGCGCCATTCCCCCAACCACCGCGCCGCCTTGGAGCTCGGGCCTTCTCAAATTGGCACCACCGCCTTCCGCCTGCATACATGGTGTGCTTCTGAGCCGGCTGCTTGATATAACCGCAGTACGTAGGGCCTATGAACGTGTTGCCAATCTGCATTGGTCGCCTTGTGGCCCATCAGCTGCCGAAGGTTCAGGCATGTCCGGCAGCGGACTAAACCGGCGTCATGCTGAGTGCCCGAGGGTGCCCGAGGGTGCCCGAGGTTTGCGCTGCACCGCATTGACTTGCGTATTGTGAACATCCTGCAGCACACGCAGCCCAGCTGCAGCACCTGTAGTTCCACACGGTATACACCTCCGGATTTCGCTCCAGCAGCCTGGCGGACAGCGCAAGGGACTCTGCATCATAGCGCCCCGCCGCGCGCCGGCTCAACACCTCTGCAGCAAGCTGGCCATACAGCGCCGCCTGCAGCGATGCATATAATTATTCTTGTGGATGCGTGTGAAGCTGGACCTGATCAGGACAGAAAGGCGATGGAGTGCCCAGCTGCGAATTCTGGTGTAGCATGCAAGTCAGCACAACGGGATTGTGCAGCACAACAGCAATTCGTGTAGGCTCTGAGACCATCTAGGATGGTCTAAGCATGACAAACGCAAATACCTTCCGGTTTCGCTTCCGGATCTTCTCTGGATCCTCGGTTCCTTTCTTTGCGCGTGGTTGGCCGTGCATGCTGGGCGCTCTGTTCAGACTTCCATAACCCACGGTAGAGACACGCAGGACTCGTGAGAATGCAGAGTGGCGCCAAGAGCCCTGCCAGGTGCCAGACCTTGCAATGAAGCCCTTCCAACACAGGGCATCCATTTTGCACAGCGTGGGTGCGGCGCTGCGCAGAGGTCTGCAGGCAGGCAACTCGAGCACTCTCCACGACCTCTCTGCATCAACTCGAGCACTATCCACGAGCTCTCTGAGTGTTTTGTGCTGCTCTCCACTCTGCATTTTCCGTCAAGGACACTTGCGGTGGATCAGGCTTGGCCCATGCTCGTCGTACTCCGCCTTCGACATCCACATCTGCAATAACGATCTGCGCTGTCAATACCCAGGAGGATTGAGAAGCGGGAGCAAAAGCAAGGGCAGATGTGCATCGCAGTAATTCAGCAGCAGCAGGGAAGCCGCTGCTGGCGCCAACGGTGTTGCGGCCGACGCGGCAGCAGAAGAACAACAGATGACACCGACATCAAGTCTCACCTGCTGGAAGCTGCCGAGCGACGCCAAGATGGAGCCACCTGCGAGGCACAGCGGGGCAAGACGTCATCACGGCTGCTCCGTCATGATCGCTCCGGCCGGCGCCAAATGCCTGACGGCAGAAGTGCCGTGCATGCATGTCTCGGGAGGGGTAAAAACTCAGGTTTCCAGGAGACGAAACAAAACAGCCGCGTTGCTGGCAATAAACTAAGACAGCAGTGAATGGGCCCTGGCATAAGGCCGGCACGCACCGATCCAGACGCTGAAGCGGCGCTCGGTGCTGTTGGCGGGCGACACCACCTTCAGCCGCGACGCCGGTGGCGCCAGCTCCGCCAGACCCTGCACCGCATTGAGGAAACTTTCAGCCCAAGAGCTCTGCGCCCCGCCTGCAGCAGCTCCAGTTGAAGACCCCGCCAGCCTGTGTGCCGTCTCATTGGCTCCTGCCGGCGCCATGTGGAATGGCAGGCAAGCCGTCAGAGATGACACGCGCAAGCTTCGCACGACCCATCGCCAATTGGGAAACAAGTGCACCTGTTCGAGGCGCTCGCGGAGGCCGGGCAGGAGGGCGCCGCCGCCGGTGAGTACGACGCCGCCCCACATGTCGCGCCGCACGTCCACGTCGCACTTCTGGATGGCCTCGTTGATCATGGCTGCGCACCACCAAGCGCACCGAGATACATACAGCAGGGAGAGCTACGAAAGCCGCAAGACGTGTGCAGGTCATGCGAAACGACTGAGAACTCTGCTGAAAACAGAGCCAACCTGATGGAGACGCAGATCGCCAGGCAGGATCGTGTCGGCTGCATGATGGCCGCAACTTCTACTTTCAAAAGTTTTCAAGTTGCTTACGACAGGCGCACCTGGGAGGCCCAGCAGATCGCTGCCATCATACGCCTTCACCGTCTCCAGCCCGAAGCTCGATAGCAGCGACTACATCGTGCACAAGGGTGCATAGTCAGGAGGCTGTGCTCCAGAGAATGTGCGTGCCCGGCCGACATGGCCGTTGTTCCATGGCGATGAGAACAGCAGGTTCTAGCAGTTTCAATATCATTGACAGAAACATATTCAGCACACTATTACCCTCAACAGAGGCAAGGTCGCACCGGGTTGAAGAGGACCTCCGGTACCGCGAAACGGTCTGGCCCGACCTGGATTTCGGTGCCGTCCGGCAGCTGCGCAGGCAACACAGTCCATGTCACATGCCTGCGGCGATTTGAGCAGCGCGCTTGTGAACTACGGGCGTCAACCTGAGCTTTCAAAACTTTCGCCGCTCGAAATGGCCACGCATGACCCATCAAAATGCGGAGTAGAGGACTGCATGCCCAAGCGCATTGCGGCAGCGGGCCTTTGATTACCTGGAAAGATATCACCGCACCTCGTAGGTGACGGTGGGGATGTTGGCGTTTTCCGATGGGTCGAATGCGGAGTCGGACACGCGGCAGATGGCCTCCTTGATGTCACCTGCCACCTGGTCCACCGCCCACGAATTGTAGCTGGCCGTCATCTTCGGTTTCCGCTCCTCCACCTGCACGGGGTGTCCAGCGTCTTTTTGGATCTGAGTCGTGCAATGCCAGCGCGAATACGTTTGTAATCGACACGATGGCTGATCTTGGATGGTTATCATGACTCTCATACTCTTACTCTCATACTCTTCCCGAGCGGCAGCGGATGCACTACCTACTACGGGCAATCTCGTCATGCGCAGCCCCAGCTCATCGAGGTTCCACAGCTGAAGGTTCTGCCCATCAGCACAGGATAATCCGTTTCGGGCAGAGTGTGGGGAGCAGCGGATCACCTCCCACACGCCGGGTGCGGTCTCGACGCGGCGGAAGGAGAGGCGGGGACGGATGACGGCGCCTCGGCGCGCGACGGAGGCCGCCATAGCGCGCGTCATCAGCGCGCCCCCCAGCGGCGCCCGCACCGTGCTCTTCTCCAGCGCAAAGCCGTCGTGCACCGCCGTCACTGCACCAGGTTCGGCATGACGCTGGTATTGAAAAATTTGCAGGATGATCCAGCAGCGGCAGGGGGGGGAACACGCGAGAGGCAGCAAAGCAGATCACGCATGGAACGTCGACATAGTGTGCAGCCGCATGGTCATGCCGCTTCTGCTGCCGTACCTGTGCTGCTGCACTCGTCTGCTATCATGGCACATGGCTGCGTTCACAAGACAGAAGGTCACCTGTGGTGCCCTCGTGGCCGGCGTCCACGACCAGCGAGGTCTGCCGCCCGGTGGCGAAGGAGGCCAGCACCGCATTCTTGGCAATGAACACCGCCGGCGGGCCCTGCTTTTCGAACATGGCAGACACCACCGCCTCGCGCCCCTCCCGCGTCTGGAACGTCGGCTCCGCCAGCAGGATCGCATGCTCCAACGCCTTCGCCAGCAGCCGGTCACTGCGCAGCGATTTGCGGCAATAGAATGTCAATTTGCGCGCCGCAATCCTCGCCGGGTCCTACACAGGCAGCGTCTCACGCCTTTGCCCTCAGCCAGTCGCCGCGTTGCGTTGACACAGCATCTTGCACTAGCCCTCTTGCGACTATTCTGAACCGAGGTTGAAGCTGCTTTGGGCGACATCTGCTCAGCAGGATCGCACGATTCGACGCTTTTGCCCGCAGTCGATCGCTGCGCAACGACAATCCGTTGGCACAGCGTCGCATTTGCAAAATGTTGCATGGCGCAGCGTCAATCCGCAGGTCCTAGTCTCTATGAGGTCCTGAACCAATAGCAAATCCGCAACAGCAATGTTCAAGGCGACATGTGCCGGGCTGTGGCCACAGTATTGGCTTCCTTCAAGATACAGGTGGTGTTTGTTTCAGTGTCGGTTGACATCCCGGCCTGGCAGTCTCACCTGATGGCGTGGTCCCACAGCGCCTCCAGGATGTCTATGTCAGCATACAGCCCCTGCCTCAGCGCCGGCTCGACCTGCAGCAAGAGCGACATCGCCAGATTTTGTACTGCTGCCAGACTTCGCGCCGAGTCGCTTGCGTGCTTGGGTGCATCACTTGCACTGCGTCCAGGGCAACATGCATGCTGGCGGGATGCCGTGTCGATGCAGATATGCAGGGCCGCTCCTGCCTAGAGATCCCGCACCTCCATGCCGGCTCGTCGGAAGCCCAGGGCGGAGTGGCCGACATGCAGTTGCCGCCCAGACGCCGCCTGGCCATCCACATCCATGGCCTCCGCCCCGCCATTCGCCACCTTCCCACCGGCGCCTGCGGCCTCCTTACCATCTGCTGCACTAACCTGGCTGACTCCCACGACCTGCAGGTCAGCGAGGGAGGTATGAAGGGAAATGTTTGCAGACGCTTTCAGATGTCAGCTGCATGTGCGGCCAATGGGCAGCAGCAGTCACGGGCGCATGCCACACCGAGGGGAAGATGGCTTTGGGGGTGTCCTCGCCAGCGTAGCCGCCCTTCACATACAGCGATCCGACGTCCAGCACGAGCGCGTTGACCTCGTCTGCAGGTGCAGTCGACGAGATTCAGATCGCACTGCGGCATCATCTGAATGCTGGCGTGGGAGTAGTGTGCTGGGATGTTGCAGAAGTAAGCGCGAGAGAGTGTTCATCTCGCACACAGGTCACCTGAGATCGTCATCTGAACGACAAGGATGCAATCGAGAGCACCACAGGCATGCTGCATTTGCATGGCCGCCAGCGACAGGCACGCTGCGCAGCAAACGCTCACCTCCGCCATACATGGCGTTGATCACTACTATGTACAGCTCTGATTATCTCAAACTTGTACGTCAGGACGCATACTGCTGAAATGAGCCTGCAGCCAATACTCAAAGTTGCACCGATCAAGCTTGAATTCCGAGTGTGAGCAAGTCAGCTCGTAGGCGTTGGCACACCGCTTTCGAATGTAAGACAGGTCTTGGAGTGCGCCGTAGTGAAGAACTGGAGTCGATCAGAAGCAGAGGAGCAACCTGCATATGGCACAAAATCTGGCAAAATGGTCAAGTGGCTGAAGTGAGCTCGGCCTAGTCAGCGCGCTTGCTTTCCTCCAGCTCATTTATCTTTTGCACAGTCACACAATACGGTTTCCAGTGTTTCCATCTGCTCTCCCCCATCGCATCCCTGCCAGCGCTGCGTGACAAAAGCCGGCTTGCACTTCCATCGTTCGAAAAGGCTCGACACTTTCGCGCGCGACTTCGGTTGCGTGACGCCGGCCGATGAGCGATCTGGAGCGGCTTAGCCCGGAACCAGACTCTGCAGCAGCTGGCACGGCCGCGGACCCGCCAAGCAGCGACCCGCGGCCTCCCAAGCAGCGCTTCAAGGAGACAGCGCAAGGCAGCCCTACGGCGCCCCGGCAGCCGCAACCGCATTTGCAGCCGCGAGCGGACAAACGGCCGCTGTCAGAAATCCTCGACGCGGCGGAGCAACAGATCGTCGAGGCCGCAGAAGGCAGCGATCCAGGTAGCAGTCCCTGCGGCGGCGGCTCCCCAGGCGAGGGACGGCGGCGGTCCGGCAAGGGCACAAGCGCTGAGCGGCGGTCGGCGGCCAAGCAGCCACGGCAGGTGGACTCGCTGATCCGCAACATTGCGCGGCCGCACAAGCCGCGCATCGGGCCGGAGTACCAGGCAGTGCTCCCGCCGTTCAACCCCGGCGCGGCACGCTGAGCGGCGCTGCAGAGTAGTCCCGGCAGCCGCTGCGACAGTTGCAGGTGAGGTTAGGTTGCACAACCTTGCAGGCTGCAGCTGCTCTGCTGCCGCTTGCGTGGTAGTATGCCGCAGTGCGCTTTGCTTTGTGCAGTGTTAAACCCCACGAGGTCGAATCCCAATGCCTACGAGCCGCTTCGGCACCTTGACAGAAGTTTGGCAGACTGGCCAGTCTCAAATTTTCTGTGTTGAATAACGAAACTCAAAGCCAAAAGCATACATCTTTCCGCAGGGGCGCGATGCTGGCGGGTCGCGCGCCGACGCGCCGCTTCAGCCTGCTGCTGCTGGAGGTGATCAGTACAGACGCATGTGCTCACTCTTGTGTTCAACTTTCCAGTTCCTTCATGAGCAGATCCCATTACGTAGTTTTCACGTCAGGTGTAACAACATAGAAAACAGCTCCCAACTGCTGCGGGCAGGAGGGAGAGGACTATGTCGGCGACTGGGGCGCCGCCGCGGCGTGGCCCGCATCCGTGGAGGGCAACTGGTCCGGCGCGGCGCGGCTGCCGGGCCATTTGCGCCTCGGATCTAAGTCCCTTTTCTTTGACGCCGACGATGCACGCGTGCCCATTGTCAGGCAAGATTGTGCGCCGAAGGAAGCTGGTGTCATTTTCAAAGTTCTCTGCTTCTCATTGGCAAGAATGCGAAGGGAAAGAATGCTGCACCATCTACATCCAGATAGCCCCGGAGTTGGTTCAGTTCTGTCACGCGGCTCCGCTGAAAGCACCGAGAACCGAGCAGCGTGGGCATTTGCAAGTGTCACAGACACGTGTGAAGATTGCCGCACAGGCTGCCGTTTGCGGCGGTGCAGCAGCTGGAGCCGCTGGCAAAGGGCAGCATCGCAGTCGCGACGTCGGCGGTCACCAAGATGAAGGCGAACTGTGTAGACGCGCCGTACGTGTTCGAAAAGAGCTCAGGCGAGTGCCTGTGTCATTTCCACGAATCGCAAGGCAGTTGGCTGTGCTTGCACATTGTATCGCTGGCGCGAGCGCTGCTGATCTGGGGGTTTGTTCGCAGGCCATGTGCGCTCGCCAAGTACATGCGAGGAAGCAGCTGAGCTCTGACCAGACCGTGGTTCTGTCCGCAGTGAGCGTGTGGAACTTTGAGCTGAGCTACGTGGGGCTGGAGGAGGTGCTGCCGATGGTGCAGCAGCAGCTGGCCATCAGCCGCCTGCCCTACGCTGAGCGCGACACCGCCCTCAAGGTACACATAGCACGACTTTCTGTGTGCAGTTGGTACAATTGACAACTGATACATTCACCCTTGACGGCCTAGATGTGGCGAACATGCGAAGCTTTGTGCTGCTCCTGACACCTCGTGGCTGCTCGGATTGCCGCTTGCGAGACCCGTTTCGAGGCTCGGCACCCGTCTGCCGCAGGAGGCGGCGGCGGCGCGGGCGGAGGCGGCAGTATTTGACGCCTCCCGCCTGACAGACTTCACGGAGAAGGTTGTGCTCAATGCGCCTGCCACTGCGCTCAGCCCGCTGGTCCACGAGGCCGGCCGCCTGGTGCGCGCGCCCTTGCCCTTGTGATGATTACTCGAGCGGTTGTCCAGTTGTGGAGATTCTTGATGGCCTTTAGGCGTCGCAGCCGGCAAAATGTGTCAGGCGACTGCTTCTTGGCAGAATGCTACACATTCATTTGCTGGCGTGACCTCAAAAGCCTGAAAGCGCCAGCAACTACACCCAGATGCCGGCGTTACCGCACCTTACCAGATCCGCCGCGCCGGAGCTTGAACCACACGCGGCCCCACTGCGCAGGTGATCACGGACCAGCGGGTGTACTTCCAGCCGGCGGTGGACTGGCGCGGGCAGGGCCTGGTGCGCAGCCACGCCCTAGCACGCATTGCGGCCGTTGTTCGCCGTCGCTCCTCCCTGCGCCCCACCGGTGAGACGTTTTCATTCGTTGCCGTCACCGCCGTCTCCTGCATGACACATCTTCCAGCGCCCAGTATCTTCCCCTGTGCAGATCCTCCTGCTGTAAGAAACATGTCTTGTCACTAATAATTGCGCATGGAAGCAGACCTCGGCAATGCTGGGGGCCGCTGGCGCAGTCTCTTCTGCTTCTCCGCTCGCAGGCCTGGAGCTGTTCTTCCTGGACGAGGGGCGGGCCGGCAGATGGGGCGCGCCCAGCGCGCTATTCACCCTGGCCAGCCCGGAGGCGCGCGAGGTGGCCGTCTCCAAGCTGCGCGGGCAGGCGGTGCTGGGCTCGGGACTGCCTGGCGGCCGGCCAGCCGCCGATGCCTGCGCCTCCATCCTCGAGGTGAGTTTGCACGAGCATGTGCAAGATTCGATATCATGAAAACAAAAACGGGTTTCTGGGCGGTGCTGGGCTCGTGGCTGCCAAGCACGGCCCGCCGCCGACGCGTGCGCCTCCGTCCTCGAGGTGACATTGCACTTCGCATGTATGTTGCATTTTAACTGCGAAGATTCAGGCCTCAATGCAGTGCTGGGCTCCGGCTGGCAGGCGGCCGGCCCGCCGCCAACGCTTTGCGCCTCCATCCTCGAGAGGTAGGGTTGCACTGTCTGGAGCTTGCTCTGGGCATGTAAATTTGAGCGTCGAACGCAAGAAGGTGCTGGGCTCGAGGCTGCGCTGCGGCCAAGCCGCCAATGCCTGCGCATCCATCCTCGAGGTGAGGTCCTGCTCCGTTTATGAGCCCACTTGAGCATCGAAGTTTATCGATTGACACGCGCCCTGCACCTGACCTGCCGTCGCCGCTAGCGCCTCCGTCATCGAGGTGGGCCTCTGTGGGTTGTTGACCATGCAGTTCGTGATGAGCCGCGCAAGCGCTCTGGCGCAGTCGTTACAAGCAGGTTGTGCTTGCCCCGCCAGACCAGCAGGTACCTCGACATAGTTGCGCCCATAGGTTCGGCGCCAGAATCGATTCCAGTGGCATGCAACAAGACCAGTCTATCACTGGAGCCGCGGCGGCGCTGGATCACGCTGTCTTTACAGCGACGCAACGGAAGGCAGCTTGCCTACACACTTGCGGCACCAGGTTTGAAGCTCCAGCCATGCTGCAGGATGCTAGTTTCTTCATCTGCGAATGAGATTCCAGGGAAATCTCGAGGATTGGCCGCGGCATATGAAGGCTGGCGGCAGCTGAGCTGCAATACCCGCTCTCAAGCAGCATCTGCCTGCCAACAGTCATATCATAAAACGCCATGTCTACTCCTGCTTTTGTTAGGCGGAAGGCGGCTGGCTGCGCCGGGTGACGGCGGCCTGGCAGGCGGGGCGGCTGCCCAATTTAGACTACCTGCTGTTCTTGAATCTCGCGGCAGGGCGCTCCTTCTGCGACCTGGCGCAGTGGCCCATCGCGCCGTGGGTGCTGTCCAACTACTCCAGTGCCCGCCTGGACCTCAGCAACCCCAAGTAGGGGCTTGAACCAGCATTCCTTGGATGTGTCGCAATGTGAAATCAGCAGTTTCTCACTGCGAGGCTTCGAGAATGTTTCGACTGGCTGTCAGTGTGGCCGGGCGGTCTGACACCCGAGACCAGCAGCACCTGCATCCCGCCAGGCTGCTCATGCGCTGATGGCGCTGTCCGTTGTCCGTCCTGCCATCCTGAACACGAAGACATGCAGCAGTTTCTTCTGAAAAGGGCTGCCGGAATGTACAAAAAGCACGCTTGCTGCCTCTCTACATGTGTACAAGTATGCTCTTCACTGTTGTATGCTCCTTCTGCAGCTCCTTCCGGGACCTGTCCAAGCCTGTTGGCGCGCTCAATGCTGAGCGCCTGGCAATGCTGCGGCATCGCTACGTGGAGATGCCGCGCGACGCCGACTCCCCGCCGCCATTCCTGTACGGCACGCACTACAGCTGCCCCGGCTACGTCATGTTCTGGCTCGTGCGCTCCGCGCCCGGCCACCTGCTCAGGTGCGCAGGCCTTGTGCACGCACTATCCAGAACACTTCTGCTCCAGCGTCAGTCGGAGCTTGTATGGATGCAGAGACTTTTGGACCAATGGCGCCGCAAGATTGCTGCCTGACAGTGCTGCTCCTCGTTATGCTGTCGCCATGTGGGCTGGTCTCCAGCTTGAAGCACTTCACGCCGTAGAGCAGCTCTATCTGGCGTGCTGAATAAGACTTGCCTACTGCAGGCTGCAGAATGGGCGCTTTGATACGGCAGACCGGCTGTTCAACTCCATCGGTGGCGCCTGGGAGTCGGCCACCAGCACCGCGCCGGACGTGAAGGAGCTCACCCCCGAGTTTTTCCTGGAGTCTTCCGCCTTCCTCACCAACCGGCTGCAGCTGGCGCTTGGCACGCGGCAGGTGCGACTCCAGAGCCGTGTATGCCTTGTGATGCGTCATGGCGACCGGCAGCTCATACCTCGAAATTTGGAGTTGCATTATGGAGGCACCTTTGCGCAATTTGTATCCGGGAGCCGGTCACACGAATGCAGCACATCCTGAAGCCTGTGCAAGAGCATGTTTCACAGCGTGACAGAGCCTGTTTCGATGGAGCTGCCGATGCAACACATTGTTCTGGTGCCGAATGTGCGCATTTCGTGTCGTCGTGTCGTCACCAACAGGACGGCCACGCGGTGGACGAGGTGCAGCTGCCGGCGTGGGCGGCGGGCGCGGAGGACTTTCTCGCGCAGCACCGCGCGGCACTGGAGTCGCCGCACGTGTCCGCCAACCTGCACCACTGGATCGACCTCATCTTCGGGTGGGCCTCATGACCTGTAATCTCTCAATCAACTCGAGCACGGCGGCAGACACTGTCACAGGAACCACAGCGGACCTTTGCAGGATGCATCTGCGAAAGTAGCTATGGTTCTGGGTTGCAGGTACAAGCAGCGGGGGCCGGAGGCGGAGGCGGCAGACAATGTTTTCCACCACCTGTCCTACGAGGGCGCCGCGCGCGACATCGATGCGGTCGCCGATCCGCGCGAGCGCGCCGCTCTGGAGGCGCAGGTGCAGCGCCTTCCTGCATGCGCCCACAGGGTTTTGCTGACCATGGCCCTCTTGAGGCCGTGATTATGAGTTGAGAACGGCAGGAGCTACTCAGTGGCTGTCCAATGCTGTGATTCGTCAGAAGGGCAGCCGCGACAACGTGCAGAAATCAGCAAGTGTGTGTCTCACATGGCGCCAGGTGAACGAGTTCGGGCAGTGCCCGGCGCAGCTGTTCACGGAGCCGCACCCGCTGCGCTGTGTGTCGCCGCCCTGGCCGGCTCCATCTGCAGACGGTGCGCTGCGCTTTGTGCTGTGAGATCTCTCTGGGTGCAGACTACGTACTCAGAGACTGGAGCTTCCCAGTTTCAGTAGATGAGTCGGGCGCATAGAAAGAGCGTCTGCTTTGCACGGATCGTGCCGTTTGACACACGGCATTTGACAGTTGATATGTTGCGCGACAGGCAACGGTGTCTCGTCAGCTGAAGCGTCGGGCGGCAAGGACGGCGACGCGCTGTCGATGGCGCTGGTGGCCGCCATCCTGGCCGCCATCTCGGATGACGGGGCCGGCGGCAACGATGGCGGCGGCGCATCGGCGGCGGCAGCAGGCAGCAGCGGTCTTGTGCGGCCGCCAGAGCTGGCGAAATTGGATGTACTGCCGGAGCGGCGGCGTGTGCCGCAGCAGCCGCCCGCTGAGCAGCAGCAGCGCAGGGACAGCCCAGCTCAGCTGCAGGCAGGCTTTGGCCGTGTGTATCATGATGGGTTGCGACAATATATGTGCTTGTGAGGAGTATATCTATGCAGTTACTCGGAAGCCGCTGCATACTCGTGCTGCTGCACTTGACTGCGCTGATTCCCGGAGCTGAAAGCTGCGTATGCATTTGCAGGCGCTTGGCAATTTGGGCTCGCCGTTCGCACGGTCACCGAGCGCAGCCGCGGCGCCGCCCGAGCCGAGGAGCCCCGCCAGCCTGGCGGCGCGGCAGCCGCCGCAGCTGCAGCGCGACTGGTCAGGCTCGGCCAGCCGCGCGGCCGCAGGCCTCGCCTCCCTGATGGGCAGCCTCACGTCGCCCGGCGCGGCTGACAAGGGTGAGTGTGTGGGGAAATCAGGGCTTGTTTTCCTTGGGCTGAACAAAGCTTTTTTGCACCTGACATCCCAGCTGAGGCCCAACATTGCATCGGTTACGTCCATGTTCTCGCCGAATACCAGCACCAATAGCGCTACTAACTGCGTTCTGTCGCGTGTTTGCGGTCCAGACGGCAGCTGTGGAGGGGTAGCGCGCAAAGCACCGAGCCGGCTGCCGTCGCTCAAGTCGCTGTTCGCAACCGCCGGCAGCGCTGGATCCGTAAAGACGCCGCGTTCCCCCGGAACACTCAGTCCTAAAAGCAGCGCCAACCTCGCAGCAGTCGACGCTCCCGCTCAGCGCAGCCACAGCGGCCAGCGCGCAGCGCCGCTGGCAACTAGCACCGCCGCACAGTTGGCGGCGCCGGCAACCGCAGCACAGGCATCCAATGCTGGCGGCAACGGAGACGGTTCCACTCGGCAGCCGTCTGGCGGGACATATGACTCGCGGCGGGCGGCGCCGGGGCTGCGCACCTTCAGGCGCCTTGAGGGCAGCCACATCGTAGCACAGCAACCTGCGCCGATAGCAGCGCTGGCGGCGTCGGCAGCGGGGGATGGCGGCAGCGGCGCAGCTGCCGTGCTGGCTGCGGGCCAGGATGGCTTCCTGCGCTGTTTCCACCTGGAATGCGGACGCCAGGTGCATTGTCTTGCCACTACTCTGTGAATCATCGCGGCCTTCTATCGCTATGCCTTGCAGTGGAGGCCAGCACTTTGTTGCGATGTCCGCTGTCTACCACTGTGTCAGGAAATCGGTGCTCTCTCCGATTGTGACGCTTGACACAGTACTTCTGTTCTGGCGCGCCCCGCAGCTTGCGGAGGAGCCCCTCGGCATGTCCGCGCTGACATCAGTGGCAGTGCTGCCGGCGGCCGCGGCAGGCGGCAGGGCCCTTGCCTTTGCTGGCTCCGCCGACTGCCAGGTGAGGCCTGATGTAGAGTCTTTGTGGCATCCTTCGCGGCGGCTCCGTGCAAAACCCTGCATGCTGTTGCAGGGAGCACCTGTGTCCCATGTGGGGCTACGCATGTGCTCTTAGCAATGAACAAGGAGCTGCAGGGTCAAGAATCGACACACGCCTGTTCCTTCGCCAGGTGTACGCATGTGACGGCAGCACCGGCGCGCCGCTGGGCACCTGGCTGGCGCATTCGGACGCCGTGTCAGCTGTAGCTGCGCTGGGCGCTGCAGCGACGCCGCAGGGTGGCGCGCGGCTGCTGACGGCCAGCTGGGACGGCACCATCAAGTTGTGGGAGTGAGTGGTGGCTTTTCGTGTTGCTGATATGGAAGGGCAGCGCATGAGTCGTTTACCAAGGGGGCTTCAGCTTATTGAGGCTGCCCCCACGCTGCAAACTTGAAGTCGGCCCTCATTCAGCAGAGCGTCTCTACATGATTGATGTCACCTGCGGCACTGAAGCTGCGTACACTGTATGGCTGCAAGCGCACTCTACTCCTGTGGTCACCCTCTCCTTGCTGCCGCAGCCTGACAAAGGGCCTGGGTTCAGCAGCGTGGCTGCACGCGCACTACGTCTCTGATGTTCGCCTCCTTATTTCCTGCTGCAGCCTGGCAGAGGGCCGGCAGCCATGGGGCGCCCCCGCCGCCGGCCCGCCGGCGACCGCCGCACAGCTGGGCGGTGGCGGAGGCGGCGTCTGGAGCGCTGTCGCCGGGGAGTCTGGGCGCGTCATTGCGGCCGGCGGCGACGATGGCGTCGTGACGCTGTGGGACCTACGCTCCCGTGGCAGCGTGTGGCAGGTATGGCTACCAATTTCCTAGTTTTATAGATCTGATGAGTACATCAGTGTGCATCATCTGATGTACATGAGTACGTCAGATTCGATATCTGTGATGATGATCGGCTTTCGAAAGGTGCATTGTGGTTGACAAGGCAGCCGGCCTGGTCGTCTGCATGAGTTGCGCGACAACTGGTTCGTGTGGGTACAGGCGGAGGCGTCACGAGACTTCATTGGGGGCCTGGCGCTGCTGCCTGGCGAGGCGATGGTGCTGGCGGCAGCCGCCGACGGCCGCCTGTCGCTGTTCGACATGCGCGCAGGTACCCAGCCGCCCACTGCGCAGGTGAGCTGACGAGCTTGCAGCCGGGCCCCTGGCCCTGCAGTTGCAGCGGGCCTGAGTGCATGCATTTCAACGCATTGCATGCCCTTGTCTGCGCCCCACCTCCTGGCTGCATCAAGGCGCATCTGCGCCAAGATACTTCTGCAGACACCGATCAACCAGCTGCCGGTCACTATTTTGAAATCGATGTGATGCAGGCGGCGTGCGGCTCGCCGCTGAGCTGCGTCGTGGTCGCAGGCGGCACCGCCGTCGCGGGCGCCGAGGCCGGCCACCTGCACGTGTGGCAGTATGCGGCGGCCGCGGGCCTCGAGGCAGGCATCTTCAGCGACGGCGCAGATGCAGATGCAAGTGTGGCAGCCGATGGCGGAGGGCATCTGCAGTCCATAGCAGTTGGCACGGCGGCAGTCAACTCGGTGCTGCTGCTTCCAGCAATGGCGAGTGCGCCGTCGCCGCAGCGGCAGCAGGTGCTGGCGGGCACGGATGACGGCACCGCGGTGCTGCTGCGCTGCGAATGATGAAGCCAGCTCGTTTCATTACATGTAGTTCAGAAAGCAATGCATTCAGCAGTTCTGTTCTAGCACCTACTCTCTGGTAATCGTCCAGACTAGGTCTCGCCACGTAGGCATGCATGAAAAATGTAGTTTCAGCTCTGCTGTGAACGCATAATTGCGCGAGACATCACACTGACGTCAGAACTGGAAGTTTGGGAAGCGCTGCTGCGTTCTTGCCGTTTACTGAAGGTGAGGGGACGCTGATCGAAAGATAAGCGCTGATCGAAAGATAAGCGCTAGCGGTGAGCTGGCGACGTTATAGGACAGGGAGGGCATGGCAATGCGAGTATCACGCCACAAATGCGACGTGTACATCACGACGAACCGCAGTACCACCGCGGTAGTTGACGTCGGCCGACTGATCGCGCGATGCACGGGGGAACCAACAGCATGCGGTTCCTGCGCTGCATCGTCAGAGTGCATGCCATCGATTGCTTTCAGTACGAGCGAGTCTGCTAGGGCCATGGCGGCCGCGGCTCGCCTCGTTTCGCCAAGAGTGGCTTCGTAGATGTTTACCATCTTGCTGCCAGCGCTCCGTCCATGCTTGGCACGCATCGCCTGTGCTCAACTGTGTTACTCATAGTCCTTCGACGCAAACAAACACGTGCATGACTGCGTTGCAGGTGCTCATAGTGCGTGCTCGGTTCGCTGTGAGGCGCGGCGGATAACCTGTGGACTGAAAGCGCATCGACCTGTTGTGGCCATGGTCAAGCGCGACCGCGACGAGGAGTCCGATGCCGTGCTGGCAGCCCAGCAACTAGTGGCTGCAGCCGAGAGCGATGGTGACGCCAGCCGCAAGGCCAAGGTGCCGGCATGCCGTTCCGTGAGCACGGATGGCGCTGCTTCTGCTGCGGGAGCCATCATCTTCCACTGGCGCTGCAGGACATCAAAATGTGGTCTGTGCCCCGATGGCACGTCATTGACATGCCCCCCTGTGGCGCCAATGACACGGGATATGCCTGCTGGAAAACGCAGGCGCTGGCGGCGGCGGTGGCGGCAATAGACCCTGCGGACGAGCAGTACGAGGCGCAGAAGGAGCTGGCGGAGGGCGGCGCGCTGTCGGCGCTGGCGTCGCTGCTGCAGGATGACTCCGCCGCGGTGTCCACCGCCGCCGCGGACGCGCTGCTGAAGCTCACGCAGCACTCGCCCGCAGTGCTCAACAGGTGATCCTGCAACATCGAACAGCGCTTGGGTGTCAAGCTTCATCGAGCCAGGTTTCGAGGCTGGCACGGTGCTGGCCTTGGCTGAAGCTGGAAGTAAACGCAGATCGCTCGGCGCGATGTCGTATGGCGCCATATCAGCACAAAGGCTGCACCTTCGGTGGCCGCTCAACATTCTCCTGGCAGACCCTTTGAACCCTTGCGTGCTCGCTGTACAGGCTGTACCTAGGAGACAACTTCACGATGGGGAACCCGGACTCGGTGAGCTTGAACCCGGTGCAGTCCGAGGTGGCGGACCTGGGCATCATCAGGTGAGTGCTGCACCAGAGCCGGTGCTTGTGGCTTCTCGGGAAGCCTCCTCTTGGCATTACCCATCACTCTGAGGCACCTCTGTGCCCTCAACTGAGCATGGCCTGAAATTGAACCCTGAGTGAAGCACACACATGCTTCGACCTGTGTATCACCGCCGCATTGCCACAAGTGAGTCTCCTGCTGCCAATACGTATCGAACTTCACCTGCCCTGCAGCACGCTGGTGCAGCTGCAGTTCGAGAGCAGCACCGAGCAGTCTTAGCATGCACTCTTGTCTCATGGTAACACACATAGCTGAGCCACTGCCCATTGCCCTGCAGCACGCTGGTGAAGCTGCAGTTCGAGGGCGACGGCGAGCAGTCGGACGCGGCGTTTGACGCGCTGGCGGCGTTGGGCACCTTCAACCGCCCCAACAAGCTGGCCGCGCTGCAGGAGCTGGTCCGCCGCCTCATCAACGGCCAGGCCAAGGTGGGGTTTGGCGTTTTAGGGTTTCCAGGGGGTTTCCCAACAAGCTGGCTGCGCTGCAGGAGCCGGTCCGCCGCCTCATCGACGGCAAACGCCAAGTTGAGCCTCAACTGTTCGCTGGCTGTGCGTGCTGGGTACACAGATACAACGGTCCGGCACAAGAGCCTTTCAGCAGTTGAACCTGATGTTGGTGTGTTGCTTGTGGCAAGCTGGGCTGCCAGCTTGTCTGCTGCAGGACGGCATGGACCGCATGCGACTTGCTGCGCCTAATGATACCTACAGAATGTGCAACTTGAAGTTTCATTGGCTGCACAGGCGGTGCCGGCGCTGGAGACGCTGCTGGACGGCATGGAGCACGGAGACGATGTGGCGGTGGTGCTGGACCAGGCGCTGGCGCCGCTGCTGTCCACCCTGGGCTCCGGCCCCGCCGAGGTGAGACAACCGAGCTTGTGGATGTGGCAGTATTTGAGGTAGAAGCAGCGGCAAATGATGGGGGCAGATTTGGCAACAGGCATGGCGGTGGTGCTGGACCAGGCGCTCGCGCCGCTGCTGTCCACCCTGGGCTCCGGCCCCGCCGAGGTGAGACAGCTGAGCCTGGGCTATGGGTGCGTCTGGGGCACTCTTGCAAGTCTATTTCGGGCTAGATCTGGTTGGTGGACGATGACGCCCACACGGCAGAGACTGTCTGAACCGTCGACGGCGGCAGCGGCTAAGTCAGGGGCCAGCTTGCAGGTCAGGCAATACGCATGAGAATGAGGTCTGCGTCACATGGAGACGTTGACGTTGTACTTACCGGTTACGCTGTTATGGCAGGAGCAGCGGGAGGCGGTGAGCCTGCTGTCTGTCATCCTAGCGAAGCGGCCCAGCATCGACTCCTTCCTGGTCGGCAACGGCGCCCTCAAATCCACCGTGCAGCTGCTGCTGAAGGGTGTGCGCGCCTGCTGAGGCACAAAACAAGCTTCTGAATCCGTGTTGGCCACGTGCTGTGCGATTGGAGCAGGCTCAAACATACCTGCTCTAAAACGCATCACCGTGAGCCTTCTGCAGAGTCATCAAGTGGACCAGACAGCTCTGCTGCAAGAGATGACGCTTTCGAAACACCGACCAATCGCCTGCTCGCAGGCGATGCGGAGACGGCGGATGTGGCGGTGGCGGCGGTGTGGGGCCTGGTGAAGGGCAACCCCAAGCTGCTGCGGCCGGAGGCAGACGCCCTCGGCACACGCGGCGTGGACCTCATTGCCCCCCTCCTCGACATCATCCTGCGCGCCAAGGTGCCCCTCGCTGAGGCATCGTGGGGCGTTGCATGAAACACCGGGGCTCTGACTGTGGAGGCACAGGGCTGGCTTCCCTGCCGCCAAAGTGCGAGAATGCTTGGCTCTTGTCGATAAGCTTCAGTTGGCATGGGTATGTTCGGAGATTCTGGCGACCTGGGGCCGCGCCTGGACGTGCAGCCAGGCCTGGAGCAGGATCCTGAAGCAGACGTCTCGACATCAGTTGAATGTAAGTGGAAGTCCATGCTGAGCACATGTCTGCGCGCACAGGTTGATGTGCCGGACCTGGAGGACGGGGAGGAGCCGGAGGCGGACGCCAGCGGCGCGGACAACTCGGAGGCGGCGCTGGCGCTGCTAAGGGCGCTGTCGCGCGCCGACGCCGACGTGCGGGCCAAGACCAAGGACAGCCGCGCGAGGCCCGCGGCGCGCTGCGCCATCATGTGAGCAGGCGTCTTCATGGTGTCTCCCACGGTTCCCTCCGCATCGAGGCAGCGGCGGCGTTACCGGGTTCCGCTGCTGCCGGTGACGTGCAGCTGCGTCCTCGGCGTGATAAGACGGCGGCACTTCCACCTGTGCCACAGCAGCGACCGGCGCCCTGAGGAGCGCCAGCTGCGGCGTGATATAACTTGCGGCCTGAGACGTGACCGTGACGCTCGACCGGTGTGCGTTCGCGAGGCTGTAGCGCACTGCGGAATGCGGACTGAACCAGAGACAGATGACGGCCGCACTGCCGGCTAGAAAACCAAGCACAGCAGTTGCGGCATGGCCATCCAAGAACTGGTTCGCTCAGGACGGCAGGGAAAGTGCGTGTGTACTGACGGTTCATGATTTCGTCGAGATATTGCGGGCTGCCTCCTAGACCGGTGAATCGTTGCTGCACTTTTTCACCGCTGCATGTTGCTCATGCACCTCGTGACCAACTTGAACAATGCACAGAGACACTGTTGTAACCAGCAGAGACCACCTGAGATACCCGGAATGGCGTGATCATGTAAGAGGCCATATCTTCCTGACAGTGTGTAGAGCCTGATTGCAACTCAAAACCGTCGTGCACAAACAGCAATCACTGGAAAGGTTCCTTTGCTGCATGATCTCCAAGCTGCCTGCGACGAAACTTCATCTTCTATAGCACAGAATCGTGTGCAAAATCGAGAAATGCACAGCCGCTCTCGTTGTACAATGGCGCTCACCGCTATAGACATGCAAAACAGGCGCTGCTCACGACCTTGTGCGCTACGGACCACGGTGCATAGCTGAAACTGCCGTGCCGCCGCTCTCAATTCCCTCCTAGCGTTTCGGGTTCCAATGCCCAGCCAACAGGCTGCTTTAGCTCCGCCTGCGGCACTTCATTCCTCTACCAGCCCCTCACGCGACTGCCTGCCTGCCGCAGCAGATGCTGTCCTCGTGATAGCACGCAAATTCCATGTCATGAGGAGCTAGAACATCTTGCGGGCGCCCGAGGCGGCGTGGTTGAGAGCGCTGCTGCCGCCGCCGCCGCCGAGCGGCACTGGGGTAATGTCCGAACCGCTGAGGCCGCGCGCGAGGCCGCCGCTGCTGGGGGGGCGCGACAGCGAGCCGCCGCCGCCGAGGCTGCCGCTGGACGGCCGCCGTGCCACCGCCAGGCGCTGGCCGCCCGAGCTGTTGCGCCTGCAGATATGTTATCAATAATATCATCAATAATATAATATATGTATGATACACATAGGTCATGGTGGAAAGGTCGATGGGCGCAACACCAGGGCATGCCAAAGCTAACCCCAGCGTGTGGAAGCCTCTTTGCTCGGGTAGATCGAATCAGAGCGATCGGGCTGTGATAGTAATGGCAGAGTTGGTGTCCTGGCAGAGGCGCCGCACCTGACGCTGGGGCTGCGGGTGGTGGTGGGATACGTGGGCGAGCCGCCAGGTGATTCGTCCTCGCTTTCGCCGACCGCCGGCCGCTTCGCCATCGCATTGCACAGCATGGAGAACACCTGCAGTACAGATGCATCAGGAGTGACCAGTGTACCCCTGCTGTCGATGCAACCACGAGCCGGCGGTGCGGCAAGCTGTTGGCAGTGCAGCACGACAGTCGATGTGCAGCGTTGCGATGTGGCAGATGGACACAGGAGCCGAGTCGAGAGCGTGGAGCTGAGAACATTCATTTTCAGATATCATCTCATCCAACAGACAGTTTTAGTTTCGAGACATGGCGCACCAGCGCCGGCAGGAAGACCCAGTACAGCTGCAGCACCCAGTCCAGCGTGGACTCCAGCTTCGGGAAGCTCCTGCGTGCACATGTCTCCGGCATCTCAGTCAGCAGGGGTTGGTGCATGCCCAAAGGGTGCAGGTATGCCATGCAAACAGTACAATGCGTGTTGGGAGGTGCCCTGGCAGGCAATGTGCCCTGCACCTGCCGTACTGAGTGCTGCCTGCTGCTGTTCACGCAGTCCACAGTCTTTTGCTGAAGCCTGGACACCATGAGGGCCGTCTTCCAGCAGAGCTGGCCGCACCTGACGCGCTGGCGGGCGAGAAAGGTGCGGAAGTGCGTTTCCAGCTCCGGGTCGATGCCCGGGCTGTGCACGAAGTCCTCCACCAGCTTCGCCACCTGCAAAGCGAGAAGGACACATCGCTCAGCACCCTGCCGCGCGGCTGGCGCATTGGCGACTGCACAGCTCGCTCTTGTGCAGGCTCCCGTGGCGCCGCATAGCCAAGCTTGCCATCACAGATACGATGCGATGCGATCTGAAGTGTTGAACAATCATCTTCATTTGAATGAACATGCACGAAGACACATACGAGTGATATTGCATGTTGACGTTCAGGTGCTGCAGTGGCGGTACTCATGTGCATCGCGGGCGGATATGAGGTAGGTAACGGCACCACACACCTTCTTGTAGTCAGTGGTGACGTTTAAGATGGCGGCGGTGATGCTGTCAGTGTCCTCCGGCCGCGCGGAGAACAATAGGCCCCATGCGCCCTTGAGCACAGTGATAGGACTCAGCAGCACTGTCTGCACATGGCCGGTGCGCCACAGAATTATGATGCCCACCAGGACAACCAGGATACGCAGTGGAGTTGCCCGAGCCATGTCCGCAGGCGTGCCGACGCTACGATGCGGCAAAGGCGTTCAGCATGGTTCGAATTCGCGACTGCAGCCTGCTTCCCGGTAAGCCGTGAAGGCGACAGGCTGTGATCATGCGCGTTGACTTTACTTGATCCGATATGCTAAATCTGCATTCCTTACGTTTGTTTCAATGCCAGATGATCTGTGCAGCTGCGTCTTCACTGCCTCCGGAACGGAACGGCGGAACAGGAGTGCGTATATAGGGTTTACATATGTACACCCTATATTTTTTCTTCGTCCCTAGTCGGGTTAGCGCTAGTAACGTGTTGAACTCGCGCTGGCTGAGAAGACCGTCCGCACAGCAAGCGCGGGGCTGCAGTGGAAAGTTGTCAGCTGCAGCATCATACGACAGCGAGCTCGTCGAGTGGGGACGGCTGCGCGGGCTACACAGTGCCGGGCATGTGAGGTTTCAGCGCCTGTGCGTGCGTCTCGGTGTTGAGGTCGCCGGTTGCAGGGAGGCCGGAGGTGGCAGGCGCAAGCCCTTTCTTTTCAGGCGGCCCTGATCCAGGTGAGCTGGGCCTCCGCCTGCTGGCGCGTGGCGGTGGAATGATGCAGTTTTTTTTTGCGGGGATGGGACCTTAGCGAGTATATATCAAGGTTAGGCGGGGTGCCGGTCGACGCGGGCGGCCTCTGGCGAGCATGCAGATCACCCTCCTCAGACGAGGCTTTGGCCGGCGCGGCGCCACGGCGCGTGCTGTACGACTCCTGCGTTCTAACTTTGTAAGCCCTGTGGCCCAACCTTCCGGCAAGTGGGCGCAGCGCCACGCACAGCCCAGCTCGTTCACGATATTGCCTTCTTCCAACTCTTTCGACGCCGCAGCTTCGGTTGGGACAAGCCGCGTTCCTGCTTGTTCTGCCTTCTGGTTCACCTTCTGATTGCGTTATGTTGCTGGCACCTCCGCCAGGCGCAGCATGCTGCTGCAAAGCCACGCTGTCCACCATGTGCTTCGCTGCCGCTTGCCAAACGCAGCTGCTCCGGCTGCCTGGCCATTCTCTGAGCCTCCAATATCCGGGGCAACATGTTACGGTTTTTGGCCCGCCGGGCACGCTTGCGGAGCATTGCGAACCGAGCAGAGCCATACAGCGTGCTCGCTAGCCCCGCACACGGGCAGGGCTGCAGTAAGTAGTGATGGCCGGTCGCAGCAGTGTTGATGTTTGTCTTCACCTGCCGAAACAGGAGGCCGAGGCCGAGGAGACCGCTGGGCAAGCAGCAGGCGCCTGTACGTAGTATACTGGCAGCCGCCTGCCGGCTGCAGCCTGTTAGCAGGAGCGGCTGAGGCGCTGGGACCGCAGTCAGGCAGTGGCGCGGGTTTCGAGGCGAGCAGCACCGCGGTGGCAGTGCAGCAAGCCGGTCAGACACCTGCAGCAGCTAGCTGCTGTGTCGTGGCCGCTTGACGGCGCCGTCACATGTCCGCCACGCGGCCCATCACAGAGTCATTTGGCGGCCGTGCCGCTGAATCTTTCTTCGATATTTGGCCACAGGCAATGCCAGCGGCGGCTGATGCCGTGCTGCCGTGACTGCGCGCCAGCCCATGACACAGTCTCCCGCAGGGCGGGGCGGCGGTCTGCCGCCGCAAGCACCGGCGGCCTGCCGGCGCACTGCGCCATGCGGCGGCAAAGCCAGGCGGCGGCGGACCGGCGTGCCAACAGCAGCGATGCCACTGCTGCTGCTGCTGCTGCTGGCGCTGTCCGCCGCGCAGCAGCAGTGGGCGTCTGCGGCCGCAGCGGCGTCGGCGCTGCCGCACACGGCCACGGGCGACTATGATGCCGCATCAGATGCCCTTGCAAGGGCAGCATTTCCCCAGAAGCAGTTGCTGCAGGCGAATGCCGGGCCGGCGCCAAATCAGACGGAGCTCACAATGGATGCCAACGGCAACTACAGCGCCGCTGGAGTCAGCTACAACAATCCAGCTGACTTTCCCGTGCCCGCTGGCTACGAGTGAGTGTGTGCCTGGCGTACTTGGCATACCCGCTGACGCTTAGCACATCCTTGATGCGCATCCTTGAGTGCATCCGAGTGACACGGCCCCCTGCATGCTGGCTACTCCTGACGGCGCAGATCCTGGTCTTTTAGAATTTGAAGCGGCTGCCAAGTGACGCAATCTGCGGCGCAGGCCGGTCATCAGCGCGGTGCACCGCGTGGTGGGGCCGTATGTCATCAAGCGGCGCTCGGAGATGGAGACGGCCTTCCACAGCGCCTTTGCGGACTACTTTCAGCCCCTGGGTGTGGAGGTCCGGTGGCTAAACTACACCATCAGGCCCGCCACCAACTTTGGTGAGGCGCCTTGCAAGTTGTGGTGGAACATGCAGTATAGGGATGGCATGCCTCCAATACGAAGATGGACGCGTTTCCCCGAATTTAGAATGCTGCAGCAGCGGAGCATCTCAGCCTGCACATCAACTCGACATTGCCTGCTTATGCCGCCTGTGATGCTGCTGGCGGGGCTCTGCCCTTTGGCGCATTGCCATTTCTGTACCATGCAGCAACTGCAGAAGTCTCGCGCAGGGCCTGCAGAAGTCTCACATGTAGGCTGAGCTGAATACATCCTGCTGTGCAGGTCCCGTGGGTTCGTACCTGCGCTCCAGCATGCGCGCGGTGGACGAGCAGGTGGTGATGTACCAGAAGCGGGGGGTGGGGGCCACCACCAATCTCACGCTGGGCGCCGTGTTCAACCAGAGCGCCTTCCTCCAGCAGCTGGTCACTGTGCAGGTGGGCGCCGCGAGTTCGACGATCGGAGCTGAGAGTTCGCATCTGCAGCACCTGCAGTCTTATCGTTGTTGTATTGTGGATGAACATGCCGCGACCTGTTACAAGTCACTCGGGCTGTGACATGGGGCGGTGTATTGAGGGGTTGCACCTTTCTCCGCGCAGTACGGTTTCTCGGACGCCTCGCTGGTGGTGCTGTCAGAGACGGCGGTGTCCGCCTCCTACCGGGAGAGCCTCCGAGGATATGGCGCGGCGTGCAGCACCATCCAGGTACAGTCCATCTCGCAGCTGGCCGTCACCAGGGGAAATTAGAAAGAGTTACCAGCGGTCGCCTTTATAGCCTGTGACCCCCTGCGCTGCAAATGCACAGCCCGAGGATGCAAGGGCGGCCATGTCCATGCACAGCTTGCACGAATCGGCAATGGTTCTGTCATGTCTCCAATGCCAGAATCTCACGTTTACATGTTCAACGTTTCCTTCTTAACACCACGCCACTGCAGCTGTACGGCCAGGACCTGTTTCCGTTTACGGTGGACAAGCAGAATGTGGTGCTGCTGACGCTGTCGGCGGTGTTCAACTCGCTGGTCGCCAACCCGGTGTTCTCCGTCAACATCTCCAACTTTGCGCCGGATGGCCACACGACGCCGGAGCACAGCGCCGCGCCTCCAGCCGGTCGCAGGTGAGCCGCTTACAGCTGGGTCGATACCACAGGCGCGGCTGTGGGCGTCGAGTGTGGCTTTTCGATCTCGCAGGCGCAGCCGTGGGCGTCGAATACTCTGGCCTGCAGTGCGGCAGACGGTTGATGGAGCGCAGCCTGATTCTTGGGTGCGCACTCAGCTGGGGGGCGCTTGAGCAAGCCTGCAGCAGGACGGAGTAGGCATTCTCAGTGGCTCCAGAGCGCAGAATATCACCTCCGCCTTCAAGCTTCTAATCTCTTACTCAAATGCAGGCTGTCACGGCGGCTGCTGGCGCCTACCGAGACTCCGGTGCAGACGGCCGCCTTGGGCCTTCCAGCGACCGTGAAGGTGTGGACGGGGCTGGACCCGCTGGCAGGCACCAACATGGCACAGCTGTGGAACGCCAGCCTCAATCAGGTAGGTGGCTGTCTTCAAATGTCTATTGAGCCAATTGCATTCGTGGACAGAGGCCAAGCAGCCGCAGAGCGCCTTGCGCAAAGCTTGCTGCGGCAGGCTTCTGTGCCCGGGGCCGCCTGGGAAGCGTCTGCGGCACTTGGTTCTGATTCATGTTCACACAACTTGCAAATTTCCGGTACACGAGTAGATCGCCATGTGAGTCCCCCAGAGGCTGCCAGAGAGTGAGCCCAACACATGGTGTGCCTGCGCCCTCATCACCACCCTTTCTGAATGCAAGCGCAAGTCCTGCACCCTTCGCAGGCAAATGCGCAGCAGCTGTATGTCATCAATGGCGACGGCGGCATCGGCGTGGCGTACACCTACCGCAATTTCACTGCCACCAGCCAGTATTACGGCGTCGCGCTGACCGGCGTCTTCACCGGCGCGGAGGTGTATCAGGTGCTCAATCCACTGGAAGCACTCGAAATTTTTCTCACCTCAAAAGTTGCACCCTGTTTCGCTTCTGGTGGCACAGCCTGCACGGCAGGCTGCCCCTGCTGTGGAATGCGCATGACTGGCAGGCTGTGAAGCAGCGCCATGCGCTGAGCAACGTTCGACAGGCAGCGAAGCTTTGCATAGAGGCTGTTGCAGCAGCGGCAGCAACGCGCAGGAGCAAGGATAGGAGGGACTGACGCCGTCGACTGTGTGTGTGCATGCAGCGCTCGCCATCCGGGGACTACACGGTGCCGCTGTTCCAGGTGGCGGGCGCGCCTGGCCAGGACCCGCAGCGTCTGGCACTACCGCCGGCCAACGCGCCCGCCCCGGCTCCGGAGGGCGCCAACGGCCCGGGCGCGGAGGCCTACGGCCCTGGCTACTCCCCCGGCACAGACTTCGCCAATGGCTTTGGGTGCGCCCTGCAGCCCTGCTGCACCTGCCCTTTGCATGTTCCCGCCCGCTGCCCTAGCGATGCCGTCATCGCTGGCAGCTGCGCTGCCGGCTTCATATCGTGTTGATCCGTTGTCCGAACGCTGCTCCCTCTTGCCGATACCCAGTCAGCATGCCAGCACGTAACAGCTCTCAACCGGGACGGGCTTGATGGCTCGGAGTGCTCCTTGTGCTATGCTTTGATGGCTCGGTCAATTGCTGCACAGAAGGCCCAACCCTGCCCATGGGCTGCCGATCAATCCGGCGCTGGACGGTGGCGTGCGGCCCACGAAGAAGGGGCACAACGTCGGCCTGATCGCGGGCGTGGTGGTCGGCGCCTTTGTTGCCGGAACGCTGCTGCTACTGGTGCTGTTTGGTGAGTAGGGTTTTCGTGGTTTAAGAGTCGCAATTTTTGCGTTGCCTGCCCACGTAAAGCAGCATAGCCCTCTTTGGCAAGTGTCTTGCAGAAACTTGCAAACCTCGCAACCTTCCCGAACATGCTTGCAGCAATACCTTGGCTTCGACGTCACGGTGGCTGCGTGCATGGGCTGTACAGTCTTGACGATCAAGTGTGACGCACGCTCTGTGTTGCGAACTGTCACATCTCGCCATCACACATGCTAAGGCTGTCCTGCCGTGTCCCGTCAGGCGCGGTGTTGTTGCGACGGCGCAAGCGGCGACGGTCCGAGGACATCGCCGGCAAGCAGGTGGCGACGTCCAGCAGCAGTGACGAAGGCAGCCCGCAGGCCGGCGCCGGCCATGCCAGGTGAGCCCCTACCTTCAAACTGCTCTGCCTAGGGGCAAGTAAGTTGGACTACTGCTCTGCCGAATGTTCCCTGCCGGCGCAGCAGCTGTAGTATTACTTTGTTGGTAGAATGATTTCGCTGCTTTGAAGGCTGTGCCTCGACAAATCCTGAACAGCCAGATAGATTTTCAGAACCAGTCTGCGGCATCGCGAGGAGAGCAGCCAGCCACTGGCAGCTGAAACGCTTTTCAATAATGCCATCTTCCCCTGCAGGAATGGCAGCCGGGTGTGGACGTGGGACGCGCGGGACTCGGGGGTGGTGGAGCCGGTGCCCAATGGGCGCGCGATTCGCAGTCACGACAGCCCACTGGGCCGCATGGACCTCTTCCCCTCGCTGCACCGCGCCGACCAGTGCGTCCCCTCGCTCATGGCGTCCGACAGCATGTCAGCCTTGCAGCTGCAGCTGCTGGACAATTCCGACGGCGTTGCGCTGGCGCCCCAGTTCCTGCTGTCATGCGACGGTGCAGGGCGTGTGGGCTGGTCAACGGCTTTGAGCGGCCGAACTGATTGCAAGTTGCAGAGTCGACGATCTACGTGGTGACACGCGTCACCCTGCAGATTGGACATCCACCAGCGTGCTGTGCTCACCTGTGCGCCTGCGCTGGCACAGGCTGTTTGCCAACGACACGGCGAACCAGAGCCGGGACCAGAGCGACGGGACCAGCACCCCCGGCAGCAGCCTGGGCTCCAGCCGCAGCACCGACAGCCCGCGCAACAGCGGCGGCGGCGGCGGCAACGGCGGCGGCATGGGCGCTTCCAGCAGCGGGCCCTTTGTCGCCGGCGAGCTGGACCCGGCGGAGATCGAAATCTGCCGCGACGCCGACGGCCGGCGCATCGTGCTCGGCGAGGGCGCGTTCGGGCGGGTGCGCACCTTGGTGTTTGAACGTGGAATGCAGCTCAGGCTACCAGTCTGTCAGAAACGAAAAAGGTGGTCGAATATAGGGGAACATCATGGAGTACGCATCACATCTTGCACCTGGCGCTTCAGCCCATGTGCCATGTGCGATGCTCTGTCTCGGGCATCAGCCATGGTGTAGGGAGTGCCTGCTGCAGAGCAGCCCCGGAACATCAAAGTCACTTTCCACTGCACCTGTGCAAAAGCCCCTCGAAGCGGTTGTGACCTGTGCCAACTCCTCCGTACGGCTCGCAGGTGTACAAGGGGATGCGGCGGGGAGTGCACGAGGTGGCGGTGAAGCAGCTGGGCAACTTGAAGGACCCGCAGCTCATCCGGCAGTTCCGGAAGGAGATCGCCATCCTCGGCCGCGTCTCCTTCCAGCCCAACATCGTCAACTTCTACGGCGCCTGCCTGCGCAACCCTGACAACATCATGCTCGTCATGGAGCTCATGGAGGGTGCGGAACATCAAGGCACGCTGCATGACGCGTCACTGCTGCCGCTGGTGCCGACATTCAGCAAGCCAGCGTGGCTGGGGCCCAGCACCTGCATGTCTTGGCTTATCCAGCGCCTGCTCCAGGCATCATTCTATCGTCAGCAGAACTGTCAGTCTCTGTAGAGCTGTTTCATGTGTGCCCGTGTGCTGTGAAGTGAAACGCAATGAAACCTCATGCCTTTTCTGCTGCCCCGCAGGCGGCGACCTGCGGCACGCGCTGTCGGCGGACGAGACGGGGGAGTACTCCTGGTGGGGCAAGGGCCGCGCTTTGGCGTTGGACATCGCGCACGGCCTCCACTTCCTGCACAGCAGCGGTGTCACGCACAGGTGCCATCGAAGCAGCTGCATCGCCGTGAGCATATCAATTCTTGCGGATGGTTCAGTCCTCTGGTTTGTCCTGCGATGCTTACGTCCTGTGTGGTTTTGTGACACTGGCAGCCACCTGTTGCCAATCATTGCCAACTCCTTCAAACTAGAAGCACACCCACCTGTAAAAGCTGCTCGCATCAACGATGCCGTCATGCTGCACGCTGCAGGGACCTGAAGACCAGCAACATCCTGCTGAGCAAGGGCGGCGGCACCGCCAAGATCGGCGATGTGGGGCTGGCCAAGATCACGCTGACGGACCTGCAGTCCAGCCTCGCCACCGTGGGCACCTTTGTGTACGCCGCCCCAGAGCTGCTCATGGGCGACCGCTGCACCGAGAAGGTGCGGTGTTCAATCGAATTTCAATCCTGCGATGGAGTTCTGCGATGAGAAGCGCGCTCTGTCTGGGCACAGGTATGGAGCTCGTTGCCGGGCGGCAAATTGCCGTCTCAGTAGGCAGTGGCATTGCTGTCACCTATGAGTGTGACTCGTTATTCCCCGCCACAGCAGGGCAGCAGAGCTTGTGCCGTCCGTCTCGAGATGCAACAGCAGAAGCGTTCAAGGAGCATGGTCCCGCGCGCATGCACACTCATTTTGACGCCTTCTTCTCATGCGTGCAGGCGGACTGCTTCAGCTTCGGCGTGTGCCTGTGGGAGATTTGCACACGGGACATCCCGATGCGCGGCTATCTGCGGGACGTGCAAGCGCCCGCGGAGTGCCCCGAGAACATCCGCGCCCTGCTGTCAGAGTGCATGGCGTCCAACCCCGAGCAGCGCCCGTCAGCCGAGGAGCTGGTGCGAAACCTGAACTGCCAGCGCCCCTGCAGTCCTCTTCTGTCGTCTGTTTCATGCCTGGAAAATATAGGGAGAAGTTGCTTCGCTCAGAGGTAGCTTCCGACTGTGCCATGCCGCACCGTGCCCACTAGATGTCGTCAATCTGCGATGCAGGTGCGGCGCATCGCGGCGGCGCCGCACAGCCGGGAGGAGGCCGAGGCGGCCTGCCAGGCGGCAGCCAGCAGCCGCAGCATCAGCGTGCGGGACCCCGCCGCGACAGCCACGCTCGCTGAGCAGCGCGCCGAGGCTGTTGCCGGCGCCGTCGCTGGCGCAGAGCCGGCCTCGGCACCAGCAGACGGCATGCCAGGCGGAAGCGCCGCAGCCTCCGGCTCGGCAGGGTCAGCAGCCGCTGCAAGTGGCTCGGCAGCCGGCGGCGCCCCGCCGATTCAGTAGCAGGCACAGCTCGGCGCCGCTGCAGCCTCGCCTGCTCACGAGCCTCCCAGCACTGAGCAGCAGCCGCAGCGAGCTGGCTGAATGCTGCGGCGCCAGGCTAGGCATTGGCGAGCCGTCTTCGGAACTGTATTAGTTAAAACCCATCGAAGCAACAGTGAGAGTGACGCTCGTGGCGGGGACTAGGATTGCGGGCAGAAATGTCTCCTGCGGCTGGCGGCACTTCCGCGACCTGACGGACAGACCAAACTTCTTTGTATTGATGGCACATGGCAACTCCCTAGCGGGGCATTTTGTCGACGCTTCGTTTCTTTCGTTCGTTTCGTTTCCTCTAAGTTTTGGATTGACGCTTCAGTTGGAGAAATGCATCGCTGTCGATGGAAGGCGCTGAAAAGCTGAGATGGACGACGGCAGGGGTGATGCAATTTTCGTACACGAGGGGCACACCACCTACTTTGCAGCTCCAGCGACTTGGCGAAGCCAGCGAGACGCTGCCGCATCGCAAAAGTCACTTTGTAAAATTCTTGATCTGCTAGAAAAGTTCACATACTCTTGGTGCGCTACCCTGCTGGCAACTTCAGCTTCTTTCAACATGGCGTCCACGATGATGAACAAGTCCGTCAACCTGCAGCGCCAGCCGTTCACATCCGGCACGAAGCGTTCGTTGGCGCGGCCCTCAGCGCGTACCGTCGTCCGTGCATCGCAGGTGGATAGGCTGCAGGTTTATGTCTCGTGCTCTCGCTGGTCGCGGTGGTGCCTTTTGTTCGCGACGGTCCTCGACCTGCCTCTCTCTTCGCCGTTATCCGCTCAAATCATGCAGATTCCGTGTGTTTCGCGGTTTGATCGCTGTTGTATCATGACTTCTGTTTCTCACATGCACGATCCAGTGATGCCATTCTGTCTTGTGCACGCTGGACACCGTGCAGCGGCTGATCTGAGTGCAGCAAAACAGGTGTCGTGCTTCGCATTCTTTCAGGTCACTTTGTTCCTTGCAGATTGTTAACCTTGTGTTATTCTCATCTTCAGGATGCCAAGGACCAGCAGTCTGCCAAGGTAAGGACTGTGCACAGGACCTGCCTTGGCGCTGGGATCATGTGGGTCTAGACTTTCCGGGAAGGTATTCCCACGAGTGTGCTGGTCGGGCATGATCCTGAGCCGTTTGAGAGACTTCATAGAGCCAAAATGTCGACAGGATTGGTCCCTGTTGTCCAGGCACCCTCCGACCTCATGATGAAGGCAGTTGGCGCGTTTGCCGCCGTGCAGCTGGCATTCTTGCCCGTGTCTGGTGCGGCCCCTCCGCGAGCTGTTGCCTTTCGCGCACCACGATCAGAACAGCTCCATTACGGTGTTGATGCCAAGGGCTGAGATTCGACTGGAGATGCCAAGGGCTGAGATTCGACTGGAACTGAGGGACTGCATTCTGGCGCACTGGGCGGCATGCTGTCGATCCCACATGAGCCCAGGAGCCCGAGCTCGGCATAGTCATCGTCGACTCAGAACTGTTAATCTTGACTGCGATCGCCTGCAGGCCCGGCGCTGGCGGCCCAGGGCAAGCTCGCTGTCGAGGGCGGGCTGGACGCGGGCGAGGCCGTGCAGCAGGCGGTGCCGAAGGGCGCCAAGGACCCCAAGACGCGTGAGGACCGCAACGACGCGTGCGCCTTTCCACATCTCGTGCCGGCCATTTCAGTCAGATGGCCATTGCAGTCAGATGGCCATTTCAGTCGGATGGCCATTTCAGTCAGATGGTCCGGCTCGAGTCTCTGGACCTGAACCCCTTGGCAGCCGGCAAGCATTTCGAACGCGGCGCACGGCGCATGTGGAGCTGGCGTGCCTGCTCTCATGCTGCCATCAGATAGGGCAGCTGGTCTGTCACGGAAAGTCTGGCAGGCGCTGAGGCCCATCCGCCAATGGACGGCACCGACTGCGCGACGAGCTTGCTAAACATGTGTCATATGTGATGCAGGCGCGACGAGGGACTTGCTTCAAAGCTGAACCTCATCAAGGAGCGTGTCAACCCTGACAACATCCTGAATAGCCCCGACATCGAGAGCGGCGGCAAGTGAGTGACCCACCTGACATGCATGTCCTTTTACAAGCAGACCTCTCCTTTCAGGCCCCTTTCGGCTCACTTTGTTGATCCAGCTTTTCGACCGTAATGTACTGGTTCACATGACAGGAGTGCACCAGCTGAAGTGCAGATGTCGTCCGACCATCAAATTAGCCACAGAAGCCGCAGCTAGGTGCCTGGGGAAGCAATGCGTGTGTGCGCTCCCGGCTTGCAGGCAGAACATCTTTGCACCCGCGGTCGACGCGCAGAAGCCGCCGGTGGGCGCGCCCGTCTCCTTGACCCCCGCCTCCAGCCTCCAGATTAACGTGGGCTTCAACGCTGCCGCTGACAAGGTGCGCTGCTGCTTGTTTCAGGCTGTCTTTTTGCCTACCCAACACATCCTAGGCAACAGGCCAGGAATGTCCCTTTTGATATGCAGCAACACTAAGAGCAAAACACTGCTTCTGCGGCGCCGCCAGCCCCGCCTCTCGCAGCTTGAGACCAGGTCAGTATCCTCAGATCTTTGCATTCCCGCACGAAGGGACTGATGCGACTGGTGGGCAACCCGGTGTCGGAAAAGGACCTGGGTCGCCGGCAGCCCAACATCGACCCCCTGGCGCCCGCAGCCGACAAGCTGCCAATCAGTGCAGAGGACGCAGAGAATGCGGTCAGCTTTTGCAAGCCATCATGATGTGACTCCGAGATGCAAGTGCAGGCTCCAGGACTACACCGAGGTGCTCGAATGCTGCCGCAAAGGCGAGAACAGGTTTGTCTACTCGTGAACATCCTCGACACCTGGGACGTTCTCTTTGACGCAGGCTGGCGCGGCAGTGGAGAAGGCGAAGGATGCGGCGCCGAGCGGCAACCCGCTGGAGGCGCTGTTCGACAAGATCAAGGGCGCCGCCGTGACAAACGACTCCCCGCAGCGCCAGCTGGACCAGGTGAGCATTGCTGCGCCTTCATGTTTGTTCATCTGACTAGACTGCAAAGGTTTCTGCTATATTTCAGTCGACGGCTCTGCTGCGGCCTGGTCGAAACTGAGACGTGCCACTGCAATGTCTTGAATGAAGCGCGGTTCGATCGACAGCTGCAATGTCCATCGATGCTGCAGGCCGCCAGCAAGACACAGGAGGCCATCAAGTCGGCGCCGAAGACGAAGGGCGTGTCGTTCGACCCGCGGTCCATGGGCAGCCTCATGCACACCGTCGCCAGCGTGCGCATTCATGCTTTTGAGCTTTGTCTTCAGCGCCCAATACCATGAGACGTGTGCTGTTCACGTGGACGCTACCTGGCTGAGAGCCGCGCGCACAGGTGCTGCCTGCTTGACAGGTCCTCAATACCTGCTGTACAGCATTGCGCACGGCTCACGCCTGCTGGATAGCTGTACTGAAAGGTGCCAGACACAGTCCTGATCTTTTGCTTGTGGTCATTCTTGCAGGACATGGACAACGCATCCTTCCAGGGCCCCCAGGTGCGCCATCCTGTCGCCCCTCGCACCTACAGAAGTTCTGCATGCAGTATTAGGCGTATTAGGCAAGAATGATGCTCCAGCCAGGCTTCCTGACCCGTGCCCGAGTTCATCTTTGGGAATCGACTGAAATGTCGCAGCGGCTGCAGTGTTTCAACCTGCTGCAGACATGGTGACTGCCTTCAGTCAGGCCTTCAGGATCTGTTATAATCAAATTGCCTGCCTTCACCAGTCTCGACTGAGAGGTCGTAATGTGCGTCAAATTGCCTGCCTTCACCAGTCTCGACTGAGAGGTCGTAATGTGCGTCAAATTGCCTGCCTTCACCAGTCTCGACTGAGAGGTCGTAATGTGCGTCAAAACAGGGCACCGGTGGCGGTGTGGAGCAGCCCACGGAGCGCACCGACATGGACCTGCCCGGCAACCCCAAGCGCGGCGGCGACCTGAAGGTGTGCGTCTGTTTCTGTCAGTAGTGGGAAACAGCATCAGCGGCGCTGTACAGCCACGCTGTTACGTGTGTTTATCAAGGCAGGCTCTTATAGCTTCCGCTCATCGCGTGCAGGACTCGACGACGGACTTTGCCGCCCAGTACAAGGGCGACAACGACCAGGGCACGCCCGCCCAGACAGGCGCTGATGCCTCGGCGCGACCCGGCGCCAACACGCCGAAGGGTGTTGGCGAGATCCGCAACCCAAAGACGCCCACCCTGCCCAACGCCCTTGGAGGTAGGTCATGGAATACCTCTTGCATCGCTTCGACGTATTTTAAGACAGTGTACCCCTCTGGCATTCGCCCACAGCACCGCACGGTCTTTTCAAACAGCTGCAGCACTGCGGCGAGGGAATGCGGCTGCATGTGGTGTGTGAACTGGTGCTCTGCGGAGCCTGTGACTCTTGCTTGCAAGCAGTGTGCATATATCGAGCGTTGCTGACGTGCGATACCGGCCTGCAGGCAAGAACTTCCTCCGCGACGACAATGTGACGCCGGAGGAGGCGGCATCTGGTAACATCGCCAAGGCGCAGCAGTCGAGCGGCAACGCCATTGACAGCATCAAGTGCGTCTTACCGACATCTCCAGCAATTGTCTTTGTCACCTGCATGTATGCCTCCGCTCGACGCACATCCGACGAGCCCGACATGCCAACCAATGAATAAGTGGCTAGTGCCTATCTGACGAGTCGTTTTATCCATGTGACGTAGGAAGGGGCTGGGGCTGTAGATGTCCTGGTGTGAAAAAAGCATTGGGTGCCTGATATTGCGCGTGTCAATAACGCACCGCTGTGGCAGCTCGAGATGATTGGATTCTGGCCAGTTGCAGCACTAATCGTTCGAGCACCTTGTTCAGTGGGGAGATCTCGCAATGCCAAGTGGAGATGGCATGCATTCTTTTCGCAGCAGCTTCACTGATGGAGTGTTGTTCAAATTGCCAGTCGGCGGCAGTAAATAGAGTCTGAGAGGCATGCCGGTGCTCTCGGCTAGCAGCAACATCTTTCCATCTATGGGTTGTTCGTGTAACAACCTGGCTCCGAACATGTTCGCTACACAACTATCTATGCCTGCCTCTCACTCACGCACCGGACAGCTTACCATTTGGAGCGCTGTGACTTACAAATGCAAATGCATGCAGCAACTGCATACTTAGGTAGGTCTGTGAAGGTGATTGGTGAACTTGACACTCTTGTTCTGCTGCGACCGTTTCATATTGTCCAACATAACTCAGTGCAGTCGTTGCGCCATGCACACTGCCGCAGCGCGCATCCGGTGGAAAACATGCAGAGCTCTTTGCTTATTGAAACAGTTACGTGAGCGGCGGCAGGGTAGTGATACATGCGTAGGGAGCCCTTCTCATTTATACCTAACACGATAACACTGACTGAAGCATCTGCATCTGATCTGAAACAAATCATGCTGCTGCTCTAGACTCCACTATTCGACAGGTGCAGCACACGGTCGCTCCAGCGCCACACTGCGCCAGGGGTTAGCCAGGCCTGTGCATCTGAGCCCAGTGCATTCTGAGTAGCAGCCCTGTGCATCTTGTCGGCCAGTATGCCGCCCTTCATGCTACCTCGTCAAGCTGTGTCCCAAGTCCGTCCACTGGGAGTGTCGTATAAAACATTGCGCATCTGATGCTTAAGTGCTGCTGATGACGCGCTGTAGCTGTTATTTGCTCTCTTGGCTGCGGCGGCAACATCGCGGCTGTGATGGGGGCCGCCATCGGCCCAGCTGCATATCTGTTCAATCGCGACGGTCGCATTTGGCACTCTATCATGCCCTTGGCATTTGCAGCAGCCCAGCTGTGATGTAGATGCCGCGCCAGCAGCAACGCCGCCTGCGCCCCTCTTGTGACCGCAGCGTCTTCATGCGCTGGCGACCTCGTGCAGGAGGTGCTTGAAGACGTTCTTGCCGGCCAGCAGGTTGGCGCGCGCGAGACGCTCGTTTGCGAGGTGGCACGCATCCGACGCCTGGCCGAAGGGTATCAGCAGCGCCGGCGCCCCCAGCTCCTGCTCCAGCGCGCTCGCCACCTGTAGAAACATGTGACATATAATTGGAATCTCACAAGCTTTGGGCGCCACTGGGGACTCACAGATGGTATCGGCAGCGCTGGGCGCCCCCAGCTCCTGCTCCACAGCGCTTGCCGCCCGTTTTTCCAGGTATTTGCACAGTCCGTCTTCTGGTTTCCTTTTCCATGTCAGCAGCGCAGACGCCTGCAACGTCCTGCTCCGGCATTGAAATCCGCCGAATTGAACACTCGATCTGAAACAGTGACTGTGGCGCATGACAAGAGCACAGGTGCCGCCCTCGTGTGTGCATCAAAGCTAGAAGGGGGCCTGCTATGATCGAGTCAGCAAAAGTTGCCATAATGCATGTCGAACGCACCGGCATGGTGCCGCCCTCGCGCACGTACAGCGGCTTCTGGCCCCACTCCGCCTCCACGGCACGCTCGGCCAGGCGGAACAGGCGTGACTCCGGGTTGGCCTCGTACCAGTCGCCCACCGAGCGCAGACGCACCGCCACCCGGTTGGCGGAGCGCAGCTTCCGAAACTCGTGCTCCACGTGCGCCCTGCCGCACAGGGATGACAATGGAATCAGCAGCAGCGACGGCGGCGGACAATGTCGGTTTGAATGAATGTGTTAACGAATGTGTAGATAAGAGCGCGGGTGGACAAGCGGATGTAGCAGAGCGCTTCTCAGGCGCACATATGGACTAGCTGGGCCGCCAGCCTGCATTTACATTGTGGTTTAGCATCCAGAAGTGTTGAGGGTGGTCATCAGGATCACACCACCTGCCATGAGGGTGCCACCCAAAGCCCAAGGGAGTGCTGGGAGGGGAAGGCCGCTTTCCTTGCAGCGTCGCAACACAAACCAGGCGGCAGCAGCGCACCGGAAGAGGTGGGTGAGGCGGCCGGCATCCTGGTCGGGGACGAAGCGGATGGAGACGTGCCCCGTGGCTGAGCGGGGGACCACCGAGAAGCGGGTGGGGCCGAAACGGTAGCCCTCGTCCGCGGCCGCGGTGTCGTCACCCACGCGCACGTCCACGACCGACAGGCTGGGCTCGCACCAGCGCGCGCTCAGCAGGTCCCTGCGGCAGGCGACACGGGGGAGTGATGTGACAGGTGTGCATGTTTGCAGGCGCATGCGGAGGGGTGCTCTGGGTGTGAGGGTTGGATTTCTCTCATGGTCACACCTTTGCGACCCTCCGCATGCGGTTTTGCGGATGCGGAGGGTGCTCTGGATGTGAGAGGTGGATTTCTCTCGGTCGCAGAGGCGTGAATCAGCAGGGCGGGGAACACAAGCAACAGCACGTCAGCTGGTACAGTACTTGGCGCTGGGTACGACAACACAGTCTGCTGCCGCGCACCGCTTGGAGGTGTGCTGTACGAAGGAGGGCACGCCGAGGGCATCGCGGTAGGCGGGCAGCTGGAACTCGTCACTGGCCTCCAGCCGGCTGACCGCCGCGTCCAGCATCCCCTCCCGCACCCCGTCGTAGAATCCCGGCACCTGGTCAGAGAATGGGTGAGGATGGTGAGGCTACAGAAAGATCAGGGTTTTGAGAGGTAGAGTTGAATACGAGCTGGAAGTGCAGCGAGATCAGAATCTGCATTGGCACTCTCGAGACACTGCAACGGTTTGAAACATCCAGGGCGTTTGCTGGCGACCATTATCCGACTTGCTGCTGATGTGCTGCACCACCGCAGAACGTTTGAAACGTGTCAATCACTGTGCCCAACTTGCCCGCAGAGCAAGGACGGCAAGTGGAACAAGTTTGGCGGGCGGCTAGCGTGGGACAAGTCGGCCATCTGCTGCAACAACCCGGCGTTTGGCGGCACTGGCAACGCGGCACTGGCAACGCCAAGACCGGAGAGGACTACGTGGCTGCGCCCAGGGCCGGTTGGTGTTTGGCACTGTGCACGCCAGAGGCTGGCGGCGACAGGGGAGAAAAGCAGGCGCGCACCTGGATGTTGTTGCGGGAGTCGATGAGGGAGGCGAGGACTTTGGTCAGGTCCGCCAGCGGCTCGTTGAAGACGCCGCCGTCGTTGCCGCTGTGCAGGTCCCGCTCCGGCCCCGCCACCTGCGTTGCCAATGTTGGTGATTAGGGCAAAGGTTTAATCTGCAACGGAATGCCCCGTTAAAGGACGCCGCCGTCATTGCCGGTTTGCAGGTCACGCCCCGGCCCCGCCACCTGCGCCGTCGCACGACCAAATGCAGTTCATGCTTGAGGAGAAGCAGCCTGGCAGGCGGCACCTGTGTCGTACACCTGAAAGGTGGCAAAGTATTTTTTAAAATCTCAGTTTAAATGTTTTTAGATGATTTCACTTTTTATTTAAATTTAAAAGCTTTAATTATTTGTGCATCTGTTTTTTCCTCCCTTGGAAGCTTCTTCACCTTCAGGATGTGATGATGGCATGCAAGGATTGTGATGCAGCCAACAGTCTGTCGAGCCAACGAGTATGACAGTGTCATGCAAGAGCTCCAGCCTTCGCAACAGAAGAGGGCAGCTAGAAGCCAGGGGATGCAGATGGCATGGAGAGTGAATGGCGCAGGGGGCGCACCTCGATGGAGAGGCTGATCATGCCGCGCATGCCGTAGGTGAGGCAGGGCACCTGCTCCCCCACCCACAGCGTGTTGGAGATGACCACCAGGCTGACGCCCTCAAACCAGCGCTTGTTGCTGCGCAGCACCTGCACACATGTTCGTGGGAGCGCCAGATCAAAACAAGCACCTGCCTGCTGCTGTCAGCTTGAGAGCAGGTAAGGCTCGATCAGCTGTTGCCATGCACAGGGATGCCGTGGATTGCAGCGACCGCTGAGCGGATGGTGCATTTGGCACACAATTTCGGTGCATTGCCGAGGCTGGCAAAAGTCATTGACAAGCGCACGTCACGGAAACCGGCGGAGCCGTTCTCCTCCTCGCCCTCCACCACGAAGACGACGTTGCAGGGCAGGCTGCCCCCAGGGCCCGCGGCGCCAGGCCGCCCCTCCCCCAGCAGCTCCTTGACTGCATAAACGAACGCGAGGATAGGGCCCTGCACATGGACAGAAAACAGCCGTCAACAGCCGCGAGATGCTGCGAGTTTGTTGAGACAATTGTGAGAGTTATGGGCATCGCAGAGTGTTGGTTGACGCCACACTGTTCTTGATCGTACGCTGCAGCCGGGATTTCAGAGGGCCGTCTGCAGCGGTGAACGGGATGGAATTCGGCACCTTGTTGTCGGAGGCGCCGCGGGCGTAAAAGTAGCCATCGATGCTGGCCAACTCGAAGGGGTCCGTCCGCCAGTCCCGCTCCATTGCTGGCTGCACGTCATAGTGACCTGCGCCACGCAGTTTGTTGGGTGTGATCATTTCAGGGTTTCCATGGAGAAAGGCAGCAGGCGCACAGCCACCATCAATCAGCCAGCCTGCCAGCCACAGTGCGTGACTTTACCTTCAACAAATGGAGGTCGGAGGCTGCAAGCGTTCGAATGAACGAGAGGATAGGTGGCTGCATCGCAGAAGACCAAAGGGTGACGGGGAAATGAGGCGCGCACCGTAGAAGCAGACGGTTGGCTTGGAGGGGTCGCGCCCGATGCGGCCCAGCACCACCGGGTTGCGGTCCTCCTGCCCATGCGCCATCTTTATCTCAGCGCCTGCGGGGGGTGAAAACATCATCGAGCGTGAAATCCAGATTGGAAAGGATAGGCAGGTGCGGTGCAGCAGCGGCACTGGAATGCTTGCCTGGTCAGGCGTCAGCATGGCACCAGTGCACGAACTGAAGGAGCTCATCGAGGCAAGGGTACGGCAGGGCATCCCATTGTCGATAAGCTGGGTGATTCAACTCAGTAATATTCATGTCCACGCACCCAGCGACTCCAGCAGGGTGCCGAGGAACTTGGCGCCGCGGAAGCAGTCCTCCCGGTGCCCGGGGTCCCGCGACACCGTGCGCAGCCGCACAAAGTCCCGCAGCGACCGCTCCAGCTCCCGACCTATGCGCGCAGCCAGGCCGCCTTCACCGTCCACCTTCTGCCGCTTTGCCGCGCCTGCGGCAGGACGGTGCGGATGTTTGACAGAAAATCCAAGAACTGGCTCCGCAGCCCTGTGTACACCTTCGTGTGCTGCTCCTGTCCACAGTGACCAAGCTGTGGCATGAAAGGCAGCCTGGAGCTTTGCAAAGACTACAAGGTCGCACGAACAACTGTGGTTGTCAGGAACTCAAGGCAAAATGTGCACCCTGCACCACGGCCGAGCCGTCCTCCGCAGCGGTGAGCTCGGATGCTCCGGAGGAGACGCCGCTCTCACTGGCGGTGGTGGCGGCGGAGGCGGAGGCGGCCGGCAGCGCCTTGGCGCGCACAAAGGCGTCGCCGCTGGCCCACAGCCGGATGACGCCGTCCGGCGACCCCGTCAGCGTGTACCTGTCGTGTGACATAGTAATGATCAATTAGAACAAGTCAATCATGATCTATATTTGGTGTTGCTAATCTGATAATCATCACTGTGTCTGCAATTGGAGGCCGGTCCAGCTGCCTCGAGCAAGGGAAAGACGTAGCAAGCAGCGCTACGGCTGCCACATGAGACAGTTGCACATCCGAGGGGTGTCTGAGCACATTTTGTTTGCATTAGGTAATCCAGTGCGGCAACTGATAAGGGGCATAGAGGTGGGGCAGAGCGCACTTCTCGGTCATCGCCGTGGACAGAAAGGGGCAGGCGGGCGCGGTAGGGTCTTCCCGGGCGCACGCGAAGATGCGCACGCACGTCCAGCAGCGAGAGCGCCACAGCCGCACGCACCCGTCCGCGCTGCGGGTAAGCAGGAGAGATGGTACGGAATACTGATACTCCGATCCCATGACGCAGTTCTCTTGATCAGGCCTCTGCTTGTGCATGTAACAATTCAGGTTCGTAGCAATTCAGGTTCGGCGATACAATACAAACAGTCTGCGTAGACTCCTGCAGGGTGACACCCCGCCTGGCGGCAACAAACAGGGCGCCGATGCCGGATTCGGGCAGCAGGCTGGCACCAGGCGCGCCGAACATGATCGGTCTCTACGAGATTCTGCGGACGAGGACGCCATACCTGGCAGTGGCAAATAGCGCGCCGAGGCCGGACTCGGGCGGCGGGCTGGCGTCGCGCTCGCCAACGATGCGCGACTCGGCGGCCGGGTCCGACAGCCGCAGCCCGCTGATCTGCAGCACGTCGTCGCGGTGCCCCGTCAGCGTGCGCCGGCACACCAGCGCCTCCATGTCCCACACCCTGCGGCAGAAAACTATGCTTCAGAACTCAGTCAGAACTAGTTTGCCGCCTGTAGGGCTGCGGCAGCCCCTGATGCGTACAGTAGCAGCCCAGCATGCCAGACATATGGAGGCTTCCTGCAGACTGTAGAATGACCGGAGGTGATCAGGCAGTGGCTTGTGCATGAACTGCGAAACGACCGCAGCAGCAGTGGCACCTGACAGTGTTGTCGCGACCGCCGCTGAGCAGCAGGTTGTCCATCGCGAACAGCGTCAGGATGCCGCCCCGGTGTCCCCGCAGCACGCTGCACCATAAACCACGGGAGGTGTGAAGACGACGAAACGTACAACTAAAGTGCGAGGTGATCTCCCACCTGTTCAGTGACAGGACCTAGGGACGCGCATGGTTCGAGAAGGAAAGGGGAAAACTGCATGGTTCGAGAAGGAAGGGGGAAAACTGCATGGTTCGAGAAGGAAGGGGGAAAACTGCGTGGACATACATTAGTCACAGGACAGATTTCGAAATTCAAGTTGAGCAGCAGGAGGTGTCGCACCTGACGGTCTCCAGGGAGCGCGCCTTCCAGACGCGTATCGCGGCGTCGCCGCCGCCGGAGCACACGTACCCGGTGCACCGCGCGATGGCGTTGACGGCGCAGCAGTGGCCGTGCGCCGCGTCCGTCACCGCCAGCGGCGTTGTGATCGTGGGCAAGTTCTGCAAGTTGTTGTCATATCCGTCAACTGACGCATCCGTCTCAGCCAACACATCTCAATGATGTGCGTTTGTCGCCAGGTGAATTGGGGCTGCGCTGCGTGAACGCCCATTTGCGTACGTTTGGCTCTGCAAGTTTCGGCAGTTGGAGTGTAGAGCAACTCTGGCGGTCTGCAGGGGTTACAATTAAACGGGGTAGGCAGTAGGATCAACAGGGCAGACAGTGGAAGCCACACTGGACCCACCTCGAAGTCGGATGGGCTGGCTGGCAGGCTGCCGGCTGGCGCTGCGTCAAACGTTGGCGGCGGTGGCGTCTGTGGCCGGCCCGGCCCGCCACCCAGCTTGAGCGGCGACGGCCGGCCTGCTGCTGCGCCGCCGCCGCCGGCAGCGCGCTGTGGCAGCGCCTCCAGGGCGCTGCTGCTGCCGTTGACGCCCTCGCTGGCGCGCAGCGTCGCCGCGGCGCCGCCTGTCAAAGGCGTGCCAGGTGGTAAGGAAATCTCCGCGGCGGACAAGGCCACTGTCGCTCGCATGTCAGACACACAGGAAGTTGAAGATAGCAAACTGGTCTCGTAGGTCGTACAATTTTGCAAGGTGGAATGGCGACGGTGGAATGGCGACGGTGGAATGGCGACGGTGGAAGGTGCCAGGCGACGAGATCGTCATTGAGCCTCGAGACTTCGAATACGGCAAGGTACCTGGAGCTGCGCCATCGCCGCTGAGGCTGTCGACGGCGTTGAAGGCGGCTGAGGGCGTCGCGTCCATGATGAGCGGCAGCTTAAAAGACTGCATGCGCGTATCCTGCCCGCCGATGTACAGCGTCTCCTGTGGCGACAGGCCGCAATCCCCATTCAGACACAGAGTTGCACGATTTATAAAATTGAATTAAAATTCAACTCGTTTAAAATAAAAATGAAAAAAAAAATTTTTTTTGACAAGCATTTGACGCAAGGCAATGCTTGCAAATGACAGGCGCCGCCATGCCTACGAAGTTAAGCAAGCGTCCAAAACCAGTTGCATGGCCCTGATGCTTCTGCGTGCAATGGCGTCTGCACTTGTGGAGTATTAACAGCTCCTGCCGGCGGCCAGCAAGACAGAAGCCTCATCTGGGGCCCGACAGCAAGGGGCAAGATGTGGCGCAGTGCTCTTTGGTGAGTAAAAGTTACTTCGCTTCGCATGCTGACGCCAGGATCGATTCCCCGCACCCGGGGGCCGACAGCCAAGGAGCAGATGGCGCCGCACTCCTTGGACACCTCCACGCTGGCCAGCGGCGCGCAGCACGGCAGCGCCCACACCAAGACGTGGCGCCCCGCGGCGGCGTACAGCCGCCCCGCCGCCAGCTCCAGGCGCGACACCGGCTTGCCGGCCGTCAGCAGCGTGCCCACGCACTTGTACGTCTCCAGGTCCCACGCCTGTCGCAGGTGAAGATCAGGTTGGGAAGGCAGTTTGCAGGGGAACGCACAGGCACAGATGTCTCCAGCACCATCGCCGGCATTCTGCTGGGTGACTCGCTGCATTTCTGCAAGGCAGGACTGCAGGGACCTGAGCCGTGGGATCACGGCGACACAAACGCTGCCGGAACCCCTGGAAAAAGCTGCATCAATTCAGCATTACAGGATTTCTTTTGCACCTTCAGGCTGCCGTCCGTCGAGCCGGAGAACAGCAGCTGGCCGCGGTACACGCGCGCGCACAGCACGCTGCCGCGGTGCCCCGTCAGCCGGTGCTCCTCTGCCGTGACCGCCTTGGCCGCCGCCTGCGTGGCGCTGTGCGTGTGCTCGTGCGTGTGGCCGTGTCTGTGGCTGTGCCCATGGCCGTTGGCTGCCGCGTGGCAGCCGCCTGCTGCGTGGCCGTCGTTCTCGTGGCCGCCGCCGAAGGGGCTGCCGTTTGGCAGCTGCTGGCCGTCATCGGCTGGCACGGACCGCGCCGTCGCCAGCGTGACGGCGGCGTTGGCTGCGCGTTTGTGCCGCGGCGAGCGCGGCAGCAGCCCGTTGGACGACCACGGGCGCGCTGACACCGTTGCGGACTGGCTGAGCGCGTCCAGGCACCTGCAGGACTCAGATCAGCGGATGCTGAGGTTCCAGAGGTGACCACATCGCCGACCGCCGGCAAAAGCAGGGCCAGATGCGGCAGCCGGCCGAAGTGGTGCAGTCCAGTTTGCATGGTCAATCTTAACCTGATTCTTTCTAGATTTTCCGCAAAAGCATTTCGCACGAGAGAAGGAAGCACAGGCTGATGGTTCATGGGTCAGGAAAGACTCACTGCTGCACTTCCGCCTGGCGGGGGTGGACGCCATTGGCGGCCAGCGGCGTCTGCACCACGTCCAGGAGGCCGCCCTTGCCGCGGGACACCACCAGCGCGCTGTTCCGCGGCACCGCCACCCAGTGCCCCGCCGACCGCGTGATGGGCTCGCTGGCAACCAGCACCACGCGGCTGCCGCGCTCGCCGTATGTGAGCGTGTACTCTGCCTCGTCTGCGGACAGAAATCGAAAGCTTTGAGGTGGAGTTCTGGTCACCAGGGCTGCCGCATTCGCCACATGTCAGCATCCACTCCCCCTGTGCAGCGTGCAGAATTGCAGCGATCGAAAAGGTGTGCACTCCAAACATCCTCGTTGGTGAGACAAAGCTTTTGCATCTTGCAGCAAGGCGAGCAGTGCACCGTTCGTGCTGCAATGTATCAAGTAGTAGAGCGCAAACCACAGAGGCGACGGAGATTGGTACACAGTCGTGCAGCCACTGCAGAGCCCGCACCTGCGACACTGGTCTCGCGCCCGGTGGCCGGCGTGACCACCGTGCTGGCGCTGTGCCTCGCCGCCTGCCGCTCCGCGCCCGGGCAGCGGCTGCTCGTCTCTGCACCGTCCGCGCCCGTCACCTCCGACGCCCGCCGGAATTCCGACCCTGCAGCACAATAACAGCAGCATGTTGCGACCAATGCTGCGTTGCTGTCATGTCTGCTGTCATGCGTAATGGCAGTGCATGGCTACTGCTGCTGAATTTCCACCGTTCCAAGCGTTGACAGACTCGCCATGCCCCCTTCAAACCCAGCATGAGAGCAGCAACGTCTGGAAATATGCTTTATATGCACGAGACGGTGAATCGGCGCACCCTCGGCGAAGTACATGGTGGCGGCAGCGCAGTCGTCGCGGCTGACGTAGCGGGTGGCCACCAGTGTGGCGCCGTCTGAGACCACGAAGTTGAGCAGCGACACCTCCGTCTCCCCCGCCTCCTTCTGAAAGGATGTGACGCTCGCCACCGTCGCCTGCGCGAATTGCCGATCAACAGTGATGGATCAGCCCACAAGCTCAGTTTAAGAAATGACCTCTGTCTCCCCCGCCTGCTCCTGGAGCGCCGAGATGCTCGCGACCATCGCCACTGCACCAATTAGTGTATATTGCCGATTCTCTCTTGGCAGATGAGACCAGAGATACAGGACCCGAGATGAGAAGTCTCCAAAGTGACTTCTGGCTCGTCCGGCCCCTGCTGTTATCGCATTGTCAGCGCCACCGTCGTTTGTCGCGGTCACAAAACGCCTCCGCCCCTCCGTCGATGATACTCGAGGCTGAATGACACAATGTACAATGACCAAACCTCGGTATCTCGGGCATTGCAGTCCAGGGGAAGGACGCTGCGCTGCACATGCGGGCGCCCAGTTGCATGCGTGTTTCTGATGACCGTCCGCAGACCTATGTTCATGGCGCAACTGCAGAGGCCAGTTCTCCATCCAATGCTTCAGCATTTCACCTCTATGGCTGCCAGCAGCTGCGCCGGCTGCAGTCGCGCGTGCATGTCGGGCAGGTGGTGCAGGAACAGCGCAAAGGCGATGGCCGAGTCCGAGTGGAAGGATTGCACCGCGTTGAACGCCTGCACTCGCAGCCAGATGACTTTCAGGCAGCTACGTATCTGCTGCATCACGGACTTGCAAGAGAGCCAGCACTGCTTTAAAACATCATGTGACTTACACATGCTTTCCAGAACCGACCAGGGCGTGTCCTTAGAAAATGCGCCCTTGTTGAGGATGATGCCCGTTTTTCCGGCCTCACCTCACTGGACAATGATGCCAGCATTGCGCGCCGCAGTTTCATGAAAGAACCGACTACACCGTTGTGCATAAACATGTAATGGCCCCACTGCAGCGGCAGGGACAAGGAAAAGGATGTTTACTGTGTTGTCGGGCCGGCCAGTGCCTTTCAGAGTTGGTTTATGCATCATGCCACGGTTGCAAGACGTCGACCTCAGGGTGCATGCACGACTGGTCTATCGTCTCAACTGGATAGTTGCATCCCACTATACAGCAGCAGCAGACCTGGAACGGATGGCAGTTCTGCTCGGAGACCGGCATGCCTGGGTATGCCGCCCGCACGTGCGCAAACACCAGCGGCGAGGTGATCTTGCACGACAGCCGCCCCAGATTCTCGTTGTTCCTGCGTGTGCCAGCAGGTGTCGACTCGGACTGCATCCACTTGTGCTCGAATGTGGATGGTTTCAACATGGAGGTTCAGCAGAGTTCATGTGGCAGTCGAGGTGACAGAGATGCGAAGCGGCAGAAACAGACATTCGGGCTCTGCAGCGCACCAGGCTGGGGTGATGGACGTGAACGTGCACGGCGTCCGGTCGGCACGGGGCGTCGTGCCGTCTGGATTGTACCACCCGATGCCGAAGCCGTCGCCTGAATGCAAAGTCGAATATGTCAGCAAAGGACTTGCAGCATGCGGAAGGCCGCCTCGGCGCCACCAGAGGAGGACATTTTGCAGCAGCATGATACTGCATGTGCAAGCCCATAGCCATGCTTCACAGGCAACATGCATTCGGTTAGAATACACAAATATCATCTGTAGTTCCGCTATTCTTGCTCACCATTGAGGTTGCCGTGCGCCAGGTGCTGCGGCAGCGATGCATCCATGATGCGTTCCCGAGCGTCATATGACTGCAGCGCGGCACACCCACGGTCGCAATGCGTACTACCTTCATGGAGGATACATGCATGCTCCGGCACACCCAGAATGCATGCATGCGCAGGCCTGCATTTGGCTTGAAGCACCTGCTTGATGATCGAGCGGTCCGGCCAAAGGACCACGTCGGCAACCAACGCCGGCGGCCCGATATACACGCACAGGCGGCACATGGCGGGCGCCGCAGGCGGCTACAGGGCACGGCAGCCCGCTAATCTCCTCGGCTGCCGCGCTGCGCCTCAAGGCGCCTGCCGGCGCTTGTGTCAAGGGCTCGCGGCCGGGGGCGGCTTGCAGTGCCGGTTCAGCAGCTTGATGGAAAGCTCCTTCGCCGCTGCGGCTGAAGCGCCCTCGGGTTCTGCGGCAGGGAGCTGGGCCGGCCCAGGCGCCGCAGCGAGTCCACCTGTGCTGAGCATGAAAACGTGTCAAGTCTGCCGTCGGGGGTTTGGGGAGAGGGCGCAGTTGAGACTTCAAATTCTAGATGACTCCGTGTTGTGCATGAGCCGCCGCCACAGCACTCGGCCAGCGGTGGCATAGAGTCATCTGCTTCAACTCTTTCCATGCCAGGCTGTTGCTGCAGCGCTGTGCCACCTGATGCACTGCCGGATCGCAGCTCTGATGTTATATGAGCTGCTGGTTTGCAAGGCTACCCCGGCAGCTTTGCTTCAGCCGCCAGCAACTGCACTCCCACCTCAAAGCAGCACCGCTGGTGCAAAGAATGGGGGGCAAACGTTTACTTCGCACCTGTTGGCACGCTGAAACAACTGCGAGTACGGGGCCAGGAACGTATTTCACTGGGCGCAGTCCGGCAGAAGCTTGCCCGTTGCAGGGCACTTGCATTTGTGAGCGGATGGCCAGAGGGGCGCGCAAAGTGGGTCCTTCCTACGCAGCAACTTTCAGCGGAACAGCTTCACGACCGCAAACCATATGCATGTGCATTGCCCCTTTTGGCGAATCTCTGCTCCTGCAAAGGCGCAAAATCAGGAGGCGTTTATAGGCACGTGAACCCCAGAGCACGTGAGGCAATCCACTTGGCACTAGCTCATCGCGTCCTGACATGAAATGTCAGTGCAGCCTCGACGAAGACCATCACATTGGCTTGTTCCAACACTGCACATGCCAGCCGCCGGCCAGACATGCGCGGGACTATGCTGCAAACGGCGCCGCCTTCCTACAGGCGGCACGCCCCGGCAACACCGGCCAAGACATGCCCATATCTGAGTGACTGCCTGAGAGCTGAGACAATAGTCCCCGGATTCCAGCAACTGCGCCAGCGGTGCCCTCCCTGATCGCTTGGTGGCAATCCGCTGGCAGGCGAAATTTTCCCGTCCTCACGGCACCACCAGCCGCAGGTCATGCCGCCGTCCCGGTTGCGCGCGCAAAGTCGTCGCCCAGGCTGAGCAGCTGGATGCGGGGGTTGATGGCGGCCCGCTCCCGCTCCGCCGCCGTGTTGTAGCCCCAGTCCACCAGGTACAGCTGCCACGCCTCCAAATCCGGCAGCTTGCACACCTGCGCGGGGGTTTCGGCGAATTTTTCTGGCGTATCAGTTTCTGTGCCGCAAGACGAACAGAACCTCCTCTTGCTCCATGCCCGGCGGCAGCTGTGTCCATATTACCACGCACTTGCTCACCACGCATTTCCTTTGCAAAGCAGGGCGTCAAATCAGTGGGGACAGTGGCCAGGGTGGCTGGCGGCTATGCACATGTGGGTGACGAGTTTCGTGCGCCGCCATATCTCAGCGTAGCAAAGACAATTCTGCAGACCTAACGACCGTCAATGCGGTGCTCACCTTCTCCAGGGTGCTGAGCTTGTCCTCGATGAAGTGGTACTTTGTGTCGGGGTGGCGCGCCTGCAGCATCCCCAACACCTCCGACTTGGGCTTGCCCGACACCGTCTGCGAGTAGATGCGCTCCGAGGGGAAGGGCACCTTGGCCATGTCCCGCAGCAGCGCCTCCGTAAATCGCTCCTGCGCGCGTGCACTTGAGTTGTGAAAATTTGGCGGCAACGGCATTTCAATGGCGGAGAGCAGATTGATCGGCCACCTTCCCATCATGTGGAAGGAAGCATGCATGTGCAGCACCGCAGGTCCATGTTGTTGCTGCTTGACAGCTGTGGACACTTGCAACCAAGTTCAAACAGAGGGACTGCAATCTGCTGGTACCGCCTGGCTCGCAAGCGCAAGACACTCAACCCGCTTGCCTGCTTGGTGGTGACGATATACGCCTCCTCCCGCTGCAGCAGCTGATTCAGCACGGCGGGCACGCCCTTGTAGATGTGATTGGGCGCCAGCCAGCCCGCCAGGTCCTCCTTGATCCAGTGGTCCCGCGCCGAACCGAACAGCTCCACCAGCTGCGCCGGCATTTCCAGAAGATTTTACTCTCAATGAACCTGTTTGGATCCTCCTTCAACCCACGCCAAGCCGAACAGCTCCTCACCTGCTTGCGTGAGCTGACACAGTCAATGTCTGCCTTCGAACCGCGCGAACTTGACGGCAAACGCAGCGGCAGCTGCGCGCGCAACTGAGGATCCACGCACCTCCGCGCGCTCAAGTCCCCATTTTGCCATGTAGTGCGCCAGAAGGCCGTGCCAGTCGGCCAGGATGTCCTCCGCCGGCACCCCCTCCAGCAGGCACCGCACCTGCACCAGGTTCTCGTACCTGCGGCGGCAGCGGCAGCAGGATGTTGTAGGGTTGGCTTGCCAACATTTACAGCCCCTGTGCTCTTGATTCCTGCAAGGTGCATGGCAGGCCAGCTTGTTCATGGACACAGGGTCCAAGTTCAAAGCGCTTGTTCACCCGGTCTCCACCACTGGTCGCACAGCGCGCATGCCCTCAATGACCTGATCCTGCTTTGCCTCCGCCTCGAGCGTCTTGAAGACCTCCGGCCACTTGACGGCGGCTGCGCGCCATGCCGACAGGCTGCTCTCGCCGACCGAGTCGCACACCACGCCGTCAAAGTCGAAGGCCCACACCTCCTTGAGCATGCCGCCACCTGCTTCAGCATGTAACCTTCGTTGCCGTGGACAGGTTTCCTTGCTTCCGCAGCAATATTAGGGCAAGGACAGCCTGTGCGTGCAGGTCGTACCTGCTACAGCCCTGCACAGAGTCTGGCTGTGTCGCCTCGCTTGACTGATGTGCGGCTGTGGCGCTGCAATCAAACTGTGCGCCGCGTGGCTGGCGCACTGACGATTTCGCGATGCGAACGGGATCGCTGTGTGGGTGCACGGACGAGTTTGGAGCATCCTCCGAGTGGGCAGATGAGACCAGATGTGACCTTCGGCTTTCTCAAGTGCGTCTGCGCAGAACCCCAAATCTGGACCAAAAAATTTATATTGCAGCTCAAGGCGCGCTGGCTGCACCAATCTGCAGGTGATATATGTGGCGTATGCTTGAGAACTTCCAGGACGCACTGGTGCGAAATGCTTCGGATCGATCTGCAAATGCAGCTTCTGACTGAATGCTCAGGTGATCACACATGCATGCGTTCGTTCCGTGCATATCGCAATTTCGATCCAACTCCTCGTTGTCAAGTGGAAGACACCACATACATGCGTTTGCGATGGGGGACCACCGCACGCGAGTCCTTGTGAGTGCGCTGCTGCCCGTGCCCAATGCGTGTATGCGCCTGCAGTTGTCTGATCAAGACTACCACTGCTGTCTGTGCAGTGTGCGTGATGCGCCTGCATGTGTCGGATCAAGACCAGATTCGTTGTGATGATGGGTTACGACCATCAATTCGCCGTCCCGTAGGTGATGGCAGTGGTGGCTGTCACCGCTGCGGCACTGATTCCATCAGTCTTTGCGCCGGCCAGCGGCAGGCGCATCCTGCCACCGGGGGTGAGCTGGACATGTCCACCACTATCTCTTGCAAAATTGTATTGGTAGTGGCAACCCAGCGGCCAAGTCTGTCACTTGAATCATTCACAGGCGCCAGACGACAAGCAGCTCCCAGGCTTTGAAAAGAAAGGTGAGGGCGACGCGCGCCACACAGGCGCATGCGCTGCATGGAGCAGCACATCCTTGGACGCTGACTTGCACTTCCTCCTCCTGACGGCAGGGATGTGGAAGGAGATTGAGAAGCGTCCATAGCTCGCGCCACAGCTGCGGTTTTGCACAGGTCGGCGGGGAGCAACGCCATGTTGACCGCACAGCGCGCCGCCGCTCCAGCCATCAGGCTCCTCTCCGGTCTGCCGTGTAGCAGCCAGCTGGCTTTCAGCAGCTGGGGATCTCTTGAGAGCCTCAGACTCGCTTGTGGTCAGGAGCTCGCGGCTCACTGCACACTGCACAGCATCGGCAGCGGCGCCGGAGGGCCAGCGCCACAGACTGCCTTGGGCCGCTGGCGCTGCCACCACACGGTAGGCGCAGCCGTGGCAGCAGCAGCACATCCAGGCCAGAGCCATGTGTGGTCCTCGAACAGCGGACTGCACAACGATGCCTGGCCACAGCTGAGGGCACCGGTGTCATTCCGCGGGCAATCCCCAGTAGCCTTCAGCAGCGGCAGCGGCCCTGGCGGCGGCAGCGGCAGCGCCAGCAACTGCGGCGGCGGCGGCAGGACCGGCTCGACCGGTTCACCCGGCGGCAGGACCGGCTCGACCGGTTCACCCGGCGGCGGCGGCCAGCAGATGGGCGAGCAGCGCAGCGGCGGCAGGCGATCGGCGCCATCCCCCGCCGAGGCAAGGGCCAAGGCGCGGCGCATCGCGCCGCTGGTAGGCGTTGCGGCTGGCGCCTTCGGCAGCCTCGTCGGCGTGGGCGGCGGCGTACTGATTGTGCCGGCAATCGTTGGCGCCTGCCCCGGCATCTCCCAAAGGTGGTGTTGCATTCCTGAGGTGGTTTTCTGTGCGCATCAGAACACTTCAGGACTGAGCACTTTTGAGAGGCCGCTCTACTGTCGGACATCACGGATGGGCATCCTGGTGCAACAGCAAGCCATGTCCCACACAGGCTGGTGTCTGGGACGTCTCTGGTGGCGGTCCTGGCCACCGCGGCGGCCGCCTCCAAGACCTACTCCGCTGCGCAAGTGATCGACCCCTCGGCTGCGGCGCTTATCGGCGCCGCCGCGGTGTGCACTGCGCCCATTGGCGCCTGGCTAACAACGCGCCTGGACGCCAGGGTATGCTGCACCATCAGACACGCTGCTTAGTTGAGACGTTAAGTCATGTTCACAGACCTCAGTATGAGACAGTGTGCTGACAATCAAACGGCGGGACTGCCTCTGCAACCTGGCAGTCTCTGGGCAGAAATACATGTCCATGTGTGTTGCGCAGGCGCTGCGGCATGCTGGGCGGCTTCCTGGTGGTGGCCGCCCTGCTGGTCCCGCTGGAGGTGGGGCTCTTTACCTGCCATTTCTTTGCATTCGTTTTCATGCATTTGCACCCACCCACAGGGCCATTACGCATGCAGAGCACCAGAGATATCAGGATGTACATTTCTACAACTTGAGGTTGCAATGTGGCTCGCATCACGAGAATTTTCCCCACACTCTAATGAAGTTCTTTCCCATTATGTCATGGCATTGCCTGCAGGCGGTGCTTCTGTCACAGCTGGACCCTGGCGGCGGCCTGGCGGCGGCAGCGGCCGCAGGCGCCTGGGACCCCACCTGGGCGATGCCGCCGGCGCCAAAAGCCGCCATTTACGCCGCCACTGGCGCGCTGGCGGGCTGTGCCACGGGCCTTCTGGGAATAGGTGAATCTCAATATTGATTAGCTGCTGCCAGAGAAATGCCATGGTGATTGGGCTTTGCAATGGACACTGTGCCATTGTGCTGGTGCAGAGAAAACCAAAACTGCCCCGACCCGCCCGCAGCTTCAAGAACTGCTGCACAGGCATGTAGCGTCCTGGTTGTATGCCGCGCCAGCAATGCTTCTGCCCTGGCCTGGCCGCAGGCGGCGGCACGGTGGTGACGCCGCTGCTGGCGGCGGCGGGCGGCATGCCGCAGGCTGCTGTCCTCGGCACCTCGCTGCTGGCGATGCTGCCGCCAAGCACGGTGAGCCTGCTGCTCGCTCGTCATCACATATCTCGTCGGTGCCCCGCCTGTGCCAATCGGCGTGCTTGAAATGGTGTTTCTTGAAACAGTGTACTGCTGAAGAGTACATTCGCTCATGTTTGCAGGTTGCGCTGGCACAGCACGCGAGACTGGGTAACGTAGACTGGCGCCTTGCGGCAGGTGTGCCTCTGCGACATGTATGGACGGTTTGCCGCCAGACCGATTCAAGTGCTTTGGTCGAGGGGTTGTTACTGTAGTTGAGTTTGCTGCGGCATTGCGTGGAGTTACGAGGTGTGAGCTGTGCACAACAATGATTTAAGTTGAGCTGTTACAGGCCTCGCAGCGGGAGCTGCGCTCGGCAGCTGGTTTGGCAGCGCCGTCGCCGTCAGCGCGCCGCCAGGTGCGCCAGGTCTGGCAGTGTTTATTGCTCATTGCAGCGCGCCATGCGGGTGTGGGAAACGCAGGTGCCTCCAGTAAGCTGTGCATGCGCATCACCGGCTGCCAAGGCGCGGCTTTCATACTGGTGTTTGTCACTCAGTTGGCTACGCGCTCTCGCCATAGGTGTGCTGGAGTGCGCCTTCTCGATTGGCATGCTATTCCTGGGTGTGAAGACTTTGAGATCCGGTGCCGCGCGGAAGAGGCGATGAGGCCAGAAGCCAGGGCAGGTGCTTCAATGCGCTGTGCAGTGCTTTCTGCGCCAGCAGTGCTGCAGCCAGCTGGGCGATGCCAGTAAAGGAAGATGAACGGCCCGGACAGGAGATGGCTTTATAGAAAAGCGGACTAGGAAGGCGAGTAGTGTACATGGTAAGTCCGCTTGCAATAGAAGCATATGGAACTGCTCTAGAAATGCAAACAAGGTGAAGCCTCCAAAACAATCCAATATGCCCCCGCCTCTCGTCCCAAGTCACAGTTCTGCAAAGTCTAACAGGGACAGACCCCAGCGAGCGTGCACCATGACACGCAGCCGCAGACTGCCCTGCCGTTTGCACAGCCGCACCCAGCCGCACACATTGGGAACATGCCAAAGTAGCCACGCCAGCAACGTACTCTCTCAAAGTCAAACTCAATCCTCACATCCCAGCCTTTGACCCCACCCGTCACAGCTCAAACTCCCATCACGGCCCGCAGATCCGTCCACCAAGCCTGCCACGCCCGCGGGCTGGTGCTGAGCGGGAACGGCACATCCACACCCGCCAGCGCCTGGGCCATCGCTACCGGGTGCTGCGCCGCCAGGCCCTGCAGCGCCTCCTGGCTGTGCTTCCGCCAGCTGGCGCTGGCGGCCGCCCGGTCCAGCCACGGTGTCTGCAGCTGCACGCAAACAGACAGGAAGGCACCGTCAACGCAGCTCGCACCAGCAGAATTTCAGCGCAGCCCCTACTCTATCAGGCACTTCACCATGGCAGGAAGTCTACCACGTGTGTGTCCCTCTTTCAGCTGCAAGTCAAGGCACACAACCGGTCCTGTACAATCAGCCCTTGGCGCTTCCAGCGGTGCACTCTCACAGAATACCCAGCAGCTGGTGATCAGCATGCGGAAGTGGCACGCGCCCTGACCTGCACCAGGAATTCGACAACGCCGCTGTCCAGCAGGTTGGCGCTGGCGCTGGCGCCGTCCGCCACTGCTGCCCCCACCAGGAACGCCACCGCCGCCGCCGCATGGCGCAGCTGCGGCAGGTCGCCGTCGGTGAGCGGCGTTTTGATGCCGCCGCCCACCGCCCCCAGGAGGTCGGCGCTGGCAAAAGCGCACAGCGCCGCCACTGTTTCTGCCGTGGCCAAGCGGCGGCGGTAGGCGGGCCCGCAGGCGGCGATGCAGTGCACCGCCTGCGCCGCCCCGCCCAGCTGCGAGGTGGCAATGGCAGCTGTTTCAGCGGGCGGTCCAACAGTATGCAACACCGTTTTGCTGTGCATATGCGACTCAGAGGCAAGGCGAGACTGTGAGCAGTTCTGCTGTTGCGGCATGGTCTACAGTGGGGAGATCAACAGGAGGCAAACAAGAACACAGCGTCCAGATGAGCAGCAGCGAAGGCGCTCACGATGTCGGACTGCCTCGTGGAGGGCGACGTCGACAGCGCCAGCGCCAAATTCTCCAGCCCGCCCGCATCCAGCACCTGCAGCACGGGCAGGATGTAGAACGTTGTATCGTGGTAATCGAGGGTTGCTGGGGGTGGCCTTGTCACCGCAACGCAGCTGTCGAGAAATGCAGGCAGAGGTGCGGCGCCAGATGATGCCCTCCTCCCTGGCATGGCATGCATCTTTTGGGGAATAAGGCTCAGGCTGTCATGGAGGCTTGCAGCATCTGAGATGCGAGCTTCGCGCCTGGCCTGCAGCCTCCTTTCCATAACCGCCCTGCTGCGCGGTCGCCAGAAGCTGTGCTGCGAGGCGACAGGCGTCCGCCGGGCGGCCGTTTCGCTGTTCGTTGATCAGCGGCACCAGCCGCGCGACGAAATAGCGGCCCACCAGCTGCCGCGTCACCCAATCCTGCCACGGACAACACGCAGGAGTCATGTGAAGACCTAATTCTCGTCGAGCTGTTCCAACCATCATGCTGTCATCAGGGTACACGAAAACGAGGAGCTGTTTGGGAGGAGCTCCTCATGTTGCTGCACAGCCCCAAGCATGCGAATGCACCTCCAGGCTGGGCCAGGATGCACCGTGCATCGGTGCGGTCACGCACCTGTTGTGACAGGGCGCGCGCAAAGCGGAAGGCCTCCCTGTGCACATGCTTGTCCGGGTGGTGCAGACACTTCAGGACCTGCAGTGAGTGGCACAAGCGCACAATGCATCGTGTATCTCCGCAAGAGAACTGATGGGCAGTGGGCCACGGCGTTCTGGGCAAACATTGCACGTGCTTTAATCACCTCTGCCATGCCGTCATCTGCCAGAAACTCCCGGGCAAAGCCGTTGCCATGGTGCGCGTCCATGACGGCCTGCAGGTATCGGTACCAAGAGACACAGTTGGAATAGCGGCGATCGCATGCTGGGTGCACCAGCAACAGGTTTCATGCCCAGCTGAAGATAAGAAAAGTAACGGCGCGTTGTCATCTTCAGGCGCAATCGGAATGAGCTATGTACCTTGTTCTCGCCAAGCGCCAGCTGGACTTGGACCTCGCACACGTCCGACAGCGACGCCACCCGCAGGGCGTTGAAGCGTCGCAGGCAGGCCACCAGGTCTGCAGCCGTGCGGAAACGCGTCCGAGGCGAGGCGTCGCTCGCTGTCGCCAGTGACGCCACCGGCAGCGCGGCGGCGGTGTGGTTGGCTCCGCCGCTGCTGCTGCTGTTACTTCGCAGCAACGCATGAGGCCAGAGCCGTGGATATGGCTGCGAAAGTTTGCTGCATGCAGCTGAGCCCGCGGCTGGCCACAAGACCGCTGGCGCGCCACATGCTGACCGCCAGCCGACGCCCATTCCGAACATGTGGCAATGCCGGCTGACGGCATCACACATGGTCATCTGCTGTTGTGGAACGTGTTTGCCACCCATTATGGCGGGCGCAAGCACTTGCCGGCTGACGCAACGTGTCAGCGCCGGCAGCCGGTGCATGCTGAAGCTTGAGTCTGAGCGTTGCATCAGCAGATACTAGCTGCTGCCAATTTTGATACAGATTAATGCCAGAATGAAAGGTTCCCGTGGCGAGGCGACGCTTGCTGATTTTGCAAGCTCGATGGAGTGCAGCGATGCAGTTGCAATATGTAATTCGAAGTGAAGCTTCACACGCAGATGATAAGAATAATGAAGGGGTACAAACGCTATCAATGGACGGAGCCACGGACTGATCGAAGGTTGTATCTTGAGCGTGCACTCCACGAGCGCGGTATTCTAGCTGACGTGAAGCTGCAGAAGTGTGGCCATGAACATCTCCCCTTGCCAATTTCTTCTGCTTTTGCAGTCCTTTCTGCCAATCTGAGATGATGAAGGGCCTAGACGGCCACACCACTAACAAGCAGAATGACCGATCAGGTGGTACACCCTCAGGCTGCCGAAGCGCCAGCGCCAGCGTCGCCCGCGCACGCCAAATCGTCGGCCCTGCAGTCGCCGGCGGAGCGCCACACGGCCAGGCGCGGGTCGCGCGGCTCGCCCGCCGGCTGCCACCGCGTGTCGCAGGATAGGCGGATGCGCGGCGGCCGCGTCTCGTTGGAGGCGCTCATGTGCAGCACGTCCAGTCCTGCGCACGCATTGCCAAAGGATTTACTCACACTTAGGCGAATCTTTTAGCACATCTGCAGACGTGCGCATTGCACGAGCTCTCAATTGCTAACTATGATGCATGTGAATGTTACTGCGCAGCATCATGCGGATATTGGCGAAAGCGGCTGGCGGCGAACATTCTGCCAAGCACTGAGTGCAGCGGGGGGACTCAGCAGCAGCCGTCAGCAGAGCCCAGTGACAACCTTGTCCTCATACAGCCTGCAATCGCAATACGCCTAATCAACACTGCAAGATCAAGGCTCACCCAGGACGACAACATCGCCGGGGCTGCAGTCAGCGACGCGCCAGTCCACAGGGCCGCCGACCTGCGCCGAGAGCGCCGCGCCGTCGTCCGTCAGCCAGCCGCTGCGCGTGCCGTCCTTCCCGACCTGCAGTTGCCAGCAGGAACCACGGGTTGGAACGTCAGGGCTTCATAGTGGTGGTCGTCTGGAAGGCGGCCAAGCGACGGAGGCAAAGCGGCAGGACAGAAATCAGTAGCAATCCGATGAAGCTTGCGGGCGCCTCACCCACCTGAGTGCGGCCATAGCCGGCGCGCAGGGCGGAGAAGGCGGGCAGGCGGTGCGAGCCGGCGGCCACCAGTAGGGATCCCAGCTCCGGGGCCACCTCCCCCAGCGGCGTCCACGCCGTCAGCAGCTTCGGTGTGCCTGCAGGCCATTAGGAAGGGACCCGCATCAGCACAAGGGTTTGCAAGTGATGCGGGCACCAGCAGGCTGCCCGACCAATGCATTCACGGCCCCAACAGATCAGCGGCTAAAAGGAGTTCACGAACGGCTGGCCCTCCAACACCTTCCGCAAGGCCAGCCGCAACCTCTCAGCCATCAGGCAAGGAGCGCACCACGGCCGAGGAAGACGCGGTCGGTGTGCAGGCCCGTGAACTGCGCAGCGCCCACCGCCCGCAGCCACTTGTAGCCGCTCGTGACCACCTCCTCGGCCTGCGCAGGCAGAACGAAAGTGCTGGATGGCGGCCATGCCCTTGCAGTCGGGCCTTGGGATCCTCAGAGCTTTCGTAGACCAAAATGCGGCCTCTCCAGGTGCAGCCTTGCAACCAAGGAAGAGGGCTTGAGCTTGCGTGATGCAGGCTGTTGCAGATGAACACAGGTTGTGAGAGCTTTCAAACTACCTGGAGCAGGTGCCGCATGAGTGCGAACAGGGCCGGCGCCTCCAGGACCGCAGCGACGGGCGGCGCTGCTGCGAGGTCCTGCCGCGCCAGCAGCCCAAAGCTGCCTGCCCCCTCAGCCGCCCGTGCCTGTGGCAATATCGGGCTTTAAGTATTACACACGGCGCCCTTCACTGTCAGACAGACGATGTTGTGAAGCAGGGCCCACACTGATGACGCAGGGTAGTATGGAAGTAAAGCACAACATGGGCGGCAGCAAGCCTATGGCTGCAAGATCTGAAGCAAGGCGTGGCAGAACCTGAGCTCACCTCGCTGCAGAGGGTGCCCGGCACAAAGCAGTGCGGCTTGGCGGCGTGCAGCTCCTCCAGCAGGAAGGCGCGCGCCTGCAAGGGGGGTTTGGTAGGCAATTTAGACCCGAGACATGGTGTGCCAGAATGGAGGCAAGGATTCAATTCTACATCGCAAGCTGCCAGGACCAGCTGCATCTGCTTGGGTGCCTTCAAACGCCATGGCGCATTGGTCGCTGGCACAGCCAGCTGGCGAAAACTATCGAGGCACCTTCTAAAGCAAGCATAGTACCTCAACCCATCTCCATTCCGGAGCCCCGCACCTGCAACACAGCCACCGTCGGCAGCACGCCCCGCAGCAGCAGGTAGCCTTCTCGCTGCAGCCTGTCACGTAATCCCTCCCAGTCCTGCGCCGCGTGCAGCGCCGTCGACTCCGCCATGTCGGCTGCGAGCACTTCGCCGGTGCCGGCCATGACGGCTCTGAGGTCCTTGCTGTCGCTGCCGGTGACGCCGCCGATGCCGGAACCTTTTCTGCGTCGGCCACCGCCGGAGCGGCGGCCGCTGTCCCTCTCAGCAGGCGCCTCGGCGGTGCCGTCGCCAGCACCGTGTGCGTCCTTTTGGTCCGAGCCTCCTCCCGCTGAGGCTGTGACCACTCCTGAGCCGTGCCGATTGCGCAAACGTCGTGCGGACGCCTCGCAACCAGCCGCAGCTGCCCGCTTGCGCCTTGCTGGCATGCGCGTGGCGTTTTGCATGCTGGTGAAGTTTGCTGCTTTGCTGGCTGTGACCTCGGCGTCAGGCACGGCTGCGGATTGACGCCGCGTCATACCGGGCGCATCTGGAGCGCGCATCGCGCCGCTCAGTGGTGCCCGCCGCTGTTGTTGGCGACCAGCTTGTCGTAGGCGACGAATGCGGCGAAGGCAGCCGTGGCAATGCCCAGGCCGGGCAGCGAGCGCCGCAAACGGAGGTTGTTGTTCAGCATCGGGTGCTTCCTCCAGGCCTCAAACTTCTCCCACTGGAACGCCATCTCCGCAGCGTCACTGAAACAACAGACAGGTCGTTTCGAGCTACGAGTCGAGGCAGGCATTGCGCCATCGATCGCGAAAATGGACGTGCAACCTTGCGGGGAAACAAAGGGCAAGATCCCAGAACCAGGTCCCCCTGCACTTCTTTCGAGGGAGCAGCGCAGAGGGCTTCAGATGACAAGCTTGCTGCTACATTGTTCGCCAATCCCGGTTGCATTCCTCATCAAGTCCGCTGTCAGTCATCTGCCTGGCGTGCGTATCTTCCGCGAGTCGCTGGGGTGTCGGAAGCATCTTGAAGAGGCTCGTCTCGAAGTCTTGGCATTCCAGGCCACTTCCAACCGCCGCTAGTCTGCTGCGCTCGATAAGCAGCTCGCTGCAATGGCAGCTGCAGCGACATTTAGACTAGCGACACCTGTTGCTGCTGGCGATCCGATTACACACCCATCATGGAGCCCGTGAGTCCTTCGAGCGTTTGCATCAATGCTGATGCGCATTTGATGCTGCTATATACGCTACGAGGCAATGCGGGCTGCACGAAACCAGGCACATGTGCTCTGCAACTTGAAAAAACTGTGTGGGCTTTCGCGGCGCAGGTATGACGACAACGGCGGGTGAGTGTCATGCGCAGCATCATATGCCAAGATGGCAGCGTCCATACTTGACCTGTATATGAAGCAGTTGCATCGCCCTGCACTAAATATGGGCGTGTACCAATGCACATGCCTGCACCAGCCACGACGTGCCACAAGCTGCGTCAAAGCGCACCTCTGCACCGCAGCACGGCGCTCGCGGTGGCAGGAGAGGACTACTGCATCGTGGCGGCCAGCACACGGCTATCGACCGGCTACAGCATTCTCACGCGGGAGTGCTCAAAGCTGGTCCAAATGTGAGCTGCACATGCAGGGACTGAATCCATATCGATGGCGCGACTTCTATGGCGCATTTTCGCTGGCAGGATTCGTACCAATCGTTTGCCATGTCAACATGCTCCATGCCGTAAACATCTGCTGCTCACAGCTGACATGTGGGATGACGCTCTGCAGAGCACCCGGGGTGGTGGTCGCCACAGCAGGCATGCAGGCGGACGCAAAGACACTCCACAAAACCCTGCAGGTGCGTCCAGGATGCTGCACTAATTTGGAGCCGCATGGCGTGTGGTGGCACTCGAATCAGCTGCGCCCCCAATCCGATGTGCAAAAAGGCTTTCGTTCATCCGTCCGCTTGTGTCATGCTGTCTGGAAGCGCAAGGCGCGCTTGAGATCAAAATGAGCACTGGAGCCTAAAACAGAACCGAGTGCTGCAGGCGCGCGCTGTGCAGTACCAGTTTGCACACCGCAAGCCCATGAATGTGGGCGCGGCGGCGCAGCTGCTGTCGAACACGCTGTACTACAAGCGCTTCTTCCCCTACTACACCGCCAACCTGTGCTGCGGCCTCGACAAGGACGGTGCGTGGGAATCTACAGGCATGCTTACGTAATGATTTGGAATCGCTGCATCTGTGATCGGATGTGCCTGTGCTGCAAGCACTCCCCTACTGCACCGCCAACTTGTGCTGCGGCCTCGGCAGGGACGGTATGTGGCCGTCATGTGTAAGCCGCTATGACCCGCAGCTTTCATTTGAGAGCAATTCGTGTCTTGCGACTCCTGCACTGCAACGGGGCAGAGCTGCACCTGCTCTAGGGGCAGTAGTCTTTGGTGTCCTGGCAGTCGCTGTGCTTCGTAGGGTCTGATACATCAGCACACGGCGTGTGCAGCTTACAGGGTGAAACATTCTTTTGCCTTGCTGTTTGACAGTTTCTCCCATTCTCGACCGCAGGCGTGGGGTCAGTGTACACATACGACGGCATCGGCTCCCACGAACGAGTGGGGTACAGCTGCCAGGTGGGCACTCTTTCAGTAGACACAAGCTCGTTTGTGCATGCTCAATACGCCCAAGTCCAGTTCCAAATCCTCAGGCTGAGCGACAGAAGATCGGCCGGGGGGAATATCGAATACAGCATGGGCCCGAGACCTTCTCACTGAGCACCTGGCAGGCCCTGCCATGCAAGCCTCGGAAAGCTTGCAGCATGCTGCTGAAATCGTTCAAATACGTTATGAACGGCTGTGCGCGCGGGGCTCGGGGACCAATCTGACACAGCCGGCGCTGGACAGCCAGCTAAGAAGCTAAGCTAAGAACACTGGCTCACAGCTAGAATCATACACGTACTGCAACCAAGCGGTGTTCTGCACGCAGGGCTCAGGCAGCAACCTGATACAGCCGGTGCTGGACAACCAGCTGGCGGCGGCCAGCAAGCTGGTGCTGCCGGAGCGCGACTGGATCACGCGGCTGCCGCTGGACCGCGCCCTGGACCTCGTCAAGGACGCCTTTGTGTCCGCTGGCGAGCGCGACATCTACACGGTGCGTCGCCTGCCGGGGCCCCAAAAATCTCTGCGGGGGAGTTTCTGAGGCAGCTGCAATCAAGCGGGCTGCTGTTTCACACAATGTCCTGCTCAGCCTGGCACCTGTCTTGCTGTGCAACCATATGCAGCCCGAGATGCCCTGCTGACCAGCGGCCATGCAGTCCTCCTGATGCTCCTGTGGGGGGCTTGCCTTCACCTTGAAACCATGTGTGCATTTTACCGCAGGGCGACGCGGTGGAGATTCTGATCATCACCAAGGACGGCCCCGCAGACAAGTGGGTGCCGAAGATCACGAACGAGGTGCTGGAGTTGAAGAAGGACTGAGCATTGAAAAGCGGCGGCGAGCGGGTTGCATGTTGCTGGTTGTGGGCTTGCTCATGTCTACTACTAGGACTTTGGCCTGGCGACAAGTGTGTGCAATCCGGGCACGCACATGAGCTTGTACAGGTGTGCTGACATCGCCAATCCAGGTTGATGCCGTCCCAGACGCTGCATTTCAGAAAGGTCGCCACGTGTGAACAGGATCACGCGATCCGGTTCACAACGGCACCGCTCCAATCCGCAGAGCAGGCTTGATCCGCCAACTCTGCCGCCAGCATCACACGACCGCCCTCCTCATGTGTCCCTCATGAGAAGCAGGCTCCACAGAAATTTCGCCGCGTGACATCCATAGCTTCGGACGGACCCGCCCATCTTACAGGTTCTGGGAATTCACATTGCTGAGCTGTGTCATTCTTGGCACCGTCTTTGGCGTTAGGAACCGAGCTGCCGTAACCCCTGTGTCACGGACTTGGGTTTCGTTGCGGCTGTTCACTGCGTCCGGCAGCGGCCAGCGTTGTGACCCCGCTGATGCTGGAGAGGTCCGAGTGTCTTCGCTGCATTTTCTCAGCACTTGGCCGCTGAAATCTGGCGGCTTTAACGGCGGAAGACATCTCTCGATGATGGCGGCAGCCGATGTGCGAGCAGTCGCGCTCCTAGCGCTGCTCCTCTGCAGTGCCTCCTCCGAGGCCGCCCGACAGTTGTCGCAAGGTGCTTATTCTTTTCCCTCCGATCGTTGTCCCGTTCTCCGTTGTGTGGCCAAAGCTGCGGTCTTTGTCCAGATCCAACCATTCATGGCCGCAACTGTGCTGCAGGCAGGGAGCCCTGGCCGTTTGGCGGCGCCATCGAGTCGCCCGCGCAGCGCCGGCAGTTGCAGCAGGACCTGAGCAGCATCTTCGCCAACTTCCCTGGCTTCTCGCTGCCCGGCTTCTCAACCCCTTCTCCGTCGCCGCCGCCGCTGCCTGTCACCGCTGGGTCCCCGCCGTCGCCCGCCCCGCCGCTGCCGCCAGCGCCAGCGGCCACGATTACTAATCAAGCTGCTGCGCTAGCGGCCGTCAACAGCGCTCTCCAATCTGTGCGCCCCTGTTTGATAAACCTTTCTGTCTGCAGCTGGGTGTGATGCGATGCTTGTAATGCAGCTAGGCAGCGGCGCTGCAGACCTGACTGGACCTGCCCGCGAGGAATGTGCATGTATCTTCCTTTCCATTAGGCAGCAGAAGGCCTTGCTCGCCAGCACGACGACACTTTCGCCTTACTCTGTGCAATCGTGCTGTCGACAGGGTAACAACACTCAAGCGGCGGCAGGACTGGCAGCCTTGTCGACGCAGCCGAATGGCGGGCAGTTGCTCCAGCAGATCTTGGGCAAGCTGCTGAGCCAGAACAACCAGCAGGCAAACCAAAACCTCGGCAAGGTACTGCGCAAGCGCCTCACTGGTTGCCGCTTCCTGCATCCTGTGCCGCATCAGACACCAGCTCAACCTGGCCAGCGCTCGCTGTCTTCTCGCTGATCTCTTGACACAAAGAATGCTGGAATCTACATGTTTTCAAGTCAAGTAACAAGGGAACGGACTGCTGTGTGACACCGCCTTTGATGCATTGCCAGGCGGTTACGACTGCAGCTGGCAAGGGCGGCAACAACGGCACCCTCGCCGGCGCACTCAATCAGGTCAAAGGCCCTACTTCTTCAACTAGCATTGTTTGCTGGCAGTCAGGACGCATG